>Ga0315534_1000476_pt1 | contig 27642 bp, 23 predicted proteins | sample SalMarSW160240MG_FD_203094 | JGI IMG/M metagenome (GOLD analysis project Ga0315534, IMG submission 203094) | Salt marsh sediment microbial communities from the Plum Island Ecosystem LTER, Massachusetts, United States - Salt Marsh Sediment SW1602-40 ...
TCGATTTGCTGCTAAAAGTTTTTATGTGCCTCAACATAAGATCCAAACTATATTGTAATCATACTTCTATTCAACACTATCAGATGCGTCAAGATATCCGATGGTAATAATATCAGTTACGTAGTACTGCATAAAGGTTCCTATAGAAGACCTTACATTCGGTTCCGCCCCGGAGCCACAAAAGTGTTTTGTGCAGGAACCAGTTTATGACCGCCTTTATCCTTCCCTTGAAATTTTGGAATTTGAATTGATTGAGCATTTCAACATTTGAAAAACCTGCAAGCTTAGCGACTTGCGCAATGCTCTGCTCGGTGAAAGCAGTTCTATGGGTAAAGTCGTCACAGAAATGGCCTTGTGCCATAATGTTGGTCATATTCGGTGTTCGAGCCACCATAAAACCATCATCTGAGAGACTTTTATGCAAAACCCGCAAGGATTTCATGACGTTCTCTTTGGGTATATGCTCCAATACATTCCATAAGAATATAATGTCGTATTGTGTTTTCTGTTTTTCCAGGTAGGTTATTCCGTCGTCAACAATAAACTCTGCGTTTACTTTCGACTTTGCAATAGATATCAAATTTTCATTCTTATCGATGCCGGTTACATTGTCAAAACCCTGTCGTTTCAAAAAAAATACTAAAAATCCCACGCCACAGCCCAAATCCAAAATTTTTCTGTCGCGTGGTACAGCTAAGAGCTGAGACAATTTTTTGCCAAATCCTTTGCATCGTTTTTGATAGGCACTAATGGGCGTAGGCTTATCGCGGAGATAAAACTGGTCATAGCCTGTATATTCGTTATTATTCACTGCGTATCCATGTAAAAAAGAGCTCACTAATTCTTTTATCACAAAGCTTCTTCTGTGAAACTAATTTGCGTGTTCATCAGATTATTGTTTTTCTGCGCTTACGTGACAATTCGGCCTTGGAATAGTAATCAAAGCGTCTCTTCATTTTCTGTATCTCATCGGTGCTGTTAATATCGATGGCCCTTAAAAGTTCGTCCAGCCACTCATTGACTGTTTCGGTTGAAATCCAATTTCGGCACGCCTTTGCAAAGTGTCCGGCCTCAAACATTAATATTTCACTACTTGGTTTGTCGTAAAATTTGGCATGCTGAAAATCCAGAAGGAAGACTTCGTGATTTAGATTTCTCTCACTGAGCATAACAGCCCCACTATTGACATCTATATGGTTACATCCCGCATTGTAAAGACTAACAAATAAAGGGATGGTTCTCATAAATATTTGGTGACGTTCGTTATCTGTCCCTTTGAGCAGTAAGTATTTTACAGGCGAGAGACCAAGCAAATCTTCTGATATGACTACATTGGCTTCAACAAGCCGAAACAGGCTATATATATGTCCGTAACCATAGACCCTTGGGGTGTTGATACCTTTGTCAGCAGCCTTAAGCAGGTTAGCAACTTCGTCCAAGCCGTATTTATGATATTTAAGTCTGTGTTCAAGACGAGGTAAAAGAAATGCTTTTGCCACAAGTGGCCGCCCAGCACCTTCGGAAGGTTCCACACGGAAAACTGCTTTTCTGTCTGTCAGTTTAAAAATTTCAGCTTTGGGAAGCAGCGAGTGATGGGTAATGTTTCTAATGGTTTCCGTTATTGACCGTGCCGCAGGAACCAGACTTTCATCTTTCAGCCACCACTTGACCCTTCTTGAATCTTCATACGTAAATTTCAAGACGGACTTTACTATTCTTCGGTTGCTTAAAAATAACATATAGCTTTAATTGAGCCAACTTTTTTTCTGAAAAATCACCATGCACTGCTGCTCGAACAAATTCAACTTCGGAAACCGTTCGATATGCACAAGCCCAGCCTTTTTTGCCAGGTTAACAATATGAGCAAAACTTACATAATTACCTCTAATCTTTTTGCCAAGTATTTTACGCCAATAATATCTTGGGCAGCTTTTATTGTAAAAACTGAGGGCAACATATTTCTTCGAAACCCGAGCTAATTCCTTTAGTGCATCCAACCGGACCTCGTCGTTTTTCATATGATGAAATAAGCGCATACAAAAACACACGTCTGCTGAGCCGGCATTTAACGGTATCGCCGAAATGTCGGCCTGAAGTAATTTGACATTTTTTGAAGTTCCAAATCGCTCTTCGGTAGCAATGAGCATATTTTCGGAATAATCGGCCATGATCAACTTTTCAGCTTTTGAAAAAATATGGAAGAATCTACCATTACCGCAGGGAATATCAACTATGTGAGCATGGCTGCCAACCATATCAAAGAGCTGTTGAGCAAATGCCTTTTCAGACTTGTCAAGTCTCCTCATCCTACGTTTTTGAGTAAATCTTCTCTGTTCATAATCTCTAGCATTTTCTCTCGTGACCTCATTTGCCGTAACCGTGTTTTCAGGTAGATGGATATCTTTTTCAAACATTTTCTTATTAAAAAAACCTAACTCTTTGAACAGGCCGAAACCATAGAAAGCAAGTATTACATACAATTTGCCGTATTTAAGGCTGATTCTCATTATTATTTATGTTATAAAGCAATTTTGCCATGTTTCTACGGATCCCACGAACCATCCGAAAGCAAAGCCTGAAGCAAGAGAGAAAACATTATTCTCACAGCAGCATTCCATACCAAAAGTCGTCAGAGTGAACGAAAGTCACACATTAGGCAGGTGCGCTGTTTTCTTCTCATATTTTCGAGGCGTTTTCTTTATCTCCTGAATCTTTGGACGGAGGCCGCTCAACGGTCTTGGCCTGCCGTAAACCATTTAAAGTATAACTTTTCCAGGCGAAAAAAGCTCCGAGCAAATGGGCACATTTGTTACTCACACTAATACACCCCCTTTGCTTAGCAGTGCGTCAAAGTAAGCAATCGTTTTCTTCAAACCTTCCTCCAAAGACACTGTTGGCTGCCAGTTAAGTTTTTCCTTTGCCAGAGTAATATCAGGACAACGTCGCGCAGGGTCATCGAAAGGCAGAGGGGCATACTCCAATTTCGAACGCGAACCGGTCAGGTCGATGATTTTGTCGGCCAATACAAGAATGCTTATTTCGTTCGAGCTGCCGAGATTTACCGGGCCGGTAAAATCATCCGGTGAATCCATAAACCGAATGAATGCATCTATCATATCATCAACATAACAAAAGGAACGAGTTTGACTGCCGGCCCCATAAATAGTTATAGGTTCATTTCTAAGCGCCTGTAGTACAAAGTTCGATACCACACGGCCGTCATTAAGGTGCATTCGGGGGCCATACGTATTGAAAATACGGGCCACTTTTATTCGCAGTCTGTGCTGCCGGTAATAATCGAAAAACAGGGTTTCGGCACAACGTTTCCCCTCATCATAACAGGAGCGCACGCCGACGCAATTTACATAACCCAGGTAGCTTTCTGATTGCGGATGAACCTTGGGGTCACCGTAGACCTCGCTGGTGGAGGCCTGAAATATCTTTGCCTTTATCCTCTTGGCTAATCCAAGTACATTGATTGCACCATGAACACTGGTCTTAGTCGTTTGTACAGGGTCAAACTGGTAATGAACAGGGGACGCAGGACAAGCAAGATTGTATATTTTGTCCACCTCGACATAAAGCGGAAAGGTTATATCATGCCGCATTGCTTCGAAGTTAGGATTATCAATGAGATGGGCGATATTGTTCTTTCTTCCGGTGAAGTAATTGTCAACGCTAAGCACATCATGGCCTGCTTCCAACAGTCTCTCACAAAGATGCGAGCCAAGGAATCCCGCTCCACCTGTTACCAGAATTCTATTCATTGTTTCGCTCCACACTATTTCTTTTAAGCCTTTAAAAAGTACTGTACGAATAGTAACGGCGTACAGCAAACATTCTTTTTCACCCAAAAACCTGCCTTTTTCCCTTATCCACTATTACTGCCGGCCAACCCGCAGCCTCAGGTTCGTTACACGGGTGTTTGTAAAGCCAACATCAGACATTATCATTGAATAAAATCAGCCTGCAGACAACTTATCAGCAGCACTTTTTTGGAACTTCGGTCAGCAGTAATTCTACAAGACAAATTTTCGGATTCAAGAAAAAAATTTGATTATTAGTTCAAGAGCCCTATAATTATACCTTAAAAATTGTACAGTCAGGAGATTAAGTCAGATGGCCGAAAGGAACGAACCTGTCGTAACTATTTGTATACCTCATTGGCAGGTAAAGGAATTAGTTGCCCTCTGCCTCAGGGCGATTCGAAAATATACCAAAGCCGTACCCATTGAAGTTATTGTAGTAGACAACGGGTCAGAGGACGAATCATTAGACTATTTGCGCAGTCTGTCGTGGATAACGCTGATTGAACGTGGGAAAGAAACGCCGCAAAATTGGGTCAAGGCATTTATTACAGCCCTTGACCTGGGTTTTAAGAATAGCCAGAGCCGGTACTTCCTCATTATGCATACTGATACCATCGTTAAGCATCCGAACTGGCTGCAACGCCTTATGTTACCGCTCGATACCGATGCCAACTGTGCTGCGGTGGGTGCCTGGAAGCTGGAGATGCGAAGCCCTTTGTATGAATTCACGAAGAAGATTACCGATACAAAGAAAGCCAAGCTGTGGCTGTGCCGCACTATTCTCCGAGACCCCACCGACCGCCAACTCAAGCGCGAATTATGCCCGCGCGATTATTGTGTAATTTATCGTTCGGAGCCGATAAGAAATAACGGGCTTCGGTTCAATTGCGGTGGACGCTGGGAAGGCTACACGGCGGGAGAACAAATGTACTATCAACTCAAGGAACATGGCTACCGAGCTGAAGTTATACCCACCGCCGAGATGATGCAATATATGGAGCATATTGCACATGCGACAGGTGGATTGCGGCCACGGCAAAGACGTCTCGACCACTTGCATTCCCAGAAAAAAGCTGAGCGCAGACTGCGGCGGCTTTTCAAATCAGACCTGGCAAAAAGCTTGGCTGATGATACATTGGACCAATGATTCTATGTGGGTACGAGCAGAGACTGGAAACGAAAACCGACGCTGCATACATGCCCGTTTGCACAGCTTGTTGATTGTAATTGGCATTAGTCAAGCTTGACCGCGATTTCCGTACATCGAATCATAATACTTCTGATACTGGCCGGAGACCACGTTGGCAAGCCACTTTTGATTTTGTACATACCAGTCTATGGTGTTTTCAATGCCCTGCTCAAAACTGACCGACGGCCTCCAGTTAAGGTCGCTGATTATCCTGCCTGCATCGATGGCGTATCGTCTATCATGCCCCGGCCTGTCGGTGACATGTTTAATCAGTGATTTTGGTTTTCCGAGTCTTTTCAGTATCAGGTCAATGACTTCCAGATTTGCCTTTTCGTTACAGCCCCCGATGTTATAAATCCCGCCTGGCGGCGCTTTTTGTAAAATTTGCCATATCGCGGTGCAATGGTCATATACATAAAGCCAATCCCGCACATACAGGCCGTCACCATAAACGGGTAATTCTTTATCATTGAGAGCATTATTAATCATAAGCGGAATCAGCTTTTCCGGGAATTGGTACGGCCCATAGTTGTTGGAGCATCTTGTGATATTATATTTTACACCCCAGGTATGCCCAAATGCCTTAACCAGCAGGTCAGCAGCGGCTTTACTGGTCGAATAAGGGGAATTGGGACTTAGTGGTGTTTCTTCAGTGAACTTGCCCTCCTGTCCGAGAGCACCATACACTTCATCCGTCGAGACCTGAACAAACCGCTCCAACTTCTTATCACGGGCCGCTTCCAGCAGCGTTAATGTGCCGGTGACATTTGTTTCGATAAAAATCTTCGGCTCGTTAATTGAACGGTCTACATGGCTCTCGGCGGCGAAATTGATAATCGTATCTATCCGGTGCTGCTCGATGATTTTTCCTATCAGGGAGCCATCACAAATGTCGCCCTTGACAAATTTGTGATTGGGATTGTCCAAAAATCCTGTGAGATTTTCGAGATTGCCGGCGTAGGTAAGCTTATCGAGATTAACGATGAAACAATCCGGATGCTCCGAAAGCACGAAACGAACAAAGTTACTTCCTATAAATCCCGCACCACCTGTAACGAGAAGCCTGCTCATAACTGTTTCAGTCCCCTCAAAAAACGTTCCAACGGCATCTGCCAAGGCTCGATTGGCTCACCCAGCAGAGCCTTAATCTTGCTGCAATCGAACCGGCTGTTTAATGGCCTTTCAGCGGCAGTGACAAAATCGCCGGTTTTGCACGGCAACAGGTTAACATCGAACGAGAGCTTGTCAAATATAAACTTTGCCATTTCGTAGCGGCTGACATAGCCGACACTCGCAAAATGAAATGTGCCCTCCGGCTTCTTTGACAGCAATTTGCAAATTACCCCGGCGACTTCGGTTGTCGCTGTCGGCGAACCTACCTGGTCGTCTACAACTTTTAAGGTTTTATCAGCTTTCGCAAGCTTGATTACTTTGGTTACAAAGTTGCTGTCGGCAAAACCGTAAGTCCATTCCAGACGTATTATGCAATGCCTGCAGCCGCTTTCGGCCAGCAGTTTTTCGCCTGCCAACTTTGATTTGCCGTACGCGTTAATAGGATTTGGAAGGTCGGTCTCGACATAGGGCATACTCAACCGGCCATCAAAGACAAAATCCGTACTGACGTGCAAAAGCCATTTACCCGCATCTTTTACGATAGCACCGAGCCGCCCTACCGCCTCAGCGTTGACCTGATATGCCAGCTCGGCTTCGCTCTCGGCGCCCTCGACATTTGTATAAGCTGCACAATTTATGATTGTGTCCGCAGCAGCGACAGCTTGTTTTAAATGTTGAGGGTTTCTTATATCAAATTCGGGTAAATCGAATACCTTAACATCAAAGCCCTGCTGCTCGCAGAGACGGGCCAGGTCGGTGCCAAGCATTCCCCTGCCGCCAAGAATGGCAATCCTTGTATCATTAATTGCCATCACGGTCTCCGAAAATGCGGCAACTTGTCAGATGGGAGGTCTTTAAGTCTGGAATAGTTTGCATCTTTGGGCGATAAGACGGGCTGCTTTATCGGCCAGTCGATGTTAATATCCGGGTCGTTCCAGATGATGCCATTTTCAGTTGCCGGATTATAGAAATCAGTGCACTTGTATGAAAAAACCGCCGTCTCACTTGTAGCACAATACCCATGAGCAAAACCGGGGGGAATATACATTTGCCTGTGGTTCGCATCGGAAAGTACCTCACTGACCCACTGACCAAAAGTCGGAGAACCTACGCAAATATCGACAACAACATCCACAACCCGGCCTGATAAAACCTGAACCAATTTTCCTTGTGATTGAGGGTATTGAAAATGTAAGCCGCGTAAAACACCTTTCTTTGAGAATGAGACGTTGTCCTGCACAAAGGGGCCTTTGATACCTGCGTTCTCGTAACGCGTGCTGTTCCAAGTCTCTAAAAAGAACCCTCTCTCGTCAGAAAACACATCCGGTTCCAATACGAGTACTCCCGGTAGTTTCGTCCCTTTAGCATTCATTTTATACTGATATCTCTACTAATATCTCTTTTTTCATTGCAGCGGCTCCTTATTTTCATACAAACGAGATCCTTCGCTGCGCTCAGGGTGACAAGCGGGTCATTCCGGAGGCTCCTTTACGATTAATTCATTGGCTCTATCGAGTGATTCAAATGTTCCGGCATCCGTCCACCAGCCTTCGAGTATATCATAAGCCAACCGGCTTTTTGCAATATAGGCATTATTAACATCAGTGATTTCAAGCTCGCCACGAGCAGATGGTTTGAGCTCTCGTATAATATCAAAGACTGATGCATCATAAAAATATATGCCGATTATGGCATAATCCGACTTCGGTTTTTTCGGTTTTTCTTCGATAGCAATAATCTTGTCACCGGATACCTGGGCAACGCCGAATCGCTGAGGATTTGACACCTGCTTTAGCATGACCCTGGCGCCGGTTTTCTGGGAGATGAACCTCTCGGCGTATTCTTTCAAACTGGCTTTGAAAATATTATCGCCAAGTATGACCACGATGGGCCGTCCCCGTGCGAAATTCTCAGCCAGTCCCAGGGCCTGCGCAATTCCGCCGGCCTCATCCTGTACTTTGTATGTGAAACGACACGAAAACTGTTTTCCGGAGCCGAGCAGACTCACAACGTCACCCATGTGCTCAATGCCTGTTACAATTAGTATTTCCTGGATGCCAATCGAGGTCATTTTCTCAATCGGGTAATAAATCATAGGTTTTTGCCCAACAGGCAGCAGATGCTTATTCGTGACCTTTGTCAGCGGCATAAGGCGAGACCCTGTCCCGCCTGCAAGGATGACACCTCCTAAATCCATATTCAACTCCCAGGCCAGGTTAAATGATATTTTGTTAAATAAACGGCTATTACTATTCTATATTTACTCAAAACTTCTAACAAAATGATAGTGCCCAGGTTTGTCATTGCGAGCGAAGCGAAGCAATCTCGATTCTTAAGCTTGAGATTGCCGCGTCGGCCTTCGGCCTCCTCGCAATGACATTTCCAAGTGCTTTTTCATTTTGTTATATGCTCTCAAAACTGCCTCAGAAATCGCAGGTCGTTTTCAAAAAACAGGCGAATATCGGTAATGGAGTGTTTTCTCATAGCAAGCCGTTCTATCCCGAAACCGAACGCCCAGCCTGTATATTTCTCGCTGTCTATGCCAACCGCATCAAAGACATTCGGGTCGACCATACCACAGCCACCCATTTCGACCCAGCTTTCTTTGCCGCTCTTATCGGCTAACAATAAATCAACCTCGGCACTTGGCTCGGTGAACGGGAAAAAGCTCGGACGAAACCGCCATTTCGTATCTTGGCCAAAAAAGGCATGGATGAACTGCTCAATAGTAGTTTTCATATCTACCATACTGACACCTTCATCGACAACAAGTGCCTCGAGCTGATGGAACATATACATATGAGTCGCATCGACGGTGTCCGGCCTATAGACACGTCCCGGAGCAACAACTCGAATGGGCGGCTTGGTGTTCTCCATAACGCGAATCTGGACGGGGGATGTATGGCTGCGCAAAAGCGCGTTGTCACCAATATAAAAACAGTCAAAGGGGTCCCTCGCCGGGTGGTCCGCGTTAATATTCAGTGCTTCAAAATTGTGCCACTCGTCTTCAACTTCCGGGCCATAGGCCACAGCGAAGCCCATTCTGCCAAATATTTCGAGCAGCTCACTTAAGGTCTGCATAATCACATGCGTTTTGCCGATATCGACGGGTATGCCCGGCAGAGTAACGTCAATGAATTCTGTCATTTGCTGCTGAGATTGCAGCAGAGTTTTTTTTCGCTGCTCAAACGCCGCCGTCACCTCTTTTTTGATTTTGTTTGCAATCCGGCCTGCCTGTGGTTTCTGGTCGGAGGGGAGCTTTCCTATCCGGCTGAGCATTTGTATGATTTGGCCTTTTCGGCCAAGGTATTTTATGCGGTACTCTTCCAGGGCCTTCAGGTCGGAGGATTCTTCCAACTCAGCAAGCGCGTCTTTTCCGATTTTTTCGAATTGCTCAAGCATCCGGAGTATATTGCATTTACACGGTGATTGAGTCAGGGGCGCATTTCAGGATTTTTGCAGCCCTGTGGCCTCAACAACAGCATCAAAACCTTTTTGGTCATCAACAGCGATTTCACTGAGCATTTTTCGATTCAAAGCAATATTAGCTTTCTTGAGACCGTTTATAAACTCGCCATATCTTATGCCCCGCTGCCGGCAGGCTGCACTTAGTCGTATAATCCACAAGCCACGGAAGTCCCGTTTTCGTCGTTTTCGGTCAATCCGCGCATTGACGCCCGCTCGGACAGTCGCTTCCTTTGCCTGGCGATACAGATGGCCTCTGGAACGGCGATATCCTTTAGTGGCTTTCAGGATTCTTTTTTTTGCCTGATGTCTTGCAGCGCCTTTTCTAACTCTTGGCATCTTTGCTAACCTGCTTTCACTTATTGTCAAAAGGGTTTTATATTTTCAGTATCTATTTGCCGAGTTTGGCCTTGATTGTCCGAGCGGACGCGCCGGTCACGATAGAGGAGCTGTCGATCCGCCTTCTGCGTTTAGCGTTCTTGCCGCTCATAAGGTGGCCGCCGCAGGAACGCCTGTATTTGACCTTGCCACTCGCAGTAATTTTGACTCGTTTGCTTAAACCCTTATGGGTCTTCTGTTTCGGCATTGAGATAATTCCTTAAAATACTCAGTCCACTGGAAAGTATAAAACCATAAGAATACGGTATTTGTAGGCGTAGGTCAACACCATAGTGTGCAAATTCTGTGAAAAATTGAAAAAGGAACCTGCGATCTTCGAATTACATCCCCATAAGCCCTAAGTGCACAAGCCAGAAGTGCATAAGCGACGACCGGCACATTATGCGATTAACGTTATCTCTACAATACGCTTCGGAAGATACGACTCGCAACTCACGAGATACCCATTATTTAGGCACAAGCAATAAGGTCATCCGCCTGCCGGACATCCTGCTTGGCAGTTCGATTTTCGCCATATCTTGCAGCAATTCGGCAATTTCCTCGTATATCTTGTAACCCAGCTCGCGGTGCAGCATCTGGCGTCCGCGGAAGAACATTGTGAATTGTACCTTGTGGCCCTTTCCGAGAAATTCACGGGCGTGATTGAGCTTAATATCCAGGTCGTGTTTGTCGGTTTCGGGCCTGAGTCTGATCTCCTTCAGGGTTGTAGTATGGTGCTCGTGTTTTTTATGGGCCTCGCGAACTTTGCGTTTCTGCTGATACTGCCACTTGCCGTAATCCATAATCCGACAAACGGGCGGGGCACTGGTGGGTGCTACTTCCACAAGATCCAGGCCGGCCTCGCGTGCCCTGCTCATCGCCTCATTTCTGGCCACGACTCCTATTTGATTGTTTCCTTCGTCAATCAGCCGAACTGTTTCGGCTTTTATTCCCCCATTCACCTTTAATCCTCGTTTACTGATTGTATACCACCTTACCTTTCTTCAAAAATTGTGTTTCGTAATTCGATTGACGGTTCATAGCCACGAGCCATGAATCATAACGCTAAATCAATTTTTTATCGGCAATTTTCTGTTTTGCCATTCCTAAAAACTTATCAATCTCCATTGTTTTGGTTTCTTTATCTGCACGTATTCTCACATTGACGGTATTGGACTGAGCCTCTTTAGGCCCAACTACCAACATATAGGGGAGCTTTTCGCTATGGGCTTTTGCAATTTTAGCATTTACTTTTTCGTCCGTCAAATCACAACTGCAGCGAAGGTGCGCATCTTTGAGCTTCTGATGAACAACTTTGGCATAATCATTCGTTTTTTCACTTATTGTCAGAACCCTGACCTGCTCCGGCGCCAGCCATAGAGGCAAATTGGCGGCATAGTGCTCTATCAGAATACCGATAAAGCGCTCAAAAGAACCGAGAACCGCCCTGTGAATCATAACGGGCGTCTTTTCGGTGTTATCTTTGTCCGTGTAGACCAGGCCGAAACGCTGCGGCATAGAAAAATCCAGTTGAATCGTACCCAATTGCCACGACCTTTTCAGGCAATCTTTGATGTGAAAATCTATTTTCGGCCCGTAAAAGGCACCATCACCTTCGTTGATTTTGTACTCGATATTCTTATGTTCGAGCGCGTTTTTGAGGGCGGTTGTAGCAGTTTCCCAAATTTCGTCCGAGCCTATATGTTTTTCGGGTTTAGTGGACAGTTCGATGTGAAAATCTTCAAAGCCAAAGGCTTTATATATCTCGAAAGTAAGGTCAATAACACCTATTATTTCGGATTCTATCTGCTCGGGCGTGCAGTAGATATGGGCGTCGTCCTGGGTGAATTGTCTTACCCTGAAAAGACCGTGCATAACACCACTGGCCTCATGTCGATGGACCAGACCCAGCTCTGCCACACGTAATGGAAATTCGCGATACGAATGCTGCCTGGTTTTATAAATCAGGCATCCGCCGGGACAATTCATCGGCTTTATCGCATAGCTGACATCGTCGAAACTGGTAAAGTACATATTCTCCTTGTAATTGTCCCAATGGCCGCTCTTGTGCCAAAGCTCTTCGTTGAGAATGATGGGCGTTTGGATTTCCTGATAATTATATTTGTCGTGAACACCTCGCCAGAAGTCTACTATGGCATTCCAGATAATCATTCCTTTGGCGTGGATAAAAGCAAATCCGGGCCCGGCCTCGTTGAAACTAAACAAATCCAACTGTTTGCCCAATACACGGTGGTCGCGTCTCTTTGCCTCCTCCAATCTTGACAGATAATCGTCCAGCTCTTTTTTTGTCGGCCAAGCAGTACCATAAATCCGCTGGAGCATTTTTTGAGTGGGGTCGCCGTGCCAATAGGCGCCGGCTACGGACATGACCTTAAAGCTTCCGGCCTTGCCGGTGCTTGGCAGATGCGGGCCGCGGCACAAATCCTCAAAGCCATCTCCATGTGAGTAGAAACTGATGGTGTCACTGTCGGCGCGATTAATATTGTCAATTTTATATTTATCGCCGGCCAGCTTGTTCAGCGCTTCGGATTTGCTCATTTCACTGCGAACAATTGGCTTGTCCGCCCTAACGATTTCTCGCATCTTTTCTTCTATGCGTTGGAAATCGTCCGGGCGAATCGCCTCATCCAGGTCAATGTCATAGTAAAATCCGTCCTCAATGGTCGGGCCGTAAACCAGCTTTGTATCCGGCCAAATGGTGCATATCGCCTCAGCCATTATGTGCGCGCAGCTATGGCGCAAAATATCAAGACCTTCGTCATCTTTGGGTGTGATGATTTTGACAGATGCGTCGGCTGTTATAGACGCGGATAAATCTACTAATTGCCCGTCCAATTCCGCTGCAACGGCTGCCTTTGCGAGTCCTGGTCCAATCTGCTCAGCCAATTCTTTTAGAGTCGCGCCGTCCCTAACCTCTAATGTGCTGCCGTCGGGCAGTGTTACTTTTACCATAAATCTATCCGCTAAAACCAACCCCTTCTGTTTGCGTATGAAAAAAACTGTTCAGGCACAATTGCTGTCCCAATAATTATCAGAATTTGGCCCAATTTTCACTATTTTAACCGGAAAAATTAGCTCCGTCAATATAATTTATCGCCGATTTAGGTGTTGCCGTATACTTTTTTTGTAAATATAATACAGCGGTTTCCAATATTTGTCATTGCGAGTGATTATATGGAAACATTGGCAATTATAAAATTTTTTTCGACAATTTTGGGCCGCTTGTTTCCGGCAGTGGCAAGTACGGCCTCCCCTGTCGAATCATTGTCTTTCAATCCGATTAAACTTGTCGTGCTCTGCGGGTGGGTGTATCTGTGCTTTTACTTTGTCCAACAGGTCCAGTACAGCCTGTTAGTGCCGCCGAAATATAAAACAATAGCCAAGTTATCCGCCCTTTTTGTGGGACCGATACTCTTTTTTGTACTGTTAATAGTGGATATACACCGCCAAGTCTCCTCTGAAGGTCACAAAAACATCTCGGAGGTAATAAAGCAGCGGTTTCGAAATGCCTTTGCAAGCAGAAGCCCTTTAGGTTTTATCCGGGCCAAAGAGGAACCGGCGATAAAATTGCTTGATTCATCCGGCACCGAGCTTAAACAGATGTACGGTCACGGTAAAAGCAGGCGGGAGGACCGCCACATTCTTGACTTTACTGAGCACATTATCTTCGACGCTCTCCAGGAGCAGGCCAGCGATATTCTTATCGACCCGAAGAACGACTCGACCTACACAATCAGGTTCCGAGTGGATGGTGTACTTAGAATAGTTGAGCAGATAGATGCCGGCAAATGCCAGGCGGTCATCAACAGCATCAAAGCCGTCTCAAATATGGACATTTCGGAAAAACGCAGGCCCCAGGACGGCGCTTTTATAGCCCAAACCGCCGACGGCACGGCCTCCTTTAGAGTTGCAAGTGCCGGCGTCGTGAACGGCGAAAAATTGTCGGTAAGGGTACTGAGCCAGAAAGCTGGCATGTATACACTCGACAATATCGGATTTTCGGACAAACACAGGGCAATCATCAGAGGAGAAATTACCAAGCCTTCCGGTATGATACTTATGTGCGGACCTACAGGCAGCGGCAAGACGACAAGCCTGTATGCGATGCTCAACGAAATCGACCTTTATACGCGCAACGTTATCACAGTAGAAGACCCTATCGAATGTGTGCTGCCGAACGCAAGCCAGATAGAAGTAAATCCGAAGGCCGGTATCACCTTTGCAAAATCCCTGCGGAGTATCTTAAGACAGGACCCGGATGTTATCAGTGTGGGTGAAATACGGGACGAGGAAACCGCCGAGATTGCCCTTCGAGCGTCTCAAACCGGCCATCTTGTCTTTGCAACAATCCACAGTTACAGCAACGAATCAGCAATGGTTCGGCTGCTGGATTTGGGAGTGACATCAGTGTTGATATCATCAGGTCTGGACCTTGTCATTTCCCAGCGATTGCTTCGCCAGCTTTGCACGGACTGCAAGAGGCCCGCGCAGCTTACTCAAAAACAAATCGACGATTTCCATAGAAAAAAAATAGATTACAGACATCTCTTCCGAGCGGTCGGATGCGAACAATGCCACGGGACAGGTTATCTTGGAAGGACAGCAATTTTCGATATGCTGGTCGTCGATAACAAATTAAAAGCCAGTATTGTCAGCAGCGACTCGTGGATAAATGAGCTGAGGCAAGCAGGCGACGAGCAGGGAATATCCTACCTGCGAAAACAGGGACTGAAAATGGTACTGTCCGGGGTAACAAGCCTCGAAGAGTTAAAAAGAGTCGTAGGATAACAACTTATGGTATTCTGGATAGGGATATTGTTCGGATTCCTTTTCGTATGGGTGGCAGTCAAATCGGGCTTTTACGAGACCTGGATTCTGCTTTTCAATATCGTAATCGCAGTCTATTTAGCGGTTTTTTTGGGGCCGGTCATTGCAAATATTGTCCCCGTAGCACACGGATCGGCATATAATACTGCTTTGTGCATGATAATTTCGGGAGCAGGGGCGTTTTTGATTCTGTACGGCATATCCTATACATTGTTTACGGGGCAATTCAGTGTGCCATTTACAAAAACAATTGATACCTGTGTCGCCGGCTTTTTCGGGTTTCTGACCGGCCTCCTGGTTTGGTTTTTTTTGAGTCTGTTAATTAGCATAACGCCGATTTCTCAACATACGTTCGTAAGTGACCTTGACTTTGCCGGTTCATTTAAGCAAACGGGACTTCCATACATATCGCGGTGGTGTAATTTAGTTAATTCGATAGTGGCTTCTAAAGACAGTAATAAAACCAGCGAAGATATGATTAGTACGCTGTTGAAAAATTCCGAACCGAAAATCCCATCTGAACCGAACGACCTGAGAATATAACTACTCAATGCTCCATCGCCATAGCTTTGGAGCGTCGGCAACTTCCGCTGCTGAGCCTATTCACTAATCCCAATAGAAAAAGGCCGAGTTGTGAAAGCCTCGGCCTTTTTGCTTATGTTAAAATAAACAGTAGATTTAGAATTTGTACTTCAGACCCAGGTTGACCCATGTTTCATCTTCATCATTGACAGAATCATCCATTGAGACCTGGCAGTAGAGTCCCGGAGTGAAGCTCAAATTGTTGCCAAGGTCAAAGTCTGTTTCAACACCAAAGACGATGTTTGACCAATCATGGTCCACACCTGTGCTGCCTGGGCGTGGGTCAACCCCATCATTGTAGACGAGCTCTGTGTGGAGTCTTAGGACCTGCTCATCAGTATCAGGCAGAATGCCCGGCACGGACAGGCCGTAGTCAAGCATGAAGACGTGTGCAAAACCAGAGGCCTCATTAGCCAGGCTGTCGCTGTTGTAGGGCCACAGTTTGATGAGAACATAGCTGGGAACCAAACCTTTAACAGGTATAACATTCGGCCAGGAAAGAACCCAGTGTAGTTCCGATATGTCTGTGCTGCTCGTGGTGTGACTGCTGCTGTCCGGGTAATTATACTGGACATAAGCCATTCTCCAGTTGGTCGCATAGACTTCGTCTTCAAAGAGTTTGTTACCATAATACACCATGTAATCCCAGCGTTCACCGTCTTCATATCCGGATGCATTTGCCCTGTGCCCCGTGATGCTGACCCCAAAGCCTGAGCCAAACAAATCCAGGTCTATGGACGGCTGTATCGCACTCTTGTCACCGTACACATCGAATCCACGCCAGATGTACTTACTCTGAAACGTTAAGTCAATCACCCCGTGCAGCTCTCCTACCTGGGCCTGTGCCAGTCCTGCACTCATTACCGAACACAGGACAGCCATTAAAATCAGTCTCTTCATATTAATCTCCTTAAAAAGTACTCTTTTTAACACTCAACCCAAACGTTATATCTATAAACCCCAAGATTGTCCTACCATTTACCAGTTTTCCTCATTTCCGCCTTCGGCAGCTTTTCAAGGTCTTTGAGATACTTATTCATTTCTTCTTCCGGCAGTTCATAATCAACGAGCTTACCGGACAAATAAGCATCATAGCCCGTAAGGTCCATAAGTCCGTGCCCGCTGTAGTTGAAAAGTATAACCTTTTCTTTACCTTCTTCCTTTGCTTTCTTTGCCTCCTCGATTACGGCAGCAATGGCCTGGCTGGTTTCCGGAGCAGTGATAAATCCTTCAGTTCCGGCCCAAGTTAACGCTGCTTGATAGGACTCAATTTGATGGTATGCCCTCGGTTCCAACAAACCTTCCACAATAGCCTGGCAAACCAGCGGTGCCATGCCATGGTACCGCAGCCCTCCGGCGTGAATTGGAGGAGGAATAAAGGCATGGCCAAGTGTGTACATCGCCAAAAGTGGTGTTGTACAGGCCGTGTCTCCAAAATCATAAGCAAAAGGTGCACGGGTCATAGTTGGACAGGCCGTCGGTTCAACCGGAATGATTGTAATGTCGGCACCATTGATTTTATCGGCAACAAACGGGAAAGACAAACCTGCAAAATTGCTGCCGCCGCCGGCACAACCAATTACTATATCAGGTTTTTCGCCGACTTTTTCCAGTTGCTTCTTTGCTTCGAGGCCTATTATTGTCTGATGGAGCAGTACATGATTTAGCACGCTTCCAAGAGAATAACGTGTCTTGCCGGTTTTATCGGTTACCGCTTCCTCAATGGCTTCGCTGATGGCAATTCCAAGACTGCCCGGAGTATCGGGCATTTCCTCTAACACTTTTCTTCCGGCATTTGTTTCAGAACTTGGACTTGCAACACAGTTTGCCCCCCAGACCTGCATCATTGTTTTTCTGAATGGTTTCTGGTCGAAACTGATTCTGACCATGAAGACTTTGCATTCGAGACCTAACAATTTGCACGCAAAGGCAAGGGCGCTGCCCCACTGACCGGCTCCCGTTTCGGTGGTTAGCTTCTCTATACCAAACTCTTTATTGTACCATGCTTGAGCAACCGCTGTGTTCGGCTTATGGCTTCCCGGCGGGCTGGTACTTTCATCCTTGTAGTATATGCGTGCAGGCGTATCAAGGTATTTTTCCAGATATACAGCTCTTCGCAACGGTGCTGGTCGCCAGCGATAAAGTATGTTCAGGATTTCCTCCGGGATATCAATCCATCTTTCAGAGCTTACCTCCTGCTCAATCAAATTCATCGGAAACACAGGCGCAAGCATATCCGGCGAAATGGGTTTCCCATCCGGCCCAAGCGGTGGAAGAACCGGATTAGGCAGATCCGCCCCCAGGTTATACCACTGCCGAGGAATGTCACTTTCACTAAGTAAAATCTTTTGTTCCATTATTATACTCCTAAACTATTCCATAGCTTCTTTAAAGCATAAAAATGGTATCTATACAACATAGATTTAAATATGTCAAGGGACTTAGAAAAAAAAATTTATTCCTTCTTTACATCACATCAAGACCGGTTCCGGCTGTATAAACCGCCTTTATGGACACCGTATAAGACACTCTGAGAGGAACTGCGAGTTCCGGCATTTCCGGGGAAATACAAATATAATTGCACTTTAGAAGCAAATGGAACAATAAAACCCGCGACCTGGAACCTCACATTTAATTTCTGAGCCTGCAAAGGATATCCCAATATGCCCCACGTTGGCCTTTTCCAATTGCCTCGACAAGTTGGATATTATCGCTGTAATTGTGGTCGGTGGGCATTATGCTCTCATCCTCAGGAGCTACTTCTTCCCTGGGCTCAAAGAATCTCTTGTCACCGGCAATCAGTTCTTTTACGAGTTTTGCCGGTTGTGGACCCAAGGCATTTGCAATGTAAAAAGTAGGCTTGAAAAAGTCGACCGGCCCGGAGTATTTTCGACGGATATTGGGATTTTTTTCAGGTGTGCCTTCCTTTGCCGCCAAGTCCGCCATTGGGGTACCGGGATAAATTCTGATGCCAAGCGGGGCGCCGGCACAATCAGGATTGGCCTGCTTGATAAAATCGATTGTTTGTGATACCGTCTCGGCTGTTTCGCCGGGTCCGCCCAATAACAGGTCTATCATAATCCTTATTCCGTTCTCACGGCACAAACGTATGGCCGACGCCATGTCTTCTTTAACATGTCTTTTATGATAAGTCTTCAACATTGAAAGGCAGGCAGAATCGCCCGTGAAGTTAATACCGACACAGCCGGCTTGTTTCATAACCCGGGCCAGCTCCGCATCAAACGGGACAACCGCCATATACGTGTACCATCGAATTTTGTCCCCGAGTGAGCGGCGATTGAACTCCCGGCAAACGTCATACGCGTGTCTGCTCGGAATGTTGAACTCAGAGTCGCATATATGCAGCACTTCCACTCCCTGATTTATCAGCGACTGGACCTCGTCGGCAACATCCACAGGATTCCGCAGCCGCAGTGCCGAACCCTTGGCCACCGGATCGGCGCAGTAAAGACAATGACGGTTACAGCCTCGTTTTGTCTCCAGGCCACACTGTCCTCCTTTTTTGAAATAGGCCTGATTATCAATCGCATCGCGGTCTGTAGACAAAAACAGGAACTCCGGCCAGGCAGGTCGATTACTGTGATACTTTCCATCAGTATGCCATATCAGTCCTTCTACCTTCTCATAATGTCTCAAGTGCCGCAGTTCCTTGTAGAGCGAAACTATCGCCTGCTCACCGTCACCGCGTATGCCGAAGTCAGCACCTGTATACTCAATAATTCGCTGAGCAAAAAGCGAAAAGCCGATACCGCCGATTAAAATGGGACTATCTGTCATAGTTCGTATCTTATTGACCCTCTTCACTAAGTCAGGGACAAACCATTTCGCACTGGGCCAGAAACAATCGTCAGTGTTGCGAAACGAGAGGCCGACTAATTTCGGACTGTGGCCGGCAAAGTAATTCTTTAAGGTCTTATCCGGATTATCCGAGAGGCACAGGTCGACCACATCCGCGTCGAAGCCGGCAGTTTTAACAGCCCCCGCAATATAGTCCAAACCTATCGGAGCTATGGGAGGCACCATTGTATTAGTATTAATTAAAGTCAGCATCGATATCTATAGTAGCTAAATTAGATGATTAATTCAAGCCCCTACGCTATATTTGGTGTTTAAGGATACCCAATTACGGTGTAACTTTGACTGACAATTTGTTAGTAATCTCAAACTCATACTTTCTACCTGCCCGACCTTCCGCCCCATTTGTCTATAACTTTGATTATATCCTTGGCCTCGAATTGACTTCCGTCAGTCAATTGGCCGGTGATTGTCAGTTCGACTCATGTTTAATATAGTCCTCGAAAAGAACGGAGAGGTAACCGATGCCACCCCACAATTCTAACGGTATCGGTGCCGTAGAAATATTGGCAGGTCTTTAGCCGGCCGACAACCTGCAATTCAACTTTGCCATTATCGGGGACAGCCTCTATCAACTCGGACTTATCAAAGAAAGCAAGAATGCTCGTCTGCCGAGCGCCGCGTCTTCGAGACTGAAAAATATATTGATGGAGCGCTTCGACGCCGCTGGGATAAAGCAGAAGTGGCTTGTCGGTATCGATTTGTCTTTTCGTAATACCTTCTATGTTAGCGTTTATTGCGCAGCTGCTGATCGTGGCACAAGCACCATGACAGTGGATTCCTGCGCCGCCGTTCCCGGTGATGGTAGAGTTAATTATCGTGGGTGATTTGAAGCTACCGCTGCAATATATTCCAGCCCCAGAATTTCCTTTGATCGCACAGTTTATTATTGTGGGTGTGCTCGTGAAGCAATTGATCCCACCACCCCACTCTGCCGAGTTCCCGCTGATGGTGCAGTTACTAATCGTTGCGTTGCTATTGCTAACAAACTTTATACCGCCACCATACTGCGCCGAGTTGTGTGCGATGGTACAATTAGTAATCATAGGGCTGCTACGGTTCCTACAATAAACACCACCGCCGTCCCAACGAATGGACGTGTTCGCACTGATCGTGCAGCCGATAATCTTTGGGCTGCTGTAATTGCAATAGATCCCACCGCCCTTGTCAGCATACCCGTTGCAAATTGTGAACCCTTCCAAGATGGAATTCTGACCTTCACCGCTGTGGAAGTGGAAGCCACGGTGTGGATTCCCATGGCTTGCTTGGCAGTCGATGATACAATTCTCTGGACCGTTCTCCGAACTAACCGTAATGGCTTTGCCGTTAAAGTCAATGTCTCGATTTCCGTCGCCGGTGTAGATCCCGTCAGCAACCATGACTGTATCGCCATCGTTAGAATCATCTATAGCTGCCTGAATGTTATTGAAATCGGCGGGGCCATCGTCGTCAACGTAGATAATTTTTCCCGCGAAAGCCGGGGCAGAGATTACCAGTATAATTAATACTATAACCGACCGAATGTTTAGATTTGTTTCCGCGCTCATTTTATTTCTCCTGCTTAAACAATGCCCACTGAAAAGCTACGTAAGGATATTATAACATTTTTTGAACCTAAATTTTTGAAAATCAAGACACTTTTTTTCGGACGCAAAATAAAACTTTGCTTTTTGAGGTGGTTTTTAACAATGTTCTGGATGGGAATCAGACCGAGATAGGCAAAAACAAACAAAAAAAACCCGCTTTTCAGCAGGATTTGAATTCAAATCCGGATTCCTACACCCCTATCAAGAAAGGTGCAAGCTGCGCTGGAATGACAATATTGTACAGCAATGGCAGTTAACTTTTTGCCTGGTCGAGAATAAGGTCTTTCACCTTCTGGCTGGGCAGATTGAGTGAGCCATAAGCACGAGCGGCGGCGCTTCGTAACTGCGGGTCGGCATCCTGCGAGCTGACCAGTGCATAAACAGCATCTACCGTTGCAACGTCGAGCAGACTGGCGTTAAGCTTGGCCGAGTGTGCCAGAGAATTAAAGGCGGATATCCGCACATCCAAAGCGTTGTTTTCATCAAGTGCCATTGACGCTATTGCGCGCTGGGCCTCAGGGCTGGTTAAATGCGCCAGAATTTGGCCTGCAAGCATCTGAATCTCGGCTCGGCTGTCCTTTGTTGCGTTTATAACAGCGGTTTGGGCAGCAGACAAATCTATAACGGGATTCCGCGTCTGACCTAATTTCAGCATAACCTTTGCTGCACGGACGGCGTATTCCTCGGCTACCCATTCGTTGGCCAAATCAGTATCACTCGTCTCGCCAAGGGCCTGGGCGAGGTTGGCAACGACGAGCTTGCTTTCAGCAAACTTCTCCTTTGGTCCGGCTGCAGCTATTGCTATAGCAGCACTGTACTTAACCGACTTATCATTAAAAGACATCGCCCAAACAAGGGGCTGAGCAGTACCAATTCTGTAAAGCAATGACTTCTCACCGGCCGTTGTGGCCAGTGCCTCGATAGTACCCAGTGCCACATAAACATTCTCATCTTTAATCGCCCTTCCAAGCGCCTGATGCAGATATTCAGGCCCTGCGGTGGTCGCATAAGTCATAGCGTCTGCGTGTCCTGGGCCGAAATAATCCGGCATATCAATACCGGCGGACTCGGCCTTGAAGTAAGCAGCCTGCCAGAGGCCGATAGCCCAGCCGAAAGCTGGGTCAGCTTTCAATGCCCACTCACAGCCGCGCATCGCCATAAGCTCGTTAAAATAACTGCGGTCCACTTTCTCGCGAAGAAGGCGCCGGCCAGCCGAATCCCAAAACCAAATATTGCCGAAATTAGCATCCTCGGCCGGCTGGAGGGATTCAGCGTGGTAATAATAGCCTTCAGCAAGACGGAAGAATAAAGTTGCTGCCGGTGCTGTCAAAGCCTCCGGGTCAATCCGCTTTATGCTTTCGGCGGCGAGGGCACGAAGTTCGGCGGAGGCATCTTTTTCCATAACATACTTTAAATAACCGAGCGCCTGTGGATAACTAATCCCGCCGAGTGCCTTTATTATCTCGGCTTTAAGGGCGGTATCGTCGGACTGCAGTGCAGCGACAAGCGGCCTTATCGCATCCCTGCCAATTTCCGGCAGTGCGCGTTTAATGTCTTTCCATTCGTCCTTGCGCGAATTATCAGTTATGGCATCAAGCATAAATGGTATCGAATATTCGCCGGCGTTGCGCAGGCGTTTTACCGCCGTCAACCAGCCCCGTTCGGTGGTGCTTAGCCTTTTTATTTCCTCTATGATAATCTTCGGGTCTGAGCGGCGGAGGAACTTTCCCTGCTCGATTAAATCCAGGACTTTGCGGCTGACATCGACAAGTTCGGCATCGGGTGCGACATCCACAACACGCAGCAGGATAGCATAACCTTTGGGATTTGCTTCACTGAGAGATAGTAACTGGACCGGGTCAGGATTGCTGTCGAGCACAGCCTGTGCGTATCCCTTGGCCAAATCGAATCTGCCGATTTTCGTGTAGTGCAGAAAGTCGTTCCAGTTATCCTCAAGGCTCTGGCCGAAACCAGAGCTGACGGCGAAAACTGTTATTGCCAAGATTGCTGTAATGGTTTTTTTACTAAGCATCGAACTCTCTCCAAAAAGTCAATTTTGGTTTATGGCAAAAAATCCGGCTAAGCTGTGATAATACACAAAAAACGTTTTGGCCGGCCCTGACCTCCAATATTCTGTCCGATAACAGGGGACATAAAAAGCCGTCTAACCGGCGTAAACCACGGTTTTTCCCATAAAGCTTAAACAACAAGCCATTATAAGTATTCGTCTCTAAAGACTCTATACTATAAAAAAATGCCTGCTTTGTCAATAGAAACCTGCATCCAAAGCCCCGTTTAATAGCAGACAGCAGCATTCTTCTGCCTTTGAAATGGGGTTTGTTTGGCTTTGTATTGGGTTCGTATTGGGTTTGTTTTGTCATTTTATTGGCTTTAATTGGGTTCGTTTTGGGTTCGTTTTTCCCGCTTTCACCAAGTGTCCTTTTTTCTTAATCCCTTGTTAATACTTTAGTTACGTTCATTTGACTTTTTCTGAAATTGGGTTCGTTTTGCATAAAAGGTCTGATTTGTAAAGCTCTCTTTACAGTTGTAAAGATGCCGAAGGCATAAGGCACAAGAGCATAAGACATAAGTGCATAACTGCGTTGGTGTTAACATCATATTGGGTAAGGAGTTAGCCGGCATACTGAAATCCTAAATCCTAAGCTCTAAATCCTAAATTCATCCTTCGTAGTAATACTACGGAGAACGGACAAATCCAAATTGCCGAAATTTAAATGTTCAAAATCCTGGCTTTTTTGCCAGTAAATGGGTTTTTGCGTGTATCCGCTGATACTAAGACTTGCGGTTCTGCGCTTTCGGTACGAATAAACAAGCCACAGAGCTCACAGAGAACACAGAGAAGTCTTATGGCTAAAAACTACGAACAACGAACTATCAACTAAACATGCCTGCATGTTTACATTATACCAAACTTTCTCGAAATGTTCAATGATAATATAACTTTTTTGCGAAAAAAACGGCCCAAAAAAGGACAATTTTTTAACCTATACTTAACAATGTCGAATTGGACGGACAATTGATTTAATAATAAAAAAATTGTGACCATCCTTGTTTTTTTCAAATATATAACACGCGTTGTACTAATGTTATCTTGACATTATTCTATCAAGCCAATGTGCATAAAGCTTTCATGACATTATTTTTAAATATGTACCTATACTGTTCCAGCAATGCTGGAGAAAATCAGCGTAGTCAATAAATATTAAATCTGAAAGAGGATATATATCTGAAAAATGGGCATCATCAAGAATTTTAATAATGCTTCTTGCCATCGAGCAATTTTTCACTCTAGTTCGCATCTTACTTTTTGAAAATTCCTTAAAAACAACAGCTTTGTTTGAATTTAACAACATATCTTTCAAGTCGGAGAATGCAGCATGATTTATATGGTAATCCTTTCCGGTAAAAGATTTGACACAATCTGCAAAAGATTTTCCATTTGCATCGACGATAAGGTATTCCCTACCCATACCATCAAGAGCCGATCGAACCCGCTCAGAAATTAAGTTAATATGATTTGAATCAAATCCTACAAGAAAGCCTGTTCTGGGATTATGACCCTTCATGATCTTATGGTTTTCATAAAAAAGAGCAGAAAGAAAGAGTTTGTATTTGTTTGTAGACTGAAAATTGTAGAGATCATGCAATTCTTTTTGGATTCCTGCATCCCGCATCAGTCTGCGGGTTAATTTATCTGTGATTAACTGCCTTTTGAAGGATTCAAAAGAAATAGTATTATTCATATGAAATCCTCCCTTAGTATCAATTCTCTATTCTGGAATTGTATGCACTTGTAATCTGTTCTACCCTTTTCTTAATATCATCGTCAAAGCGGACGTAGACAAGATTAACTCCCACCTTTTTGCATATTTCTGCTTTCCTTTCGTCTCTATTTGTCGTTGCTTCAAATCCTGAGTTCCCGCCGAAGTACTCCACAGGACGATAGTGTTGCTCCCCCATGTACTCAATGGCTAACGAAAGTTCTGGCAGGAATATGTCTAAGTGCTGTGGCTCAAGCCAAATAGGTTGGGCATGTCTCAATACATCAAAACCCTTGAAATGCTTTTTAACAATGTCAAAAAGAGATTTCTCTGATTTCCATACTTCGATTCCTATTTCATTTGACCAGCACTTCGTTATCCACCTATGAAAATCTTTCAACAATTCCGTCCATTCAACCATCTCACGTGGACTGTTTGGATAGTGCTTTGTAGTATCGAAAAGGGTCTTAACTGATCTTGCTTCACCGTTATTCCAAATACTGATTACCCTTTGAAGAGGTGCATCTCCTTCCGATTCCATCCATATGCCTAACTTAATTTCAATCCAATCAGAACATGCAACCAACTTGTTAAATTCTAATAGTTCCTCTTTATTCTTTTTTTTCTTATGAATATCCGCAATGTTTGCCTCAACTGACGAGATGCTTTGGAGAAGCCCTGTATAGATATCAGATGGTCGCACCTTGATGTTGTTCTCGAATTTCAGCTTCAAGAGGTCTCCGAAATACAAACGCCTGATTAGAGGATGAGATTCGTAAAACTCCACAACTAAATGACAATTCGATTTTTCATTCAGGAGTCGACGTACTTTTGAGACTAAAAATCTAATAAATGTTTTAGCTAACGACTCATCGAAGAAGTCATTGATTAATCCTACTATTTCATGAATGACGGTTCTGTCCTTCGACTTTAAAAATAAGCTTAATCTATCAGCCATATCTTCAAGAGAAATATCAATACATTCGGTCGCTCTGGATATTTGGTTTGCCCTGCTGGTATTACCTTTTCTCAGAGCTTCGTTGAGTGCAAGGTAGTGCATTCTAGTCACCCTTGGTACAAGATTTTCCTGCATCTTGGTCAGTTCTTTTTGTGAAATTAACGATACGGAATCAAGCAACTGGTTCCAATCTTGTCTATTAATCGAGAATGACTTTAGTACCTTATCTATCACTGACAAATCTTTTTTCATTCTACACTTAACGACTGACAATGCCAGCATTTTCAAATAAGGTTTTGATGACGTGCTACTACTACCAAGAATGATATCATTACCAAATGCTAATAAATTAGATTCGAAAATGGTCTTTATTAACTTTTGCCATTCAGATTGATGAAAGGCAAGTTTTATGAGACGATCCCAGTCTTTGCTACCTCTGAAAACAGAACCGTTTCTATCTTCGTCTTTAGAGTAGTAATATTCGGCAGTTTCTAAATCATCGTTCACCCATGCCAAGTCACCCAGCTTACGCCAGTGGCCAAGATTCTCATAGATTTTTTTAGCCTCAGAAAAGCAGCCACATCTCATGTATAAATCTGCGAGCCACCTCTCATTGGTTTTTTTTGTATACGATAACTTTTCAACAATATACAGCCTTTCGAATGCTGTTAAATCTCCTTTCGATGAGGAAATTATATCGAATATCAAGTTTTTTTGGAGTGTTTCTGATTCAGAATAAGCCATATTCTAGTTTCTTATCTTTTCTAAGGACGGCAAAGTACGCGTGGCAAAATCACTCGGTTCTTTCATTGTTGACAAACATAATAGTACACAACACTTTTTGTTGCCAATTAAGTCGCTGCTTCGCTGCAACCTTCAAGATGTCCGCTTCACGTATTTAGCCACATCACGCATTTAGTCACAGAGAATAACACAAAAGAATGAAAAAAGGAAAGAAAAACGGATTTTTAATCCCCACAGCACAGGACTGGGTAAAACGATAAAAATCCCCCCACCGCAGGGGTGGGGGCTATATAAAAGGATGGAAAGATAATTTGAATTGCATAGCATATTTGAGATTGTTATCCCGGTAAGGTTAATAACACATCTAACCCAGATTTCTCCACTCCGCCCCCGTGCTTTCTTGCGAAAGCAAGAACGGGGGCTCCGGTCGAAATGACATTGATTGTTGATTGATTATTTTTGGAGATTCTTCCCCTTCGACCGCGCTCAGGGCTAAAGGCTACTTGCGCTCAGAATGACAGCAGGTGAGATTGTCTCATTATTGACTTTCATTTCATCGGCAAAGCAGGTAAGATATTCTGTGATAATTATCCATTATAATAAGAGCACCTAATAAAACAAACGTTGTGTCTCGATAAAGACGGGCAATAGATAGATTGCCACGGCCTGCTCCGCAGGCCTCGCAATGACGTTTTGTTTGATAATTATGCGTGATAGGTGGGCTGAAGCCCACCCTACTTTTTCTTCTTGGATAGTAGGATTATTGGTCATAGAAACCGCCTTTTTATGGAGGAACACTGATATGAAAAATCAAAACAAATCAAAACAGGCAAAAATTTCGCGCAGAGATTTTATCAAGACCTCGGCGGCGGGAGCGCTGGCAACATTAGGAGCAGGCGCGAGCAAGGTATACGCCAGAGGCTCGGACAAAATACGTCTCGGTCTTATCGGCTGCGGCGGGCGAGGGACGTACGATTCGACAAACTGCATGAACGCAGCCGAGGGTGTTGAGTTGGTGGCAATGGGCGACGGATTTAAGTACCGCCTGGACAATTCGCTCAGGCAGCTTAAGAACGACCTTGGTAAGAAGGTAAAGGTGACCGAAGATAAATGCTTCGTGGGTTTGGACGCCTTTAAGAAAGTGTTAGAGTGCGATGTTGATATGGTAATCCTGACGGAGCCGCCTCACTTTCGGCCTGAGCATCTCAAGGCCGCGATAGAGGCGGGCAAGCATGTATTTATGGAAAAGCCGGTAGCAGTTGACCCGGTCGGCGTTCGCTCGGTGATTGCCTCCTCGGAATTAGCGGAGAAG
>Ga0315534_1000478_pt1 | contig 27618 bp, 21 predicted proteins | sample SalMarSW160240MG_FD_203094 | JGI IMG/M metagenome (GOLD analysis project Ga0315534, IMG submission 203094) | Salt marsh sediment microbial communities from the Plum Island Ecosystem LTER, Massachusetts, United States - Salt Marsh Sediment SW1602-40 ...
GCTGCAAACGGCCGTGGATCCGCAACACGGGCGGTTGCCCCACGGCCAGGTGCAAGTCGCTCGCCCCCTGCTTGACCGTGGCATGCAGGAGTTTGTCGATGAGAAGTGTGCCCATGGAACGTATCACCCCTTACGATGTGGCGCGTCGGGCACCTCTGGGGCCACATCCGGATGCCTCTCAAGCCCCGTTCCGAAGCAGCCGTGGCGATGTCACGCGCTGGAGCACGCCACAGGTTCCGGGTCGCTCGACCGCAACCGGTCGAGCCACGCGCGCCGGCACATCGGAACCGAGAATCCGGCAGCCCCCCTCCGATGTGCAGGACGCTGTGGAATTATTCCCCGACGGTTGGCGTTTCTCAATCGTGGTGGACCAACGGTGTCCGGCCCGCCGCCGCCCGTTTGGGAGCCGGCAGGCCGCACGGAGGCGGCCCCCGAGCCGGCCGACCTCTCCGGCCGCGCGAGCTGCTCCGCTGCCCGGCGGCGCGCCCCGCGCCACGCCATACGGCAGCAGCGGCCGCGACCAGACCGGTCGGCCTGGGGTCTCAGTCTCCATGGCTCCGCTTGGCGACACGGAATACCTCCTCGAGCGTCGTGATGCCACGCAAAACCTTGTCGATTCCATCGTCGTAAAGTGTTGACATGCCAGATGCTAGTGCTTCCTTGCGGATGTCCTGCGTGCTGCCGTTCTGGAAGGCCAGCTCGCGGATCTTCGCCGACATGGTCATCAATTCGAAAATGCCCAGCCGGCCGCGGTAGCCCGTATTCTGGCAACTCGGACAGCCGCGGCCCCGCATGAACGTGGCGTTGGCCGCCTGCTCCTCGGTGATCCCGGCCGCCTGCAAACTAGACTCGGACGGCGCGTCAGGCTGGCGGCATTTGGAGCACACGACACGCACCAGACGCTGCGCCAGAATCCCAATCACGCTGCCGGCCACCAGGTAGGAAGGGACCCCCATATCCACCATGCGCGTAATGGCTCCGGGCGCATCGTTCGTATGTAACGTACTAAAAACCAAGTGTCCAGTTAACGACGCCTGAATTCCCATGCCTGCGGTCTCGAGATCACGCATTTCGCCCACCAGGATGATGTTCGGAGCCTGCCGCAGCATGGCACGGATGATGCGTGCGAAGTCGAGCCCGATGTTGTGGCGGACTTCGACTTGATTGATGCCCGCCAGGTAGTATTCCACCGGGTCTTCGGCCGTGATGATCTTACGGTCCGGCCGGTTCAGTTCGTTCAGGGCGGCGTAGAGCGTGGTCGTCTTTCCCGAGCCCGTCGGGCCGGTGACCAGGATGATCCCATTGGGGCGTCGGATGAGCCCGCGGAAGGTGCGGAAATCACGTTCGGACAGGCCGAGTTGTCGGACGCCGATACGGATGTTGTCCTTATCCAGGATCCGCAACACGGCCGACTGGCCGTGCGACGACGGCAGGACGCTGACACGCAGGTCCAGCTCCTTTTCGCCCACCGTGATCTTGATCCGGCCATCCTGAGGCCGCCGCCGTTCGGCGATGTCCATTTTGGCCAAGATTTTCAGGCGTGACAGCAACGCTCCGAGCAACCGGCGAGGCGGGCTGTCGCGTTCGACCAGCACGCCGTCAATGCGGTAGCGCACGCGAATGCGGTGCTCGAACGGCTCCACATGAATGTCCGACGCGCGCAGCTGGACGGCTTCGGTGATGATCAGCTGCACGAGGCGGACGATCGGCGCACTGGTCTCGTCGACGGCTTCTTCCTGCCCGACCGCATCCGATTCCATTTCGGTGAAGTCGATGGCCGTATCGGTGAATTCCTGGAGCATCGAGTCGGCGCTCTCGCCGTCCATCTGGCCATAATGCCGGTTGATCGATTCCAGGATCACTTCGCGAGGCGCCAGGGCGATATCCACCTTGCGGTTGAGGATAAACCGGAGCTTTTCGAAGGTATCCAGGTCCAGCGGGTCGCTGACGACGACCTTCAATCCCGACGACTCTTCGGACAATGGCAGAATGACGTTTTCTCGGGCGACCGATTCGGGAACCAATTCGATAATCGACGGCGGGATGACCTGCTGCGTCAGGTCGATGAATTCCAGACCATGTTCCTGGGCCATGGCCCGCATCACATCTTCGTCGCTGGCGTAGCCGAGCCGCACCAGCGTGGCGGCCGTCTTCTGGCCCGATTCGCGGGCCAGCGTTTCTGCCTCGGCGAGTTGTTCCGGACTGATCTTTCCATCGCGGATCAAGATTTCCGTAAACGTTCCCGCAGCCGATGCCATCATGCTGACTCGCCGTTCGATAGAAACGTTCCGCGGCGATCCGCGGACACGCACCAACAGAAGAATGTAAGACCATTGCCCGCCGCACCCATCGAGCAAGCCGGCGGCAACCCGGGGCTCGCCGACGGGTTTCTCCGCCAGACGCTACCGGCCGCACGTGGCACGGGGGCTAGCCGAAAAAAGATTGCCATAGAGGAGACGTAAGTCTTTTCCTCTTTTAGGCTAATTGATCCTCGGGACAGGTGTCAACCAAACGGCGGCCCACGCGATCCATCTTCATTTCCTGGCCTTGACAAAGCACTAGCGGATTTTGCCTGATCGCGGGGCGTCCGTAAAGCACCTGTTTTCACTGTTTTTGAGGGGTCGACGCCCGGATCGGACGGAGATCAATTGACATGCCAAGGGCTGCTCGCCATAATCCGCCCCCTCTCGTCCTATGCCCAAGTGCCGCCAGCAGCTTGAGACGATCGGGCTGCCCGCGGCTGTTTCTCATCCGGCAGCCAGGAAGTGACGCGTCTGCTACGTAACGGCACGCTGATCCGGGCGATCATCGCGTTGGCGGTGCATGCGGCGGGAGGCGTACGCGCCGACGATTTGCCCGATGGCGGAGACGGGGTCGAGTCGCCCGTGCAGATTGTGATCGAGGACCCGCGTCCGGAGGAAGTCCTGGTGGATCCGCTGGACGGCGAAGATTGGGCAGCGCTGTCGTCCGGACCCGGCGAACCGGCCGACGGTCGGAGGGCGACGTGGGACGCGTATCCGGACGAACCGGCCGGCTGCGGCGGCCCGTGGGGATGGTGTTCACTGGGCCATCTGCTCTGTTGCCGCCAATGCCGCGGCGGCCGGTGGGGCGTGAAGGACTTTTTCCGGCACTCGAGCGTCGACCCCCGGCACATTGGCAAGGGGCGTCCGCTGATGGGAACGAGTTGGTTGAATCGCCCCTTCCATGCCGACTGGTTTGCCGGCGCGCTGTTCGGCGACAACCTGATCGGCGGACGCGTCGATCAAGGTAACGATCTGTTTGGCGGCTACCGGCTGGGCTGGGACATGGACCACTACTGGGGAGGTGAAGTACGGTTCGGCTGGTCGGCGCCGGAACTGGTCGGTCCTCAGGATCAACCGCTGGGTCAAACCGGGGATGTCTTCGTCGGCGACATCAACCTGCTGTATTATCCTTGGGGAGACGCCCGCTGGAGGCCTTATCTGCTGATGGGGGCCGGGGTGGCGAACTTCAGTTTCATGGACGAGAACGGCGTCCATTACGATACGACGCTGGTCGGCATGCCCGTAGGTGGCGGCCTGAAGTACGCACTGCGCCAGTGGCTGGCATTACGCGCCGAGCTGTTGGACAACATGGCGTTCGGAAACCACGGGATCGAAGCGCAACACAACGTGTCGCTGACGCTGGGCGTGGAGGTTCACTGGGGGGCGATCACGCGATCCTATTGGCCCTGGAATCCGGGCCGCCATGTGTGGTGACGCCCCCTCAACCGGCGCCGTGAAGCCGTTGCGGCCAGACCCAACGCGCAGGCACGCGGCCGCTGGACTCGCCCGGAGTCTGGCACCCGTGGATCTGGCCAACGTCGGGCGACTTGGGCTACGAGACGGCATCACCACGTTGCCCTTCAGCGCGGCGTTGCGGCGTCGGCCTGGGCCATTTGGCCGCCGGCGCGCGGCGTGCCCGCCTGAGCCACGTAACGCAGGTCCGCCTGGCTCAAACGCTCCAACGGCACGGTTGCCGTGCGCCCGTTGATTTTCAGAATCCGAATTTCGCCATCCAGAAGGCGCAGCAGTCGGCCATCGCACGCGTATTGTCCCGTATTGTCGACCCAGTGCCGCACGACGTGAAACGCGGCCAGGCCGCCGCGCGAATGCTCCGGCGCGCGGCGTGTCGAATCGTCGAACAGGCTGTCGAACTCGTCCGGCGCGGGTTCTTCCGGAACACCTTCTTCGGGAGCACCTTCCTCTGGAGCGGGCATTTGCTCGGCAGGCGCTTCGGGCATCGGTTCGGCCGACGGCGGCGCGCCGAACAGGTCGGCTGCTTCATCGGACGTCGCTTTGGGTTCGAGCAGCGAATCGAACAGGTCGTCTTTGGGTTCGGCCGGCTGCTGAGCGGCATCATCCGGTTCTTCCGGAGCGTCGGTCACCGCGGGCGTCGGAGGCTGCGGAGTTTCGGCCACGTCCGGCTGGGGCGTTTCGGTCCTGTCCACGGCGTCCTGCGGCGCGGCGGGCTGTTGCGGCATGGGACGCTCGGGCGGCTGGTCGGCGATCGCCGCGGGTATCGGCGGCTGGCCGCTCTCTTTTTCGGCAGCGGGCTGGGGCGGCTGTTCGGGCGCTTCCACCGCCACATCGGCGGCATCGGCCGGTGCCGCGGGTACGTCGGGCGCCGGTGGCGATTCGCTTTCCGGCGGCAGCGGCGGTGCCTCGACCGTCTGTGGCGGCACCAGCGCGTCGTCCTGCGCTGCCGGCTCCGGCACGCCGGACGCCGGCTCCTCGATAACCGGCTGCCGGGTCGTGTATGGCTCGGGCGCCGCGTCGCGCGGCGCGCTCGGGGCCGGCATCTCTCGAACTGCGTACGACCCGCCCGGGCAGCAGTAGCTGATCGGGGGAGCGGTGCAGGTGGCATAGCAGCGCATGGGCCGGCAGGGCATGCCGCACGACCAACGGCAGGCCATACTCATGTCGCCCGTCAGCAACGCCATCAGCATCCAGGCGACGAAGACTCGCAAAGACCGAAACATGGGGGAAATCTCCTGGAGGTAAGTCCGGGCGGGCAGTGGCTTGATCCACGACGGGGTCGCTTGCGGGTCCCAATCGGACGCAGGAGGGGACAGCTCCGAGCGGTGCGAACCCAAGCTCATGCTAATTCTGGCGTGCCAGCGATGCAAGTTTTTTCGCGTTCCGCCGGACGGCGCCGGCGGCTGACGGGCAGAGGAAAGCGCTGCCCCGGAGGTCGTCGCGCGCAACATCCCTCATCCCTCGCCGGTCCGATCCACCTGCGGCGCGCCGGACTCCTGTGTCCGCAAGTAGGCCAGCGCATTCTCGAAGTGCCTCTGCAGACGCAGAAATCGCCGCGAATCCCCGCCCAGGTCGGGGTGCAGTTGCTTGACGCGGTCGCGGTACGCTTCGAGCAACTCAGTTTCGCTGCAGGGCATGGTCAGTCCCAGGGCGGCGATCGATGGCGGTGTGTAGGGTTGGGCCCACCCGGGAATTCTTCCCCAGCCGTGCGAGACGGCGACGAGCGCCCTTCGCAGGGCGCGCAGGTAGGCCCGCACATCGCAGATCAGAAAGAAATAGCCCAGTGCGGGGACGCTGATCACCAGCGCCACAAAGACGGCCGTGACCGCCGCGTCCAGGTTGTCGGGCCACTGATGCGGGACCGGCGCGCGGCGGGCCGTGGCCTCAGCCACGCGGCTCTGCGCACCAGCGACCGCCAGGCAAAACTGCCAATGCCACGACATTCTGTGTCCGCGTCGATCAGGCCACGTTCGATTCGCCCAGGTCGCCGAAGTACGATTGGCGTGCTTCGGGATGGTTCAATACTTCATCCGGTCGGCCGTGGCACAGTACTTTGCCGTCGCGGATGACGTAGCTTGCATCGGTGATCTCCAAGGTTTCGCGAACCTGGTGGTCGGTGATCAGGATGGAGATGCCGCTGTCGCGCAGCCGGCGGATAATCTGTTGGATGCTGTCGATCGTCACCGGATCGATGCCCGTGAACGGTTCGTCCAGCAGGATCAGCCGCGGATTGGAGACCAGGCACCGCGCGATTTCGAGTCTTCGGCGTTCGCCTCCCGACAAGGACAACGCGCGGGACTTTCGCAGCCGCGCGATGCCGAACTGCTCGAGTAATTCGTCGCACCTCCGGCGGCGCTGCTTGCGCCCGACCCCGAGCATTTCCATGACGCCCAGCAGGTTTTTCTCCACGGACAGTTTCCGAAAGACGCTCGATTCCTGCGCCAGATATCCCATGCCCCCGTCACGGGCGCGGCGGTACATCGGCCAGTTCGTGACGTCTTTCTCTTCCAGCATGACCTGGCCCGCGTCGGGCTCGATCATGCCGCAGGTCATGCGAAAGCATGTGGTCTTGCCCGCGCCGTTGGGACCCAGCAGTCCGGCGATCTGTGCCCGTTCGACTTCGAAGTCAACACCGTCGACCACGCGGCGGCGGCCGTACGATTTTACCAGTCCGCGTACTTCCAGAATGGTTTCTGCCATGGGTCCTCCGTGACCGTTAACGCACCAATCCCATATCTTGAAAGTTTGGAAAAAACGGCAGCGGAATGCCCGTTCCGGGGATGCGGTTCCAGGAATGCGGCCAATAAATAAACAATGCTTTGCCGATCAGCAGCTGCCGTTCCACGTAATGCCCAAAATGGTCCTGCTTCCACAGCCGGCCGTCCTTGCTGAAGGGGCTATTGTCCCCCAACACGAAATACTGGCCGCCGGCCATGGAAAATTGGAGTTGTTGCCGTTCGCGAAACACATCCCACTGCGATGGATCGGACAGGAAATCGAGCGACGTGGGGCGGGCCAGACTGACGATCGGGAACCGCTGCAGATCGTAGTCGGTGATCGGCTCGTTGCGGCCACCGAAGTCATCCGCAATGTAGTACACATCCCGCGACACGCGTAGCGCATCGACATCGACGTCGGCGTCCCGCGCCCCGATACCGACCGGCGACAGGTCTCCCGGATCCGATGGATCCGAGCGAGGCACGATATTCTGGCGGCTTCCGAACGCTTGGTCCACGTCGTACGTTGTTTCCTGATCGAATGGCACCAGCCGCCCGTCGACCCACAACAACAACTGGTCATCCACGTTGGCAAACGTGACACGATATTGTCCCGTTCCGGGCATCACTCCGGATGCCGAACGCTCAAACGCGTCATGACCGCGGATCGAAAGCCGCGCGCCGCCGGTTTCGAGATCGATGCGACACTCGAAATGTTGGCCGGCCTTGACCAGATCCAGGTGCAACGACCCTTTGGCCTGTCGAACGTTGACGTTGCATTGAACAATCAGGTCACCCACCCAGTGCAACCCCAGTTTACTGGCGTGCGGCTCCTCACCCTCGTTGCGCGTCATCCATGTATTGTAGGCGTAGTAGTCGGTGATCAATCTCGGTCGAATCCGGGCCACGTCGGACGGCGACAGCCGTCCGGCTCGCATCCGCTGCCAGTCGCTCCAGGAGGGCACGAAATGGTGGTACCTGATCCAGTGCGTTTTGTCGCTGCCAGCGTCGTGGGAAAAGACGTCGTGCACGTTCTTCTCGCCGCCCTCGACTTCGGTGCGATTCCAGCCGCCGGCGTCGGACGCCACGCTTTGCCAACGCCGTGGCCAACCTTGGTCCAGCAATTCTTTTGGCTGGTACCTGTCGTCGTGCACGATCTGCATCATGGAACGCACTTTGTCGGGTGGTTTGCGAGCGATCCGAAACGACTCGTCACCAGCCTGCCGCACCCAAATGTTGCCATTTCGGATGAGTACCGTCTCGTTGGGCAGTCCCACGACACGTTTGATGTAATTGACCTTGGCGTCGCCCGGAAACTTGAAGACGACGACATCCCACCGTCGCGGATCGGCGAATTCGTAGATGAACTTGTTCACCAGGATGCGGTCGCCGTTGTAGGTCGGCAGTTCGTCGACCGGCATGGTATAGCGACACATGGGACAGGTGGCCGTTATGACGCGCGGCCGCAGCCGACTCCGCATCCCCAGGCGCGGCGCCGCCAGGTCGGGAGGCAGCCGGGTTTGCGCGACGGCCGAAGGCCGGTCCCCGGGAGCCACGGAAAAGAAGCCGCCCGAATCGTCTTCCGCTTCCACGCTGGCGCTGGCCTGGTAGTAATATCCGCACATGGGACATTCGACGTCCTTGTGCTGTCCGCGGAGCGTCGGCGCCATCGATCCGGTCGGGATCACGAAGGCCTCGGCCTCGAACGTCCGGAACAGAAAAGCCAGCACGAATGCGATCACGATCGATTCAACCGTCTCGCGGATATTCCGCGCGGTATCCCCTTGGCCGGCCGGCGCCTGCTCCTTGGCGGGAGTCCGATCGCGTGGCGGTTTCTGGGGCGTTGTTCGTGGATTTCGCTTGTTTTTGGCCATAGGTCCTATCCGGCAAGGCATGCATCGAGACCACACATCGGGACAGCGTCGCGGCAACCGCCGCCAGGCGATCGGCAACGCAGACCGGGGCCGCGCTACGGGCATGCTGTTCGTTACGCGATCAAGAATATACCGGATCGCGCGAAACGCCGAAACGCGAACCCCGTGCCAGCGGTGGAAACACAGAGCACGCAACGCATTCGAGTGCAAAACCTTACGTCTACCAGCGGACCGCCACGCGTCCCAGAATCAACGAAACCGGCAGCCCCGGTCCCTGGCGCCAGTGTCGGCTGTCGCGCGACCGCGGGCTGTTGTCGCCCAGCACCATGATCTGGTCGTTGCCCAGCCGCCAGGAACGGCTGTCCCGCGGATCGCTACGGGCTGTCGGCACGTAATCCACGTCCCGCCAGACCGACACGTCGAAGAGCTGCGCGGGTAGATTCCTCGTCCCGATGGCCAGCCGCAGGGCCGGGCGGTCGTGATCGGGGGGCCGCCAGACTCGGTCAAATTCCAGGACGATCCGACCGTCGACGGCCAGCAGCCAGCGGGCGTCGAACAGCGACCATTCCCACGCTGAAGGTTGCCCGGAACAGACCGTAGGAGGCAGCCGTCCGTTTGCCACCGGGTGTCCGTTGCGGAGCAGCTTCGCCTGGCCGTGCGGGCAGTCCAAGCATGCTTCCATGCGATCCGGTCCGTCGTGGGCCGCCAACCGCAACTGGCCGGGGCCATCTGGCACGAGCGTGAAGCAAACCATCACGTCGCGCATGCGCGGGGCGCGTCGCGACAGCGTACCGTGGTAGACCATCGTTTCGGTGACGCCGTTTTGCGGCTCGCACCTCAGCCAGTCGACACCGTCGGACGCACGCGGCGCGAGTGAACGCCAGACGAAGCCGCCTTGGCACCGCGACCAGCCTGAAGGACGCTGGTCGCTTTTCCACAGCGAACCAGCGCACTTGGATGCGTCGCCGGGCGGTGGGTGTACACCTCGGGCCATTCGCCGCTGATCGGGCAGCGATTTGCGCGCCAACCGGCCGTTGACAAAGATATCGCCACCCCGCAGCGAGACGGTTTCCCCCGGCAGTCCCACGACGCGCTTGACGCACAGCGTGTTCGCGCTGTCCGGGCAGCGGAATACGACAAGCTCCCATCGGCGCAACCGCCGCGGCCAGAGGCGGTCAACGAGCACGCGATCGCCGGCAAGCACGGAAAACCGGCGGACGTCGATCGGGTACGCGCCGCATTGTGGGCAGCGGACCGGGGCGGCAGGCGCGGTCGCGTCCACGTTGTGCGATGCGCCGCAGGTGGAACACACCGGCCTTCGATGGGGACCCAGCAAGGCAGGCGCCATGGAGGTGCTTACCACGCGGACCGGGATCAACAATCCCATCACCAGGAACGTGCGGATCAGCAGCAGCAGGATGCCGATTCCGACGCCCAGTCGGACGCACCGACGCACACCGTTTTGGCTCACGCGGTTGATCCTCCAGCGTCGGACGTCAGCGTGGTACTGGGACCATGACATCAGCCGGCACGCTATATAGGATTTCGTGATCCTGGATACACTTCTGCAGTTCGTGCTTCAGGCAATGGCTGCTCGGCGAGTATATTCTCGATGTCCATCCGCTATATTCTCGATGTCCATCCGCGTTCGTCGTGTCCGTAAAGCTTTCCGGGCTCCCCCGCATGGCCGGACGATGAGCGTCCTTCGCGGCTGATAAGTGGCCGATGTTGGATGACGCACGCGCGACGATCTAGCGGCTCTCGTCGGCACCGGATTCGAGGACCGCCAGGAACGCCTTCTGGGGGATGTCGACCCGGCCGATGGACTTCATCCGTTTCTTGCCCTCTTTCTGTTTGGCCCACAGTTTTCGTTTTCTCGTGATGTCCCCGCCGTAGCATTTGGCCGTCACGTTCTTTCTCAGGGCGGAGATGGTTTCGCGGGCAATAATACGGCTGCCGATCGCGGCTTGCAGCGCGACTTCGAACATATGCCTGTCGATTTCGGTGCGGAGCTTCTTCACGACGGCGCGTCCGCGACGGTCCGCGTCGCGACGGTCGCAGATGATGCTCAGCGCGTCGACGCGGTTGCCGCCCACCACGATATCGAGTCGGACGAGGTCGGCGGGAAAATAACCCAGCAAATCGTAGTCCATGGTCCCGAAGCCCCGCGTCGCGCTCTTGAGCCGGTCATGCAGATCGTAGATGACGTCTGCCAGGGCCAGATCATAGACGAGCATCGCGCGGGACGGAGACAGGTATTCGGTCCGTACATAGACGCCTCGCCGATCGGTGCACAGTTTCATAACCGGGCCGATCGATTCGGCGGGCAGCACGAAACTGACGCGGACCAACGGCTGTCGAAACTCCGCGATTTGACCCGCGTCGGGGACCTTCTGCGGAGTGTGGATCTGCAGCAAGTCGCCCGCCGTCGTGACCACTTCGTAGGTGACATTGGGCGCGGTCTGTACCAGATCGAGGTCGGCTTCTTGTTCGAGCCTCTGCTGGATGATTTCCATGTGCAGCAGCCCGAGAAAGCCGCACCGGAACCCGAACCCCAGCGCCTCGCTCGTCTCCGGTTCGAACTCGAAGCTCGGATCATTGACCGCCAGCTTGTTCAGCGCGTCGCGCAATTGTTCGAAATCCTGCCCGTCGGACGGATAGAGTCCGCAGAAGACCATCCGTTTCGGCTCCTGGTAGCCGGGCAGCGGATCCGCAACGATGGATCCACCGTCGCGGACGGTATCGCCAATATGGATATGCCCCAGCGACTTGATGCCGGCGATCAGGTAACCGACCTGGCCGGCGGACAGCGACGCGCGGGGCTGGCGTTGTGGCGTGAATTGTCCCAGTTCCAACACTTCGTGGGTCGTGCCCGCGCGGGCGAATTGAATTCGCTGACCCTTGCGTATTGTACCGTTCATGATCCGCACGTACGTGATCGCGCCGCGATACGCGTCGTAGTGGGAATCGAAGATCATGGCTTGCAGCGGAGCGTCCGGGTCGCCGATCGGCGCGGGGATGCGCTCGATGATCGCGCGGAGCAGGTCGTCGCATCCCTGGCCGGTTTTGGCGCTGCACGCCAGCACCTCCGACGGGTCGATCCCCAGACTCGACTCGATCTCGTGAGTGACCTCTTCCGGGCGGGCGTGGGTAAGATCGATCTTGTTCAGTACCGGCAGGATGACCAGATCATGTTCGAGGGCGGCGTAGGCATTGGCCACGGTCTGGGCTTCGACTCCTTGAAATGCGTCGACCAGCAGCAGCGCGCCCTCGCAGCACGCCAGCGAGCGCGACACTTCGTATTGAAAATCGACATGTCCCGGAGTATCGACCAGATTCAATTCGTAGGCCTGCCCGTCGATCGTGGCGGTCATCGCCACGGCGCGGGCCTTAATGGTGATCCCGCGCGCGCGTTCCAATTCCATGTCGTCCAGCAATTGGTCCTTCATTTCGCGCAGGGACACGGTGCCGGTCTGCTCCATGAGCCGGTCGGCCAGCGTGCTCTTGCCGTGGTCGATGTGGGCCACGATGCAGAAGTTGCGTATCTGTTGACAGTCGGGCATGCCTATGATCCGAGAGGGATTCCGCAGATACAACGCGCAACTTCAGCGGGCGAAACCGGGAACGGTATGCGGGTCTGGCGACGGCATCGGCTGGGGGTTGATCATGGCCCGGCGACATCCGCCCGGGCCAGCCCGGCGGCCCCAATAAATCCGGCATCGCTGCCCAGCGTGGCGAAATCGATAATGACGTTTTCGGCGACGACGGGAAAGGCCCGTTGCCGGACCTCTTCCCGAACGCGTTGCAGGAAGGCCTGTCCCAGCTCGTTCTGAGTGCCGCCAAAGGTCATCGCTCCTCCAATGACCACTGCTTGCGGGTCGACCGTATGGAGGATGCTGACGATTCCCACTCCCAGGAAGCGAGCGGTGTCCATGACGATCTCCCGCGACAGCGCGTCGCCCGCCGTCGCCTGCTGCGCGACCAGTCGCGGGGTCAGGCGGCGGCCGGCATCGAGTGGTTCCCGCAGGCTGCTCGCGCGACCCGCCGCCATCGCTTCGCGAGTCCTTTCTACGACGGCCGTGGCGCTGGCATAGGCCTCCAGGTGGCCCGTATGACCGCATCCGCACCGCCGCGCATTGTCATTGTAGTCGATAATCAGGTGCCCGCATTCGGCTCCGTGCCCGTGCGCGCCGTCGATGGATCGACCGTCCAAGATGATTCCCGCGCCGACGCCCGTGCCCAGGGTCAGCAGCACCAGGCTCTGGAAATCCTTTCCGCTACCGCACCAGTATTCCCCGTACGCCGCCGCCCCCGCGTCGTTGGCAAAGGTGACCGGTTTACCGCTGTGCGCGCTAACACGATCGCGGATGGGAAAGTGGAACCACCCGGGCAGGTTGTGCGGTTCCAGGAATTTTCCCGCCGGGATGTCCATGGTGCCCGGCGCGGCCAATCCCACGCGGTGGACATCGGCGGCGTCCAGTTCGGCCTGCTCGACGGCGTCGCGAACCGCCTGCCCGATGCGTTCCGCGCCGTCTTCGGGCCCCTGTCCGGGCCGGGTCTTGATTTGCACATAAGAAAGCGGGCAACCGCGGTCGTCGACCAGGCCGATTTTCGTATTGGTGCCTCCCACATCCACGCCGACGAAGAACGGGGGCCGCGCGTCCGATGCGGATACAAATTCTCGCTTGATCGCCATGGCGGGTACAGGTGCCGAACGGAAGACTTGGGGAAACGGGAACCCCGGTCCGGATGTCCGGGTCAGGATTCCCGGTTGCGCCGCTTGGCCAGGCTGTTCCCGTGCACGCCGCTCCCGAATTTCTCGCTATCGCCTGGTCGGCGTCGGGTCGGCTGCTTGAATATACGGCGTGGCCGCCGCGCGGGCAACGTTGTCAATGAGCGTGCGCGAGGGGGGATAGGAAGATCAGCAGCATGGCACCGTTCAGCACGCGGCGCCGCCGGAGGTTTGCTCGTCCGAGTTGCTTGCTTTGTCATCCTGTTTGCAAACACCATCGTCGTTCTCCACACGCCGCGATTGCTGCTGGCGGAGTTCCGTCGATGAAACGTCTTCCCGAAATTCGTCGGCCGGCACGGCATCACAAAGTGCTCGCAGCTGGGGCGGGATATCCGTTTCCGGCAGCGTCACGAAACGGTCGCCGATCTGCCTGCCAAAAACGAGAAACCGGCATTTTGCCCGGCGAATCGCTTCCAAGGCCTCCTGCATCTCTTGCGAGCGATTTCCGTAATAACGCCGATCGGCGATCCGAGCCACCGTGTCGACGCCCACCACGAACGTCGCGCCGGGAAACAACGCGGCCTTGTCGGTAAAATGGGCGGCGGTCGTGAGCCATACCGGGTGGGGGGCCAGCCCTTCCAGACGCTGTTGGATGGCAAGATAGTCCAGTGGTGGCTTCTCGACATTCTTGACCGAAAGCTCAAAGGCTACTGGGTGTCCCAAACGACGGCTCGCGCTCCGGGCCATGGCCAGATGGCCACGATGCATCGGATAGAACGCTCCGGGAAAGACCGCTTGCGGCGGCCCGTCTTCGGCCGCGACGATGCGAACCGGAACCACGGCACGTCGGCCCAGGATCAAGTCGATCCATTCCGGCGGTGCCGTGGCGCGACGCGTCTCCAGGTGTTCGTTCGCGCGCGTCGCCACGGGAAGCCACTGCGTCAGCCCGGATCCCCGAGCGACGGCATTCAATACCATGGCCGCGCAAATCCGTTCCTCTTCGACTCGCTGTCGGCGACTCTTTGCCAGGACGCACGATGCAACTTCGGTGCATTCGGCGGTCTGCCAGGCCACGTGGATGCGGTGCGAGCCCCGCTTGGGCCGCTCTGTCTTCAAGCTGGCCGTTGCCGCGACGCCCAGCACAGGGCCGCTCGGATGGTAAGCCCGGGCCCTCTCAAAGCAGGTCATGGCCATCGCACGCGCCGTGTCGTCGCTGGCGGACTGATCCGGCGCCGCTCCGAGGAACGCGGCCATGGCCGAGGGCGCGTAGGGCACGGTCGCTTCCAGCAGCGTGTGCGATCCGCCAGGGCAGGCGACCAGATCCGAAATGGCACGGCTCCCGCCCCCGGCGATAGCCAATACAAGTTTGGCGGGCGCTTGATGAACAGCCCGGACAAGTTGGATTTTGCTGGCGCGTGGCACGCCGGGCTGTATACCGGTTGGCCGTCAGGGTGCCAAGGGCAGCCCGCCCCCGGCCTGCGAGGCCCTTCCGGGCGGCCGTTGCCGGAACGTATTTTCGGACCGCCGGTATGATTTGGGCCATCGGCGCCGCGGGGAGTTTTTTTCTCAGGGGGCCAATTTCGGGCGGGGACCGGCGAATACACCGTTGGGAAGTCGTCGCGGAGCGTGCGGCGGGTTCCTCGGGGCATCCCGCCCGCCGGGGCGGAATGCTCCGAATGCGTCTCCCTGTTTGAGTGGATCGCAGTGGCTCGAAGGGAGCCATCCGTTTGTACCCAACACCGTTGTTCATCGTATTCGGGAGGTCTCTGTGATGATTAAGAAAGGTCTCATCGCCACGGGCGCTGTCGTATTACTGTCCGTCGTCTTTCTGGGTCGCGACGCGGTAAGCTATGTGTTTACTTCCGCCTGCCGCGTAACAGAATCGGTCCGCGGTCAAGTTCCGATCGAGTTTGAAATTGATCGTGCGCGTCGAATGGTGCATAACCTCGTGCCGGACATCAGGAGAAACATGCATGTGATTGCCAAGGAAGAGGTCGAAGTCGAGCGTTTGGAACAGGAAATCAAGAACGCCGAGTCGCGTTTGGCGGCGGAGCGGGCCGACATTCTGCGGCTGAAAGGAGATCTTGCCCAAAACCAGCCCCAATATCGCTACGTCAATCGCACCTACACCGCGAATGAGGTGAAAGATGATCTGGCACGCCGCTTCGAACGATTCAAGACCAACGACGCCACCGTCGCCAGCCTGCAGGACATACACCAGGCGCGCCTGAAGAGCCTCGATGCCGCCCGCGCCAAGCTCGAGGGAATGCTGGCCGCCAAGCGTCAAATGGAAGTTGATGTCGAGAATCTGGAAGCGCGGCTGAAAATGGTGGAAGTCGCCCAGACGACGAGCCATCATCAATTCGATGACAGCCGTCTCTCGCGGGTCAAGGGATTGGTCACGGACATCCGGTCGCGGCTGAAGGTAGCCGAAAAGCTGGTAAACGCCGATGTCCACTACGCGGACGAAATTCCACTGGACGCTCCTGCCCCCGACAATCTGCTGGAGCAGGTGACCGAATACTTCGACGGCCAGCCGCAGCGCGTGGCCAGCGCCGTCGAGACGCGCTAACTGGCGTTCTCCATCAGGACCGGACGCGGAACACGGATCAGACGCATGTTTCCTGCCTGGCGACTGAAGCTTCGCGAAGCCAAGCATGCCTTGGAACGAGGGCGGCTCGAGGACGCGGGGCGGTTGCTGTCCCGCGACTCGTTGAGGCAGTTTCTGCCGGCGCAGAAGCTGGCCGATCGTGTCGCGCGGCAGTTTGCCGAGCGGGCCAAGAGCCGCATGGAACAGGGGCAGTCCGGAGCTGGGTGGAGTGATTTGAACGCCGCCGAGAAGCTCCGCGGGCCAGATCCGGAGCTGGACACAATTCGCCGGCAACTGGCGGCCCAGGGGTTGGACGACGTCCGCCGACTGCTGGAATCCGGCGCCGTGGGCGATGCCATCGCTACGCTGGACCGGTTGTGGCGGCGCGGCGTGAGCGAGCGACAGGTGCGGCAATTCCGGCACCTGGCCGGTCAATTGAAAGAGGCGGAAAAGCTGGCCCGCGAGGGCAAGTTTGCGGCTGCCGAAGCCTGCCTGGCGGGCACCACGGCGATGGCGGACGAGATGGAGATTGTCCGCCACCGGCTCAAGGCGTGTAGACTGCAAGGGTCGGAGCACCGCCGTCGCAGCATAAAACTGCACCGCGCCCTGGCCGACGGCGATTGGTCCGAGACCCTGGAGGCGGCTTTGGCCGTGTTGGAAGTCGCACCGGCCGACCGTTCGGCGGAAACCGCGCGGCAACGCGCCTGGATCGCCGTCGGCGCGCCGAGTCGCGGAGGGCTTGGGGCGGCAGGGCACGCCGGCCTTCCGCTGACCGACCAGTCCTCGGCGCGGGCCGCCGGGTCTACGGATGCGTGCTTGGGATCAGCGAAGGTGGATACCGTGGCCGAAACGCAAAGCAAACAGCGATTCGTAGTGTGGATTGACGCCGTAGGCGGCTACCTGATGTGCCTGGACAACCGGATCGTGTTGGGCCAAGGCGGCAGCGATCCGGGAGTCGATGTGCCCATCCTGGGCGACTTGTCACGGCGCCATGCCGCCATCATCCGCGAAGGCGAAGGTTATCTGTTGGACCCCATGCACTCGGTTCGCGTGAACGGACGCCACGTGACCCAGGTTGTCTTGTTGCGTGACGGTGACGAATTGGAATTGGGCAGCGTGAAACTGCGGTTTCGCAAGCCGAATGCTCTGAGCGGGACCGCGCGGCTGGAGAGGGTCAGCCACCACAAGACTCAGCCCCCGGCCGATGGCATCCTGCTGATGGCCGATACGTGCATCTTCGGTCCGGCGCTGAACAGCCACGTCTTGTGCCGCGATTGGCCGCATGACGTGGTGCTGTACCGGCACGATACATCCCTGTTTTGCCGGTCATCCGGTGCGTTCGACATCGACGGCGCTGCGGTCGACGGGCAGGGCCGGCTCACCGACTATTCGCAGGTTGTCGGCGATGCGTTTTCTTTCAGTCTGGAGCCATTCGTCCGAACATGACGCAAAGCAACCTTCACCAGGCACTGGCGCGATGCCGGGCCACGGTGGCCTGGCCGCCCTCTCTTTTACGAGGCTTGGATTAGGACTACGCTAAAACCGACAGTGGGAGCCATGACACTTCCCTCCACACGAACCGGACCGGCCGTAGAAGCGCGAGGCGCCGGCATGAAGTTTACGTATCCCAGCGGATCGCGTCCGCTGGACGGATACACGATCAAGCGCGGCGTAGGTCGAGGTGGATTCGGCGAAGTCTACTACGCGACGAGCGACGCCGGTAAAGAGGTGGCGCTGAAGCTCATTCGGCGAAATATGGACGTCGAACTGCGCGGCGTTCGCCAGTGCCTGAACCTCAAGCATCTCAACCTGATTTCCGTCCACGACATCAAGACGGATTCCACCGACGACTACTGGATCGTAATGGAGTTCGTATCCGGCGAGAGTCTGGAAAGCGCCATCGAACGAAATCCGAGCGGGTTGCCGGTCGAAGATGCGCTGCGATGGATGCACGGCGTGCTGGCTGGCGTCGCGTACCTGCACGACCACGGCATCGTGCATCGGGACCTCAAGCCGGGCAATATCATCAACGAGGAAGGCGTCGTCAAATTGGGAGACTACGGCCTGTCCAAGTTCATCTCCTGCAGTCGACGCAGCGGGCAGACTGAGAGCGTAGGAACGGTTCACTACATGGCGCCCGAGATCGCCAACGGCCGATATGGACGGGAAATCGACATCTACGCTCTGGGAATCATCATGTACGAAATGCTCACGGGCTGTGTGCCGTTCGAGGGCGAAAGCGTGGGCGAAGTGCTGATGAAGCACCTCACGGCCGAGCCTGACGTGACGGTGCTGGAAGAGCCGTTTCGCACGATTGTGGCCCGCGCGTTGCATAAGAATCCGGACGATCGGTTTTCGTCCGTGCCGGAGATGATCGCCAGCCTGCCGCCGGCACCGCAAGGCGCTGTTTTGCAGCCGGCCCCGATGGCCTACACGGCGCGCTACGAGCCGAGGGCGGGTGAACCGGGCGCGGCGGCCGGCCCCGAGGATCACGGTCCGGCGATGGCGGAAGCGGCGCAGATGGCGGAGGACGAGCAGACGCAGGAACCGATCTACCAGGCGATGCGCCGAGGCTGGCGAAACCTTCACAACGAATGGCGGCACGCCAATCTGCATCCTGCCGCGAAAGTCGCGCTGATGATCGTGGGCATTTTCTTGCTTCTGGGCAATTTCGCCTGGCTTGCGCCGCTGGCCGTGTCCGCTTTGATCGGCTATGCCGTGTATTGGGTGGTGCGGGCGATCTTCGTCGCGCCGCACACCCCGCGGCCCGCGCCGGTTTCCGCCGCCAGAACCGCTCGCGCCGCGCCGCCGGTGGCTGCGGCCGAGGCGCGCGTCCGCCCGGAACCGTCCCACAAGAAGCGCGTGTCGCGCCGCCGGCGACGCAAGTCCGAGCGCCGCCGTCGACGGTGGCACGGCCGGACCGCGGCCCGCGCGCTGGCGGCCAAGACGGCGCGGGAGCGCGCCACGGAGTTGACCGGTTCCATGCTGCTGTCCGCCGCCGTCGTGGCCACCATGGGCATCGTGACCATGATCCTGCGGGGCGGCGGGGAAATCGAACAATTCTCCTGGATGCTGTTCGTCGGTACCTGCGGTGCGTGGGCGATTCTGGCCGTGGGGAAAGGTTGGGAGGGCCGTGACGGGGATTCCGCGCTGCGTCGATTCGTGCTGCTGGTCGCCGGTCTGGGCCTCGGCGCCTATGCCTTTGGCATCGCGGAGCTGTTGATGGTCCGGTTGCCACACGACCGGGATATTGTGACAGGTACGGTGGATTTGTCGCATGCTTTCTACAATCCTCTCGGCGCTCCCACGATGCTCGCCTACCTGGCCTACTTCGGGTTCGTGTTCCTCATCATCCGGTGGTGGCGGCTGGTGGACCCGCTCCGCCCGACACGCTTCAGCCTGTGGAGCACCGCCTCGTGTGTATTCTGGGCCTGGGCGGTGTCGCAATTCTGGGAGTTTCCCCAACCCTGGGGTCTGATGGTGGCAGGCGTGATCTCCGTCGCCGTGCAACTGTCCAGCCCCTGGATACCGATCGGGCAGCGAAACATGGAATCAAGCGAAGCGTTGGCAGCGTAGCTCATCGAAGGCGGACAAAAGTGCATACTGTTGACTACATTTTCCCCGTATGGATACTGCTGGCCGTGGCGACGGTGCTGAGCGCGGCGATCTTTCTGGCGGCCTGGGAACGAACCCGGGCGGTCGGCATGGCGATACTGAGTCTCTTCGCGGGCGTGGTCATTCTGGGAGCCGCTGTGGTGTTCTATACGGCCGCCCGCCGCGACGGGCATCGCCACAGTGCGCGGGTCGAGCCAATGCCTCAACTGCCGCACTCGGCGCGGCCCAGTGCCGTTGTGGCACAGCGCGAGAGCGGAGCGCATCCCCTGCCGCACCACGGTAAGGTTGCGCAGACCGCCGCGACGGCCGCACGAAATGCAGTCGCCAGCGATACGGCAACTTCCGGTGACGCTGGCGATAGTCCCGCTAGCGACCAGAGCAACACAGCGGAGGAGCTCGGATCGCGTGGGGAGGATGTTCCAGGCCGTGCGGTCCAGCCGCCGGATTGGGTCGTCAATCCGCCCGGACGCAGCGGCGCGGTCTTCCGGCGTGTCATGACATCGGACCCGTTCAGTACCGACGAGGAATGTTACCGGCAGGTGGAAGACAAGATGCTCGTCACTACCTGCCGATACGTTTCCGATCGGGTGGGCAACACGTGGAGCCGCGAATTACGGCGACAGGAATACGTTCCAGAACTGCTACCGGACCAGGCTCGGCGTTATTTGGAGCGCTTGGGCGTCGATGCGGGTTACCTGTGGAAGCACGTTTGCCCGGAACCCGAATACCGAGAATGGGTTTCCAGTTCGGTCGACGCACTGGGTGATCCGCTGATGGGTCCGATGCGACGGATTCACGTGTTGATGGAAATTGACGAAGCCGTGCAGCGGGACCTCGTTGGCCGCTGGCGCGAATCGGTGCTGGTCCGGCGGTTGGGAATCGCGGGGGGCACCGCGGCGGCAGTTCTGGCGCTGGTGGGCGTTGTTTTTGTTTACCTCAAAATTGACACGGCCACGCGCGGATTCTATTCGCGGCGGTTGCAAGTTGTCGCGGCACTGGTGACAATACTGATCGCAATCGCCATCCTGCGCGTGGTGTCTGCGTGACGGATGCCTCTTTGGCGCGACGCAGCGCTACGGACCACACGGGCGGAACCGGCGCTTGGACGGTGTGCCGCGTGGGGCCGGTGCGGTGTCGCCCACGCGCGCCAGGCTTGACCGGGATCCTCTTGCCCAGAGAGAACCGCTGGCCCATGGGGCAATCGCCGTCGACGGACGCTATTCTCATCCAGCGGATTCGCGCCGGCGAGACGGATGCCTGGAACGATTTGATCAAGCAGTTTGAAGGCCGCCTGCTGGCCTATGTCTTCGCCCGTTTGCGGTCCCAATCGGCTTCGGAGGACGTCGTCCAGGAGACGTTCGTCGGATTCTTGACCAGCCTGCCGAACTACGATCTGTCGCGGCCTTTGGAGAGTTATCTGTTTTCGATTGCCGCGCACAAGCTGACGGATCATCTGCGCCGCGAGGGCCGACGGCCGACCGTGCCATTGGTATCGAACAAGGACTCGCAAGGCACTTGGGATGTTGCGGGTCGGCAGCGCGCGGCCAGCAGCGTGATGCGCAGCGGCGAGCGGAGGAATCTGGAGATTGAGGCTTTAAGCCAGGCGTTGCGGCAGCAGATCGAGGCGTGGCGCTCACAGGGAGAATGGACCAAGATCCAGTGCATGGAGCTGTTGTTCGTGCGAGGGACGTCCAACAAGCAGGTGGCCGCCGACCTGGGGTTGACCGAACAACAGGTAGCCAACTTCAAGTTCGATTTCCTGGCGAAGATCCGAAAATCGGTCCGGCACCAGAAGCTGCCGCGGGACGTATTCCCGGAGTTGCACGAATCATCCTGAACCGACAATGGCCAGCCATGTCCCGACCTGTCAGCGCCGCGCAGTGGGAAGCATACCTGGATGAGGCGTTGCCGCCCGAGGAGATGGCGGCCGTGGAAGACGCGTTGCGCCGCCGGCCCGAACTCGCCGAGGCGCTGGCAGAGATCAACGGCCGACGCGACGCGGGCATCTATTCGCTGGGCGGCATCTGGCGTCAAACGCGGCTTACGTGTCCTACCCGCGACCAGCTCGGCAGCTACCTGCTCGGCGCCTTGCCTGAAGGCTTTTGCAGCTACATCCGCTTTCACATCCAGACCGTGGGATGCCGCTACTGTGCGGCCAACGTGGAAGATCTCCGGCGCGCGGGCCGCGACACGGAAGCCACCACGGAAGCCCGCCGCCGCAAATTCTTTCGATCCAGCGCGGGACTAATCAAACGGTACTGAGCCGCGCGTCACGCCAATTCCCATCCGTTGCGGTACGTACTTCGAATGAAGGGATCGGCGGCGGGACAATTGGCGGCGTGCAGCGCCGTCGCGTTCCAATGCAGCTTGGTCTGACCGGCCCGGTACGACACGTTGCCCAGCAGGCCCGCGGCGGTCAGCAGCGCGCCGTAGCGGAAATTGCACGTCGTGTCCGGGTCGCCGCGCTTGGCGGCTTCGATCCATTCCCGGTGATGACCGACCGAATCCGGAATTGACGGCGCCACGACCGGTGCCGCGCTGCCGTCGTCCATGAACACCTGATGCGTCGTGTAGTCGGCCAGCAGGCGTCCCTGCCGTCCTTCGAACAGCACCGCCGCGTTCTTGTCGTAGGCTTCGGCGCCGGGCGGCATCGGACCTCCGTGATACCACGTCAGATGGACCGCCGGCCGCGTGCCCCGCTCGGCAAACCAGTAGTCCACCTGCATGGACCGCGGCACGTCATTGTCGCCGTCGTGTCCCTTGCGACCCACCGCGTGCACGGCCGTGGGTTGATCCAGTTCCAGGGCCCAGAACGGCAGGTCCGCATAGTGGCACCAGAAGTCGGCCAACTGTCCGCCACCGAAATCCCACCAGTATCGCCAGTGGAAATGCAGGTGCGACGGATGGTAGGGCCGGTACGGAGCGGGTCCCAGCCAGGCGTCGTAGTTGAGGCCCGGGGGGACGTCGGCCTGTTCCACGCGTGTTCCTTCCTTGAAATGTCCCACGCCTGCCATCCAGATATGGACGCGCTGCACGGCGCCCAGCACGCCGGCGCGAATCGTTTCCACGACGCGCCGATAATTGCCCGAGGGATGGTTGTGGATCTGGTTGCCCATCTGCGTCGCGCACGCGGTTTCCCCGGCGAGCTTTCCGATGTAGTCCGCTTCAAAGACGCAATGCACGAGCGGTTTCTCGCAGTACACGGCCAGTCCTTTGCGCAGTGCGGCGGTAACCGCAACGGAATGCGTGTGATCGGGTGTACTGACGACGACGCCGTCCAGATCGTTGCGGTCCATCACACGGCGAAGATCGGAATAGGTGGCCGCCTGCGGGTATTGCTTGGCGACGGGCGCCATGTGTTGGGCGTCCACATCGCAGAGCACACAGATGTTTTCGCTGGCCACGCCCGCCAAGTTCGCGCCGCCTCGTCCGGATACACCGATGACGGCCAGATTCAGTTTTTCGTTGGCACTGCGCGGTTCCGCAGCGCGCGTCGTTGCCGGGCCCAGGCAAGCGGCCGCTGGCAACGCGGTGCCCGCCGCCAGCGCGTTGTGAATGAATTTCCGGCGACTCTGCTGATCGGACATGACAACCATCCCGCTCCGGGCGACAAGGGCTTCTGAAAAAATACCGGGTGGGCGCCGTGCCGGTCCTGCCCGTTGCGACCGGCATCGCCAAACGCTTCCGGCGGCTGTCCCATTTCGAAGCGTGCCGCCGCCACTGAGGACGTATTGTAAACCGCGCTGAGAACCGCGGCCACCGTGGGGTGCGCGCCGAGGGCACGCTATCCATCGCTGCCCAGCTGGTCCAGCAGGGCCCGCATGGCCTGTTCCGGATAAAGGCAAAATGCGAACGTGCGCGACGACAGCAGCATCTCGCTACGCCATTGACGCCGCATCCGATCGGCGGCCGCCGCCCATTGCTTTCTGAGGGACACGACGTGCGGCTGGAGCCCGTCGTTGCAGGCCACGATGGCCCGATGCCGCTGCCGGGCATTGTCCGTGGTCTTGGGCGTTCCGAGCCATCGCTGTTTCGTGGCCACGAGGTGCTGGACGTGTTGCCGGTCAGCGGCGGGCAGCGGGTCGGTATCGATGTGGCGATCCGGGTTGAATTCCAAATCGCGCAGCCGTTGTCGGAGCCGTCGGAGCTGGTCTTGCGACGGACGCCGCCGCGGAACAGGAAGCCGCAGCGTGGCGGTTGCCACGGCAAACCGAGGCGGCTCCAGACCGAAGAACCGCCTCACAATCATGTCGGTCAACTCATCGTATTTGGCGCCACCGATCCCATGAACGAACAGATCGCTGAGCACCAGGCGGGCGAACATAGTAGTAATCAACGCCCGCGTCCGAATCTTGACGCCTCGGTGCGCCAGGTCGGCAAGCTGCTGTTGCGCGGCGGAACCTTCTGTTTCGGGGTCGACGGCCAGTTCGGCCTGCCAGGAACTTTGGTCGGAAAGCACGAGCACGCCTTGCCGCTGCGAAGCCCACAGCGGGCGCCGCTGCGGATCCGTGCGGCTCCAAACCCAGAAAGGTGTTTCCAGCCACTGGTCGACGGCCGCCAGATCGGGCACCGGATGCGTGCGACTCCGCACGTGGTGCGCGGCACGGTAGGCGTCGAGCGCGTCGTTATAGCATTGCCAGAATCGTGGCAGATGCGCAAGCAGATGCGCTGCAAACCAGTGGAACTCGGAAGAATTGCAGACAGCGCTTTGCGGTAGTTCCAGCGTGTGGAGTTTCCACTCCGCTTCCAGTTGATGACGGGCCTGGGCAATGGTCAAACCGAGATGTTCGTTTCGGGCGGCGCGCGAAACGGCCAGCGGCCACAGACGCTCGAGGATCGGATCCGGCACGAGCGGACGCAAGACGCGCGATGCCCGCCGTCCGAATGCGTCAAAAGCGGCGCGGTCCAGCAACGGCCGTTCTTCCCAGGGAACCGTTTGCATGGTGCGATCGAGAGGCACACGCGTGAGCGACGGAGCGTCCACCAAACCGCCTGGCACACTGACTGCAACGTTGGTGGCTGCATCACTGTCGATCAGCAGGTTGATGGCGATGGCTGAGAAGCGGGATTGGACCCGGCCCAGCACAAAATTTTTGAACCACACCCCTGGATGAAACAGTTCCGGCTGATGTCCGCCGAGGACGATCGAACATTCCTCAGGGACGGCGGGCAGATTCAGCGACCGGTAGGTCTGGGTGTAGTCGCGGGCCGCCTTAAGCACCATTCGGCGGGCGGCCGCCGCCAGGTCGGACAGCGGGCGCCCCAATACTTCGCACTGCCATGTGTCCCGCAGGCGAACATTTTCTTCCATGACGAGCCCCAAATCCTCGAGCGCAGGCAGCACCAGGAAATGGCCGTCTTCAGCAGGGGCACGCAGCCGTCGGGATTTCACACAAACTTCCATGGGCGCAAGACAAACGTGTTGGGGACAGAAGACGTACAAGGCCGGTAGGATCAGGAGCCGTCAGGATGTGCCGCGGGCGATCCTGATCGCGGCAGTTGGCACTCCCCATACACTGTTCGGCCCGTCGTTCGTCCAGGGCGGGATGCTCATCTGGTCGCGTCAGCCGCCGACAGCCCCGCGGCCGCCAGCGCTCGACGGAGCACGTCCCGATAGTAGGCCATACGCGCGCCTCCATCGTCAAGCGCCCCGCCAAAACTACGCGATTCTTCAAGATAAATCAGAGGCACGGGTACTTCAACGATCCGTAATCCCGCCGCGGCCGCTTGCACCCAAAGTTCGAGCGGCATGCCGTATCCCGGTTCGGTGAGCCTGAGCCTCGCCAGCGCGTCGACGCGATATGCCTTGAATCCACAGAAGGCGTCGGTCAGAGCAAGCCCCAGCCAGCGATTGAGTTCAGTCGTGATCTGTTCATTGATTCCCCGCCGTTCCGCCGGCGGCGGGGTATCGCCGGGAAACGCTTGCTGGTACCGGCTGCCCGAAACGATGTCGGCGTCGGCGATCCGTGCCACAAATTGACCGATTCGCTGGGGTTCATGCTGTCCGTCGCAATCGATCGTGACGATCACGTCGTACGCGTGCGCCCGCGCATAACCGAACGCCGTCAGCAATGCCGCGCCGTAACCGCGGTTGCGCGGGTGGGTCACGACATGGATATCATTTCTCTGCGTCAAGAGTCGGCCCGTACCGTCCGTGGAACCGTCATCGACGACCAGCACGTTGGGACTGGCACGCACCACTTGATCGAGGACCGGCGTGACGTGATCCGCTTCATTGTAGATCGGCAACGCGGTGAGGAATCGATCGACCAGCACGGGACACCCAAAAAAAATGTTTGCCTTCTGTGGCGACCCAGTCGTGCGGGCGCACGGGGTCAGTTCCCACTGCCTCATTCTAGATTCTAGACCATTTTCGAACTTCGCGTAGCGGCCGGGTCAGTGCTGAGCCCCCTGGGATCAAAAAAACGGCTCGGCAGAGGCATCCCCCAACGACACTGCCGCGAACGTTCTTATAGTGTCTAACAAAACATCATGGATGCACTACCAAAAACGCGAGTTTGCAGACGAACCGGCGGTCTTGTTAGAGGCTCTTAGCACATGCAAACGCAGATTCCCGCCGTAGCCGAACCCGCCAAGAATTGGGCTCATGTGGATGCGGCCAACAGAATGCTTCGCGGCATTGCACTCAAATTCTTTCAGCGGACGGTTGAATGACGCACGCGGCGATGCCTGCCGCGGAACAAGTTGTGCCTTTGTTCTGCAGGCGAGCGAGTGATATAATTTTCAAACAGGACCGCTTGGTCGCTTTGGTGACGGCAGGCAGAATCACGGCAATCGCAGAATCACGGCAATCGACGGGGGAACACGGGCCCTTGCAGATGAATCCGTCAGTCCATGTCACTGTTTTTGCGTACGGTTCGAACATGTGCACCGAGCGCATCAAGGCCCGCGTCGCAAGTGCTACGCCATGGACCACCGGTTACGTCAATCAGTATCGCCTGGCATTTCACAAACTCGGAAAAGACGGTTCCGCCAAGGCCAATGCCGTGCACACCGGATGCGTCCGCGATCGCATCTGGGGCGTTGTGTTTTCCATGAAGCGTGTGGAAAGGCGTATTTTGGACGACTACGAATTCGCCTACGAGCGGAAGCAAGTTGTGGTCGTCGGCAACAGCGGGGCGGTGCCGGCCAGCATGTACGTCGCCCGAGCCGAGGCGATCGATGGATCGCTGAAGCCGTTCACGTGGTATTGCCGCTTCGTAATGCGAGGGGCCATGCAGCATTGCCTGCCGATGGACTACGTGCATCAACTGCAGATGATCGAGCGGTCGGCCGACCCGCATGGGGATCCTTCGGCGACTTTGGAGAATGCCGCGACTGATTGCGGTTCTGCTCCTCTGGAATACCCGTCTCGGGCATCCCTGGCGGCGGCGACAAACTCGGCCGGGTTCGCGGAACGCCGACGCCGGCACTCGCTTCGGCGAAAACGTGGGCACCGGTTGTTGAATCGCGACGTTGGAGAGTTCACGTGTCGAACCACTGGAGCGGATCGCGCTCGCTGCGGCTGGCCCAAACGGTCGTGACATCGACGGCGTCGCGAAGGTGTTCGGCTAGCCATTCGATGGCAAAGCGTTCGCTTGCAAAATGGCCGGGAAGCACCAGAGCGACGTCTTCTGCTTCCGCTTGCAGGCATGTGTGGAACCGGGCTTCGCCGGTGATCAGGCAATCGCACGCGAACGTTCTGGCGGCGGCCAGAAATTCGCCACCGCTCCCGCAAGCGATGGCCACGCGGCGCACTTCGCGCTGCGGATCGCCGACCATCTGCAATTGGGCGACGCCCAGAAATTGAGCCGTGCGTCGCGCGAGGTCGCGCAACGAGCAGGCAGCCGGCAGTTCACCCCATCTTCCGGCCCCCAGCGATGGCGGTCCGCGATCGTCCGCGAGCGGCACGAGCGGCTGCGTATCTTCGAGCCCCACGCCGCGGCCGATTTGGAAATTGATCCCGGTGATTGCGGAATCGAAGGCCGTGTGAGGGCTGATGACGGCGATCCGAGCTTCGACCAGGTCCATCAGCACACGTCCGGTTGTGCTGTCGGACGTGACCCGCTGCAACGGCCGAAAGGGCAGGGGGTGATGGCTGACCACGACATCGGCACACTCCCGGATGGCCTCTGCCGCCGCCGCCGGTGTCAGGGTCAGGCAGGTCATGATACGGTCTACCGACCGATCGCGGCGCCCTACGAGCAGACCGACGTTGTCCCACTCCTCGGCCAGCCGTTGCGGCGCGAGGGCATCGATAGCGAAAACGACCGAGTCGACGGTTGCCATAACGGCAACAGTGTAGCGGCCGCAT
>Ga0315534_1000479_pt1 | contig 27615 bp, 24 predicted proteins | sample SalMarSW160240MG_FD_203094 | JGI IMG/M metagenome (GOLD analysis project Ga0315534, IMG submission 203094) | Salt marsh sediment microbial communities from the Plum Island Ecosystem LTER, Massachusetts, United States - Salt Marsh Sediment SW1602-40 ...
GCCGATCACCCCTGGAGGAAATCATTTAAGATCCAAGCACACGAAACGAAAAACCCACCCTGACATTTTTATTGAACTATTACACTGACCTTTTCATTGACCTATAACAGGGAGCCGAAAATTATCGTTTGGCCTATTAGATTGGTGCCAATCTGTTTCCTTCGATTTCGTAGCATGCACGCCGAATCGGTATAATGGACTCATCGGAATGATTTCCGGGGAGGATAGTATGGCAAAGGAAACGAAATCGTCAGCAAGTGAGAAGCAATGGGGTTGTCCGCCGGAGGCTACGCGCGAGCATCTCCGCTCCGCAAGGAAAGAAATGCGTGACGCGTGGCAAACGCTCTTCCCGCCCGAATTTATCGCCCACCGCCGTGCGGCAAGGCGCGAATTTCTGCTGGCGGCCCGCACGTTGATCGATCACGCCATTGAGCGCATGGACGCCAGAGAAAAGGCCTAGGTTGATATAAACGAAGAAGATATCTGTCGCTTGAATTCGCACAGCCTCAGAATCGGATCGCTACGCACCAACGAAGATCAGCAGGCTGCTCACAAGTCCGATGAGCATTACGATGCCGAAGGCGCGCACGATCGTTCTGCGTAATTCTTTGGAACCCAACGACCAGGCCATGACGGCTTTCGCAGCTGTGTTCACCAGGGCGGCCAGCACGACCGCAAACCCCGCCACCTGGGATTCCATCTGACTGTTCGACGCCAGCTCCGATACGCTGAGTGTGATCGCGTCCACATCCGTCACCCCGCTGAGCGCACTGGCAACGTAAACCCCCGCCTCCCCGAATGCTTCGTTCGCCCACTGCACTACGATCAGGATCAGGACAAACGCCAGGGCAAAAGTGATGGCCGTCGGCAAGCGTAAGGGGTTCGAGACTTCGACAGGTTTTCGTTCCTCCGCATCGAGGGTGTTGCGTCGGCGCCGGAGGAAAAACACCAGGCCCAAATTGGCGCACAGCATGGCGAGCATGGGGATGGCGATAACGCGCAGCAGAGGAGTGTAGATGATTGCCACCTCGATCATTATGCGGGGAAACATCACGCTCGAGGTCAATAGAATGCCCTGAGCCAGGATCGAAGACAGTTCCGGGTTGCCCTTGCTCCGCCCGGAGAAACTGACGGTTGTCGCCGTGCTGCTGACCAAGCCCCCCAGGATGCCGGTGACTCCGACTCCTTGTTCGGCGCCGAGAAGCTTGATCAGCACATAACCAAAGAAGCCGATACCCGAAACGAGAATGACCAACAGCCAGATTTGATACGGGTTGACGACGTTGAAAGGGCCGAAATTGCGATTGGGGAGCAGCGGTAGCACGACGGCCGTGATCAGCAAGAATTCCAGTATGGCGCGCAAATCCTTGGCGCTCATACGACTCGTCAGGGTGCGCAAGGTGGGTTTGACGGCCAGCACCAACGCCGTCATGACGCCCAACGCGGAAGCAATCTCGAACTCGTCCCAGATCACCATGGCGCCAAGCAGCGGAACGATGATCGCTGCGACCTCAGTGGTAATACCTTCCTCGTGCTTGCGAACAATCTCGCCCAGATAGCTGGCCCAGACCAGCAGGATGATTCCGATGTAAGCCGCGAGAAAGGGCAGCATCCCGAAGTCTTCAACCAGATAGGCGCCAATCGCTCCGAGCAACGACATGAGCGAAAAGGTGCGGATTCCCGCAAAGTCCTCCTCACCCGTTCTCTGCTGGACGAACTCCCGCTCCAGGCCGATGAGAGCACCGATCAGGAGTGCGACGGCGAAACGCCACCAAGGTTCAAGATTGATTAAATTACTCAAAAAGCTTCTCCTCTTCGTCTCGCCAATTTACAGACCTGACGTGATTCGGTCCAGAGTATACTAAACAATCTTGACCGATGCCGCGACGGCATGTGGAAGGAGATGGGCTTGATGATGTGCGCGCAATCTCGAACGATGTATGCGCCAGATTCGCCTGACGATATCGTCGCTTCAGCCACGCACGGTCAACAGCAGCGCGAATCCGCCGAGACCCAGGCACACACCGCCGAGGGTGTGTTCGCCGTTGATGTAGAAGATACTCCCGGTCAGCAGCAGTGCGGCGAAGACAACCGACCCCACGATGCGGTTGGTGGCTTTGGTCAAGCGTCGGATTTGGTTCTCCAATTCCGGCGTGAACCTGGTTGTGACTGTCACATCGCCGCGCTCGATTTTGGATAAGGTCGATTCCATCCTGGCCGGCAGTATGGCCAGGGCGCGGATTTGCTCCATCACAACCGGTATCAGTTCGTTGATCCAATTACCCGTTTCTTCCGTCAACAGTCCCTCCGCAAACGGACGCAAGCTCTCGAAAAAATTAAAATCCGGATCGAGCCCCACGCACATGCCCATTAAAATGCTGAGGCACCGTCCGAGAAAGAGCAGATCGGCCGGTACCTGGAAGGGCATTTCATAAAGCACGTCGCGAAACTCGCGCGCGATCTCACGCATTTCCTGAGGATGGGTCTGGATAATCTCGCGCATGCTTTTCCCCCACATCTTTCGCAGCATGGCTTCCTCGACCTCGCGGATTCGCTCGATGTCTGCGCTTGGAAGCAAGACACCCAAACGTTGGTAGCTTTGCATCATACGATCGACGTTACCGGTCCCGATGGCGATTGCAGCGTCGCGCAACCCCGCTTTTACTTCGGACGTGATTCGCCCGACCATGCCAAAGTCGACGAACACCAGACGCCAGTTCCCCGCGCCGAGCGGCTCGACGAACAAATTGCCGGGATGGGGGTCTGCGTGGAAAAAGTTCTCGTCGAAGATTTGATGGAAGTACGTGTGCAGTAAGCGTTCGGCGACTTCATCCAATTGCACGCCGGCCGCCCGGATGGCTGCATAATCGGTGATCTTGATGAAGTACACGTCTTCCAGCACCAGGACTTCTTTTGTCGACTGTTGGATGTAAACCTTGGGGATGCGGACGCTCGCATCGTCGGCAAACATCTCGGCAAAACGGCGCGCATTCTCGGCCTCGGCAACATAATCGACTTCCTGCCATACCGTTTGGCTGAATTCGGTGAAGATGGCATCCAAATCCGCACGACGGTTGATGGGGGGATAGCGTTTGATCCAGCGGACGACAGTCAGCAGTGCGTCCATATCGATCTTGATCAAGCCGCGAATGCCGGGGCGCTGCACTTTTACGACGACTTCCTCTCCCGTTGGCAGACGTGCGCGGTGAACCTGCCCCAACGAAGCCGAGGCTAGGGGCTGCGCATCAATCCATTGAAAACATTCTTCCAGGGGGCGTCCGAAGGACGTTTCGATTTTAGCTTGCATGGCTGCGAATGTTTCCGGTGGAACCTCGTCCTGCAGACCGGCGAGTTCATCCGTCACAATTTCGGGAAGTACGTCCAGTCGAGTAGAGAGGAATTGGCCCACCTTGATCCACAAGCCCCCCAGGCGGGTGGCAAGCATCCGAAACCGGCGGGCTTGGCGTTGATAGCGCCGCAAAGCTGTGCGACGCGCCAGGGTGCGTAATCCGATGTGACGCAGCAGGATATCCCAGAGGAAGATACTAATCAGCACCCGGGCAAAGAACAGCGTCACACGCAAATAGCGCATGCGAAGGGGGACATTGTGCAGTACTGTTTTTTCAGATTCCATCGAATTTGCCGCGGTTGACTACTTTCTACAGGAATGAGCGTTTATACGGGTTGACTTTTCGCGTCGCGCTGTGAGCGATTCATGATGACTTTCGTCAATTCGGCCACGACGGCCGGTACCAAGAGGAGGGGAAGAATCGCCCGCCAGTGCTCCCATCCAAGCCCGACCGTGTCGAACGCGGTTTGCAGAATCGGTACGTAAATCACGATCAACAGCATAAGGAGTGACGATAGTACAGCGATGAACATCGACTTGTTTCCAAACAAACCGCTGCGCAGCAGCGGATACCTTTCAGAGCGCGCCGTCAGCGCGCGCAGCAATTCGGACGCCGAGAGAGTCACGAAGGCCATGGTGTCGGCAAGCATCGAACCTTCGGTTTGGATACGGAGTCCCAACAGGTACGCCAGCAGCGTTACCGTGGCAATCGCCACCGTTTGAATGGCAATGCGAATGCGCATCTCGCGATTGATGATCGACTCGGTCGAGGGGCGAGGCGGGCGTGTCATCGTGTCGGGGTCTCCTTTTTCCACCCCCAAGGCCAACGCCGGGGCGCCGTCGGTGATGAGATTGAGCCAGAGCAGTTGAATGGGCGTTAATGGCGACGGCAGCCCTGCCAACACAGCGGTGAAGATGACGACGATCTCGGCCAGGTTGCAGGAAAGCAGGTAGAAAACGAACTTTCGAATGTTGGCATAAATGACGCGTCCCTGCTCGACGGCGGCCACGATGCTGGCGTAATTATCGTCGGTCAACACCATATCGGCCGTCTCTTTGGCCACGTCCGTGCCGGTGATGCCCATCGCCACCCCGATGTCGGCGCGTTTCAAGGCCGGTGCGTCGTTGACCCCGTCCCCAGTCATTGCGACAACTTCATCGTTATGCTTGAGCGCGTCCACAATGCGCACTTTGTGCTCCGGCGAGACGCGTGCGTACACATCGACTTCCAGCACCTCGCGTTGAAGAGCCGCATCGTCGAGTTGGTTAAGATCGGCCCCGGTTAAAACCCGATGATCGGGCTGCATCAACTCGATCTCTTGAGCAATGGCGCGCGCCGTGTCGGGATAATCCCCGGTGATCATTACGGTACGAATTCCGGCCTGGCGCGCTTTTTGAATTGCATGGCGCACTTCCATACGCGGCGGATCGATCATGCCCATCAAGCCCACGAAGATAAAATCTCGCTCCACTTCTTCCGGCGTCACATCGACCGCCACATCCCGTTCAACCCGGTAGGCCACCGCCAGAACTCGCAGCGCTTGCTGCGCCATGGTTTCATTCACCTGCAGGATGCGAGTCCGCATTTCGTTGCTCAACGGTGCGGCTTGATCGTTGATGTTTTGGTATTGCGTGCAGAGCTCGAGCACCACATCGGGGGCACCTTTAATCGCCGCCACCTCCCATTCCTGCAGCTTGTCATCGTAAAACGGGCTGGCGTCATCCGGGCGTGGTTCTTGGATGCGGTGAACCGTGGTCATGCGCTTGCGCGTCGAATCGAATGGAATTTCTTCGATGCGCGGGTACGCCCATTCGAGTCGGTTGCGGTCCGCACCGGCCTTTGCCGCTGCAACGACCAGCGCCGCCTCCGTGGGATCACCCACGATGTGTGGCGCCGTCTTCCCATTTTCATCTTCGGTGATCTCTACCTGCGCGTCGTTCGCCAACGCTCCGACCCAAAGCGCGGTCGTGGAGGCCGGGTAATCCTTGAGATCAATCGTCTTGCCGTCCACGATGAAATCCCCAACGGGTTCGTACCCGCCGCCCGTAATCTCGAATTCAATGCCGTCGACCCACAAACGCGTAACCGTCATTTGATTCTGGGTCAGCGTTCCCGTTTTATCGGAGCAGATTACCGTCGTGGATCCCAGCGTCTCGACGGAAGAGAGTTTGCGGATCAAGGCATGTCTCGTGATCATCTCGCGCATGCCCAGGGCCAGCGTGATGGTAACCACGGCTGGAAGTCCCTCGGGAACGGCCGCAACCGCCAAACTGACCGCCACCAGGAACATGTCCAGCGCCTCTGCGCCGCGTATCCATCCGACGAGAAATACAATGCCGCAAATGACCAGAGCCGCCCAACCCAGCACTTTGCCGAGTTGATCCAACCGGCGCTGCAAAGGGGTAGGTTCTTCGGTGACGGCCTGCAGCATGGCGGCGATCATTCCGATCTGGGTTCGCATTCCCGTGTTGACCACGATGCCGCGACCGCGGCCGTAGGAAACCAGGGTGCCGCTGAACGCCGTGTTTCGGCGATCTCCCAAGGAAACATCCATGGTCAACACCACGCGTGCATCCTTCTGAACCGGGACGGATTCGCCGGTGAGGGCGGCTTCTTCGATCTTTAAATTTACAGTCTCAACCAGGCGCAGATCCGCGGGCACGTAATTCCCGCTGTCCAATAAAACGACATCGCCCGGCACCAGCTCGCGGCCGGAAACGGTCAGATGATGACCGTCCCGGATCACGTGTGCTTCCGGAGCCGCCAAACGCCGCAGCGCGGCAAGCGCTTCCTCCGCGCGCCGCTCCTGAACGACGCCAAGCAAGGCGTTGAGAACCACGATGGTCAGGATGGCCACCGCTTCGATGTAATCGCCCAGCAGCGCGGATATGAGTACCGCGATGAGCAGTATGATGACGATGAAATTGTTGAACTGCTCCAGGATTATTTGCCATAACGTCGTCCCGGGGCGTTCGCTGAGTTCGTTGGAACCGAATTCCTTCAGGCGGCGGTGCGCTTCTTCCGTGGTTAAGCCGCTTTTTGGGGATGTATCCAATGCGCGCAGAACCTCGTCGGCTTCCAACGCATGCCAGACTTTCTCTCCATCTGTATGTTGGCTGGAACTGCCGGGTTGTTCGTGTGTTTCCTCACTCACAGGTTCGGACAACTCCCTACGTGAAAGTCTGGGGCGCTTGCCCCAGCAAGTGGATTATAGCATGCGGCCTTTCGACCCAATCTGACAAATCTATCCCAACAGACGGACACGGCTGGATCGCGGGAGGAAACAGCGTCATGTAAAAAAAGATTGTATTTAGGCGTGTGTCGGACCGCGTGGAAAGGATAGCGATAAAAATCGGGAGACCAGTTCCGTGAGCGGTACTGATCTCCAATTTCTTCTCGTCAGCTTGATGCTCGTTCTGCGTTGCTTAATTTACCTCCGAGATGCCGTCCTCCGGGTTCAATTCCTGGATCTTACCACTGGTCATGAAGATGACATGCTCGGCCAAATTCGTGGCGCGATCGGCAAAGCGTTCGAGGTTGTGTCCGATAAACATTAAATAGAGGCAGTCGGTCGTCTTGTCGGGGTGGTTGGTTATCCGTTCGACCAGTTCGGAATAAAGTGCGTGGTAGAGCTCGTCGATTTGCGTGTCGATCGAGGCGACTTCATAGGCCAATTCGTCGTCCGCTTCTTCGTAAGCCTTGATGGCGCGTTTGAGCATGCTGAGTACAAGCTCCGCCATCTCGTCCAGGCTGTGGGGCAAATCACGCGCACATTTCTCCTCCATGCGCAGAAAAACCTTGGCGGTCCCGGCTGCGTAATCGCCCATGCGCTCCATGTCGCCTGCGAGATTCATCCCCGCCACGATGGCGCGCAGATCGCTGGCAGCGGGTTGCTGGGTGGCGATCATGTGGAGACAGGCTTTCTCGATCTCGTATCGCATTTTATTGACGGCCAAATCCCCTTCGACGACTTTCTCTCCGAGTTCGACGTTTCCCTCACGTAAAGCAATCAGGGAGTTCGTTTCGGCTGATTTTAGTAATGCGGCCATGCGCAACACGTTATCGCGTAAATCCTTCAAATCTCGATCGAAATTCGCTCTCGAGGATGAAGTTGTGTCTTTCGATGCCATTTGCGACATTTCTCCCTGTTCAAGGCACATTCACGGCGGGCTTGGAATCTATTAAAACGCACGGACCGCCATCGTTAGGTTTTACGTGTGCTGGACACCTAATTTATTTGCATACCATTATACAGGCGATACAACGGATCGTATAAGTTGGATGGCATTACTCTGGTGACTGCACAAGGCGGTGGGCATTGAGCTGTCGCCGAAATCTATCTCGACGGGAATTCCGTCTTGGTTAGATTTTATCCAAGAATGCTGACTCGATCTTGCCCGAAATGCTATGTTTCCGCACCCTGCGGACGGTGGTCCGCTCCGACTGAATGTAAGGCCTCCAATCCCGCCTGATGCAAACGTCCGTTGGAAACCAACACTCCGATGTTCTTTTCCAATCGCCGGCCTTGACCGAAATCGAGGGGTTCGCCGTGCAGATCGCTTACCTTCCCGCCCGCTTCCTCAACGATCAGTGAACCAGCGGCTTGGTCCCATATGTATTCCGTGTACTGCGGCATTTTCGGGGAAAGTAGGCGAAAAAGCAGATCTCCTCCGCCCGCTGCGAGGACGGCGTACTTCGCCTGGCTGTCCAAACGTACCGGAGGCTTCTGCACACCCAAACAGATTGCCAATTCGTTCATCTTATCCTGATCGGTGTGGCTGGATTCATAGGAGCGCATGATCCGCGCCTGGATTGGGTCGCTGATCTGAGATACCTGCAAGCGCTTGAACGTCCCGCCTTCCATGCTGCGCGCATATGCGCCCTGCCCGCGAACAGCGATCACCACACTCCCCATTCCGCCGATGTCCGGGACAAGGTCGGCGTCCAGATTGGGACAACCGAGGGCGCCAACCGCAACTTGGCCGTCAACGATCAGCGCCAGCGCCACGACGTACTGGTCGCCGCGCAGGAAGCCTTTGGTGCCGTCGATCGGATCGAGAGTCCAGAAGCGCTGCGTTGGCTCTCGCGCCCCGAAATCGATCCATGAGCAGACGAATTCATGCGTCGCTTCGGGTCGCAAGGATGTCACGAAAGTTGTCACTGCGGATAGAGTCTCTGCGGCATCGGGTTCTCGCAGCGAGGCGCTGTTCTCCTCGCCCACGAGCGTCTCCTGCTCGAACGTTTCCTGAAACATGCGGGCGACGACGGCCTGCGATGCGAAGTCGGCCACGGTAACCGGCGAGCGATCCGCTTTGGCAAGGGCATCCGTCACCATCTCGGCCTGAATCCGGCGGCAGAGGCGCGCCGCAGTCTCTACGGCTCGAACGGCGAATTCGGCTTCCGCTTTGTGTGCGTTGAACATTCATTCTCCTTAATCTGGATCGCCGCACACATCGTTCATCACGGTAAGCCAGATCAGCATCGCCCCATTGTACTCGATCTTCTGGCGAGCGAGATGTAGGCCAGATCTGCGCGGTACAATTCCTCCACCAAGAGAGGTCTGAGTCATGCGTAGGTTGCTATTCGTGTTGGTGCTCTTCTTATTGGTAGGATGTTCCAGTTCAACTCCAACCCCGTCCGCGACTGCTTCGATCCCTTCGCAGGCACCAGCGACGACGGAATCCCCTCCAACGGAAACAAGCGTCGCCACGGCTACAGAAACGATGCAATCCGTGCAAACATTGCCGGACGCCTCGGGCTATCGCTGGTCGAAAGTCGTCGACGGCTTCGTTCGCCCCCTCGACCTGCAGAATGCGGGAGACGAGCGGGTTTTCATCGTCGAGCAGCGCGGTTTGATTTGGATCTTGGAGGGCGGGACCCTTCTCGGCCAACCCTTTCTCGACATCCAGGGCAGGGTCAGCACGAACGCCAACGAACGCGGGTTGTTGGGGCTGGCCTTTCCGCCCAACTTCCAGGAGTCTGGAGAATTCTACGTCAATTACACGGATTCCTCGGGGAACACCGTGATCGCTGGTTTTTCTGTCTCCGCCGATCCAAACCTCGCCGACCCGAACAGCGAGCGATTGGTCATCGGCTTCGAGCAACCTTTCAAAAACCACAACGGCGGCGGAATCGTCTTCGGACCGGACGGCTACCTTTACATCGGGACGGGTGACGGCGGTTCGGGAGGCGACCCGCAAAGGAACGGCCAAAATCTCGACACGCTGCTGGGCAAGATGCTGCGCATCGACGTACTCGCGGGTGATCCCTACGCCATTCCAGCAGAGAATCCCTTCTCGGACACAGGAAGAGCCGAGATCTGGGCCTATGGCCTGCGCAACCCCTGGCGTTTTACTTTCGATCGAGCGAGCGGCGGCCTGTATATCGCCGATGTGGGCCAGGGGACCTACGAAGAAGTAAATTATTGGCCGGCGGACGGACCGAGCGGCGTTAACTATGGATGGAACATTCGTGAGGGAATGCATCCCTTCAAGGGGCAGACGGGAGAGGGCCTCACGGACCCCGTCGCAGAATACGACCACACATTGGGCTGTTCAGTTACCGGCGGCGGCGTCGTGCACGATCCGGCGCTTCCGGAATGGAACGGCGTCTACCTGTATGGCGATTACTGCACGGGATTGATTTGGGGGCTGCTGCAAGATGCGGGCGGGAATTGGACGAACGGCATCCTTTTCCGGGACACGGGTTTCGTGATCAGCGCCTTCGGGGAAGATGCGAACGGCAGCGTTTACCTCGTCGATCACAACGGTGTCGTCTATCGTCTGGAACGCGCATCCTGAAATGGATGGGGGAACTTACTTGAACAGCAAGTAGACGCCTACGCCCAGCACGCCCAAACCTATGGTCGTTGTGAGTGTCAACCCGGCCACCAGAATCCACGGCGCGATGCGGGCGCGCAAGGACTGGATTTCCGGCGCAGCAAGCTGCTGATGCGCCGCCTCTTTCAAACCCTCAACCAATTTCCACTGCGAGCGCCGCAGGAAAAGCACGGCAAGTATCACCGTGGCTAACAGTACGGCCGGGGCAAACGCCAGCGAGAGCCGCAGGAATTCTTCATACGGCAGCCGTGCGACGATTTGTGCGTAATTCGCGGGCGAGAAAATCAGCAGCATCAAGGCGCCCAGGGTGAGCAAGAATGCGGGTACAGCCAAGACGAGAACGGCGCGCACGATGATGCGTGCGATTCGCTCCTGCGCATTTGCCAGCCACCTGCGTTCTTCGCGTGCAAAGGCAAACAGCAGCGCCAGTAACGTAAGCGCGAAGAGCACGATTGGCGCCACGCCGACGAGAGGTCGTAAGAACTGATCTCCCGGTAAAGGTTCGATCAAGCGATCGAACCGTCCCGGCGAAACGAAGGAGAGCGCCCAGAGACCCACAGAAAACAGCAGAGCGGGTACGAGCAGCGCCATGGCGCTTCGGGCGATTCGCTGACCGCTGAGGGTGAGGCGTTTGCGGCTCGTCGCAGCGCGCGAACGGGAAGGCGGGGTCTCGACCCGCGCGGCTTCTTGCACGCCGTCGGGTTTCTCGACGGCGTAGAGCGCAGCCAGGACGACGATGGCGAACAACGTCGCCGGTGCGAAGACCAGCGCCGTGCGAATAAACGTTTCTCCGGGCAGGCGATCGATCAGATTGCCGAAACGCGTTGGCGCCAGATAGAAGAACGCCAATGCGGCGATGGAAACGATCAACATCGGTACGCTGGGAACGAGCACCAGGGTGGCGACCAGCCGTGGGGTGCGGCCGGCGTCATTTGCGCCGTCGAACGATCTGCGCGAATCGGTTTGCGTTTGCTTAACGGACATGTTCTCTCTCAGTCGACGCCCTGAGGCCGGTTCAAGACACGAAACCGGCTTCGACGCGGGGTCAGTGTAACAGGGATTATCGCCCCGGTCTACTTCACGTAGGTGAAACGCATGTCAAGCGTCAAGCCGGCGCATGAATACGCGTCTGATTGTCCCGCACACTTCGGGCCTCCCCCAAAGGAACCAATTGACGATAGAACATTTGTTCTATATAATCAAGATACCAGTGCGCTTTGCGTAACCTCGTGTTCCATCGTCGCCGGCGCCTGGTAGCGGGAGGTATTTCGTGTGGTTTTATCGTTGGTTACGGCCGGAACGAATTCGCAGTTTCCTTGGAGACCAACGCGGCCCTTCGGCGCGGCGTGAGCGGTACAGAGTCGCCGAAAAACCGGCGGTTTGGAACGCCGAAGACGAGCGTGCAGAAACGACAGCGGATCCTCAAAAAGATGCCGGGAAGAGCGCGAACCTGGTATCGCGGCAGGCCACAGGTAACGGCCGCCTGATTTTCGAGACGGGCACCGAGCTTTCCACGCAATTGTGGTTGGCGGCACGCTTGCAGGACATCACCCCGGAGGCGTTGGTGGGCGAGCTGCTCACGCGCGGGCTCGAGCAGGAAGCCTTCCGCGTGCAGGCGGAGGCCGCGCTGGCCACGCTCACGCCGCGCGAGCAGGAGATCGCCTGGCTCACGGCTCAGGGCGACACCAATCGCCAAATCGCCGAGAACCTGGTGATCTCGCCCGAAACCGTCAAGACGCACATGCGTCACGTGCTGGATAAATTCAACGTGAACAGCAAGACCGATCTGCGATTGCTCTTTGTCGATCTGGGGGTGCGCTGGTGGGAGCGATAAACGCGCCCGCAGACCGCCGTCCATCCAGCGCCATGATGTACGCTGCATAATATCGAGGGGGAGCACGAAGGGCGCGCGCCTGCTTCAACTGCTCACACACCTCACGGTTATAATACAGGTCGGCAACACGAAGGAGTGTGCGCATGCATGAGGGCAAGTTGATCGAGGCGACTCCCGGGCCGCGAACGCGAGCGTCCCTGGCAGACGACCTGCGCCAGTTGGGGCTCGAAGCAGGCACAACCGTTCTGGTGCACAGCGCGCTGCGCGCGCTGGGCTGGGTTTGCGGCGGTCCGGCGGCGGTGGTCCAGGCGTTGATGGACGTGATCACGCCCGAAGGCACGTTGGTGATGCCCACACACTCCGGCGACCTCAGCGATCCCGCGCAGTGGAAAAACCCACCCGTTCCCAAAAGCTGGTGGTCGACGATTCGCCAGGCCATGCCGGCATACGATCCGCGTACGACGCCCACGCGCGGCATGGGGCGCATCGTCGAGGTCTTTCGCACGTGGCCCGGCGTGCAGCGCAGCGCGCACCCGACAACGTCGTTTGCCGCCTGGGGAGCGCAAGCCGAGTTCGTAACGGCGAAGCATGCCCTGGATTATGAGATGGGGGAGACCTCACCGCTTGCCCGCATTTACGATCTCGACGGCTGGGTGCTGCTCCTGGGCGTGGGATACGACAGCAATACCTCGTTTCATCTCGCCGAATACCGTTTGCCCCATCCAAAGCCCGCACGGCAGGGCGCGCCGATCGTTGAAAATGGCGTGCGCGTCTGGAAAGAATTCGACGACATCGAGATCGATGACGGTCCGTTCGGACAGATCGGTGCGGATTTCGAGGATGTCGGCAACGTGCGCGTGGGCAACGTTGGCTCGGCGGTTTCCCGGCTTTTTTCGCAGCGCAAGGCCGTCGATTTCACCCTGCAGTGGCTGCAAGCACGGTGCGCCTAAATCGACTGCGCGCACATCGGTTGCGGTCGAATGGGATCGGCCTACAATACAGGAAACCAAAACTCTGCTTTGGGGTTTTTACTACCGAGACAAGAAGCCCGGATTTATTTCAGCGTAAAACCCACGGAGGAAAACATGCTTACGGATCGGATTATCGGCGCTTTCACATTTCGCAAAGGTGTTTACACCGAGGTCGAGAGTGATACGACCTTCACTACAACCGCCTGGACAATCGTGGCGGTCGTCTCTTTCCTCGTCAACATCGCATCCCACGCACAGAGCAATATATTCAGGTGGTTAGTGGCTGCAATTGTTGGTACGATCATTTCTGTCATTGGCTTCGCCATTGCCGCCTGGGTTATCGATTGGGTTGGCCGCACGGTTTTCTACGCTGAGGTCACATTCGAAGAGTTGGTGCGCACACTCGGTCTGGCATATGTGTGGCAAATTGTAGGCGTCCTCGGAATTTTCCACGCCCTAGGAGTTCTTACCTGTCTTACAGGACTGGTTCAGTTCGCGACTGTGATCCTCGGGCTGGCTGCCTGGCTCGTGGCGGCAAAGGAAGCCCTGGATCTGGAGTGGGTCCAAACAGCAGTCACCGTGGTGATTGGTTGGGTCATTATCTTTGTGTTCAGCCTCATCGCTGGCTTAATTCTCGGTATATTAGGAGTTGCTGCCAGCGCTGTGGTCAGTTAACACATCCATTTCGACTCACCGGGGAGTTTGTTGTCAGAGCCTTAACCGGATGATAAAAAATCCACATAAGAAACGTACTGCGTGCTGCCGATCGGCAGCACGCAGTTATTTTTATTGAACTTGCCTATCTATACTAAAGATCGCGGATATAAACCCGGTGATTCTTGTAGGGAATGCCGCCCACGTTCTCCAGGTCGCTGCGCATCTGCACTGCGGACTCGGCCACCTGGGTTAGGTCCGCGTGCAGGAAGCCAAACTCGCGAATGGTTTTCTCGATTTCGGAGTAGAGCAAGGCATTGCCGCCGCGCCCGTGATATTCCGGTAAGACACCGGCGCCGTTCAGGGCGATCCACTTGGTGCGCTTCATTTCAATGAGCAGATCGAAAATCCCTAAGGGCAGCAGGCGTCCTTTGCTGCGCTGGATGGCCGCCGAAACGTCCGCAAAGCCGAAGAGAAATCCGACGACGCGTTCACCGTGTACGATGATCTTGATCAGTCGCGGATCGGCGATGGTGAGGATTTCGTTCAGCACGTAATCGATCTCGTTGTCGCTCAGCGGGTAGTACTCCCAGTTGTTAATAAATGTGTCGTTGTACGTTTTCCCGATCCTCGGCGCCCATTCACGCAGCTCGCGTTTGCTGCGAAAGCGTTTCACCGCCAATCCGCTGCGTTTGGCCGCCCGTTCGGCGATGCGGTGCACGCGCTCCGGCAATCCAAATTTGTCGGCTCCTAGATAACAAGAGACAAAATCGACTTCCTTGCGGAAGTCCAGCTCGTCCATGAATTTCGGGTAATAGGGTGGGTTGTAGTTCATCATCGTCATCGCCGGGCGGTGTTCGAATCCTTCGACCAGCATACCGTAGCCATCGAGCGGGCCAAATCCCTTTGGGCCGACGAGTTGATCGAGCCCTCGTTCCCGTGCCCAGGTGGCGGCGCGTTCGAACAGGGCGCGTGCGATCTCGAGATCTCCCTGGCATTCGAAGTAGTAGAACTGCGCTTGTTTCTTATCGTGGTAGCGGTTGTAGGGTTTGTTTTCCAACAGCGTAATGCGGCCCACGATCTCGTCGCCCGTCTTGGCGACGAAAAATTCGGCATCTGAGTGTTCGTAAAACGGATGTTTGCCGCTGTTCATGCGCGTGGCAACATCGATGCGGATCGGCGGCACCCACAGAGGATGCCCGGCATAGAGACGGAAAGGAAAGTCGATGAAATCCCGCACCTGGCGCTTGTCACGGGTATCCACTTGCTCGATGCCAATCATGGTGGCCTCCCGAATAAGATCTCTTCAATGGATTGTAGCATCGCCCAAAAGCAACTACAATCTGATGGCGTCCAGATTTTCGAGGCCCCACATGCAATTTCCATTTACCCACTGGGTTTTCAACACCGCTTTTCGGTTGCTCACGCGGCGCACGTTCGTCGGAATCGAAAATCTGCCCAGCTCCCCGCCGTATATCGTTGTGGCCAATCATCTCAGCTACTTCGACGCCCCATTGATCTTCACGGCTCTCGAAGTGCCGCGAATCACCGGCTGGGCTGCGGAGAAATACGAGCATCACCCGCTCTTTGGACCCTTCGTGAACCTGCACGGCGGCGTCTTTATCCAACGCGGCAAAGTGGATCGCCAGGCGCTCTCCGCCGCCGCGGATCGACTGCACAACGGGTACGTATTCGGAATCGCCCCGGAAGGTACGCGCAGCAAAACAGGCACTTTGGCGCGCGGTAAAACAGGTGCGGCGTACCTGGCGCATGAAGCGAACGTCCTCATCGTCCCTACGGCCGTCGTGGGCACCGACAAAGCCCTGCGCACCTTGCTGCGCTTCCGTCGTCCTCATCTCAGCGTGCACATCGGAAAACCTTTTCGTTTGCCCCCGGTGAACGAGGAAACCCGCGGCGCCGACCTGCGCCGCAACACCGACGAGATCATGTGCCGCATCGCCGCTCTGCTGCCGCCTTCCTATCGCGGCGTGTACGCCGATCATCCCCGATTAAAAGAACTGCTCGACGATGCTGCCCCGCCAGCACAGCAAGCCGGATAACCGCTTCCGCGTCCCGCAGCGCCCAATCATCTTGTAATTTATCCATCCCCCCTGCGGGTGATTCAATATCCCCCGCCCGGTTCCACCCCCGGCGGGATGGGTTTTTCCTGAACCTCGGATACGATATAGAACAAAAGTTCTATTATTCAGGCAATGCACTTCATTTCTGAAACCGAGAGGGTGGGTATGCATTACCAAAGCGATCCGTTCACATCTGTGCAACTGCCGTTGCCAGCCAGCGACCCCGCGCTGCTCGAGGCGTTGATGCAGCCGCGCATCGCTCTTTTCTGGGGCGCGCACACGCCCACGCGGGCGCTCCTGGCCATGCTTACCGCCCTGGCCGCGAACGGCCAGAGCCTGCGCGTTTTCGACGGCGGCAACCGTTTCGACGGCTACTTCGTGGCCCGCCTGGCGCGGCGCATGTGCAAACACCCCTACGCCGCGCTGGAGCGCATCCGCCTCTCGCGCGCCTTCACCTGCTTCCAACTGGCCGAACGCATCGAAAAGACGCCGACCGGGCCGGAGCCGATCTTCGTCCTCGATCTACTCACCACCTTTTATGACGAAAACGTGCCGCTGCGGGACAGCGAGCGTCTGCTGGAAGCCACCATTTCCCATCTGAAAAGGCTGGCGACGGTCAGCCCGGTGATCGTGGGGGCACGCGAGCCGCGCGAGTTGGTTAAGGAACGCTGGGCTTTTCTGGATCAGCTGCAAGTCGCCGCCGACATCGCCTGGCTGCTGCGTGCGCCGGAAGCGGCGCTCGAACGGCAGCCGCGATTACTCTGATGGGTTTCGGGGATCGGGCTGCGTCTGCTTTGCCCGGTCCCTCATCCCCAACTCCCTGTGAGGTAAATCATGGGCCGAACCCTTCCTTCCATTACACAGGCTTTTCTGCACGAACAGCAATCGCTGTCTCGTTTCCGCCGTGCGCTGCGCATCGAGGATCAACACGCGCTCGACGATCTGCTCGCCGCTTCGCGCCATCATCTGGCCGCCGCGGCCTACGCCTCCCACCTGCTGCCCTTCGAGGTAATGCTTCTGGCCATGCTGGTCGAGGAGCACAAACAGGTGCTGCAGCTCGAAGGGCGCCTCGAGCATCTCGAGAATCTCGTCGAGACGCTGCAGGCCGGTGCGGAGCGGCGGCTGCGCGCCCCCATCCAGGAGGACTGATGGCGCCCACCTTCGGCTGGATCTTCGATATCTATCCCGCCGCGGAGGGCATGGCCGTGTGGCTGCTCGACGAAGACGGCCGCGCCCACTTGCTGCGCGATACTTTCACGTCCTGCTTCTACGTGCGTGGGCCGCGGCAGGAGCTGCGCGCTGTCTGCCGTATGCTGCGCGGGCAGCGCGCGCCGGTGAGCCTGCGGCGCACGGAGCGCCTGGACCTGTTCCTCGATCGAGCCGTGGAGGTGCTCGAGGTCGGCGTGCGCATCCCCGGGCTGCTGAGACGTCTGTTCCATCAAACGGCCGAGTTCCGCCCGGACCTCACTTACTACGATGCCGACATCTCACTGCCGCAGCGTTATGCGCTGGCGCGCCACGTTTTCCCGCTGGCCTACTGCGCCGTTGAACAGGAGGGAGAACGCATTCAGCGCATCGAGGTGTTGGACAGCCCTTGGGAGATCGATTACCGCTTGCCGCCGCTGCGGGTGATGACGCTGCAGCTTGCCGACCAGAGCCGCGATCCGGGCCGTGGCCACCGCGACGATCTGCTGGTGGAGATCGCCGGGGAGACGTTCCGCTTCCCGCGCAACAAAGGCCGCCAGCTGCTGCTGGGCATGCGTCATCTGCTCGAGCGCTTCGATCCCGACGCGCTGGTCAGCACCTACGGCGACAACTACATCCTGCCGCGCTTGCTCGAGCTCTCCCGGCATTACGGCATTCCCCTGCCGCTCAACCGTGACCGCACGAAGACGGTGCAGCGCAAATCGGCCTCTTCCTATTTCTCGTACGGCCGGGTGGTTTTCCGCAACGAGCAGCACACGCTTTTCGGCCGCTGGCACCTCGACCGCCAGAACGCTTTCCTCTCCAATGACTACGGCATGGACGGCATCCTGGAGATCTCGCGCCTGACCAACCTGCCCGTGCAAACCGCGGCGCGCGTCTCCACCGGCACCGGCATCAGCGCCATGCAGGTCAACACTGCCCTGCGGCGCGGCGTGATGGTGCCCTGGCAAAAACGCCAACCCGAAACGTTCAAGAGCGGCAACGATCTGCGCCTGGCCGACAAAGGCGGCCTGGTTTACACGCCCATCCTCGGCCTGCACGAACACGTCGCCGAACTCGATTTCACCGCCATGTACCCCAGCATCATGGTGCACTTCAACATCTCGCCCGAGACCGTCGGGGCAGCGTGCTGCCGCGGAGAAGCGATCCCCGAATTGGGCACCCGCGTGTGCCGCCACCGCCAGGGACTGGTGCCGGAGACGCTGGCGCCGCTGCTCGAGAAGCGCAAGCGTTACAAGACGCTCATCCGCCAGTTGCCCGGAGACGACCCGCGGATCGAGGCCTACCGCCGGCGCTACTCGGCGCACAAATGGCTGCTGGTGACCTGTTTCGGGTATTTGGGCTACAAGAACGCCCGCTTCGGGCGCATCGAGGCGCACGAGGCGGTCAACGCCTACGGCCGCGAGGTGCTGCTGCGCACCAAGGAGTTGGTCGAGGCGCGCGGTTTCCGCGTGCTGCACCTGTACGTCGACGGCCTCTGGATCCACAAGCCCGGCGCGCAGCAGCGCCCGGATTACGAAGCGCTGCTCGAAGAGATACACGCCGAGACCGGCCTGCAGATCGGCCTGGAGGGCATCTACCGCTGGTTGGCTTTCCTGCCCTCGCGCACCGAGCCGCGCGTGACCGTGGCCAACCGCTACTTCGGCGCCTACGAAGACGGTTCACTCAAAGTGCGCGGCATCGAGGCCCGCCGCCGCGACACGCCGCCCTACATCAAGCAAACCCAGCTCGAGATGCTCGAAATCCTGGCGCAAGGCGAAGACGCCAGCGGTTTCCGCGCCGCCATGCCTGCCGCGGTGGCCTACGCCGCGCAGCGCCTGCACCGGCTGCGCGCCGGCAGCGTGCCGGTGAATGAATTGGTCGTCACGCACCGCCTGTCGCGCCGGCCGGAGGAATACGTCGTACGCACGGTTGCCGCCCGCGTCGCCGCAGCGTTGACCCACCGGGGCGTGGAACTCAGCCCGGGCGAGCGGCTGCGCTTCTTGCTCGTTCCCGGCCCGGAAAAGGCGCGCGCCTGGGAGCACATCGAGGGCGAGATTCCCTACGATCGGGAAGCGTACAGCGAGCTCATGCTGCGCGCCGTCGAGAGCGTCTTTGCCACCGTTGGAGTCGACCGGACCACGTTGGAAACCTGGCTGCTGGCCAACGCCGGCTACTGGGGCCCCCCGGGGGTTTTGCCGCCGCCCGGTGCGGACATCCGCATGCCGCTGTTGGCGCAGAGTAAATTTGTTTGGGTTGGGAAAAAGGGAGCAGGGGTTAAGGGGCAGGAGGCGGATGTACCAGCCCGTCTCCCGCTGAGAAGAGCAAGTCGTGGGCAACTGCTGCTGCAGCCCGCCGGGAGCTCGCCATGAAACGCTCGAACGTGTTCGTCGTCATCACGGGGTTGATCAGCCTGACGGTCAATATTTTGGCCATCGTCAGCTACTTCACCGAAGGAGGTGCCTTTGCCGCTTGGCGCATCGATCCCGGCTTGTGGATTGCGATGGTGTTTGTGCTCATGGCCTACAGCCTGACGGCCTGGTCGGTGTTGAGTTGGCGTTGGACGCAGGGGCGTGCACAGGGCAGTAAACGAAAAGTGCGCCGCTCGGCGACCTTCTTGCTCACCGCGCTGGCAGTGTTCCCGCTGCTGACCGTATGGTTGTCCGTTTTGTTTTCGCTGGTCATCTTTGCGGCGGCGACTCCGCCGCAGCGCTGGCTGCTGGCCATGGGCTGCGCCTGGGCTGCGACGCCGTTCGTCACCCTGGGTTTGATCAGCGTGGGAGAAGTATTGGGGCCGTTGATCAGTCGCGATAAGGAATGAAAGGTTCGATTTACAACACAAGACTTCGTTGAAGATAGCCCTTTGTTACTCGCAGTGGATGCGACCAGTACACTGTCGGCCTGTTGGATGACAACGGTGACAAGCGTCAAAGTTCTTGATTTGGCCGCCGTCCGGATTTAAGAATTTCGTCAATCTTTTATGTTCCAGATATAGTCTGTCGGCATTGTGTCTGTGACATCCATAGCAGGTATAGGCGTCAAGCGTATTAGGGTGGCATGTTTTACAGGAAGGGCTTCCGCCGCCATGACCGAGGGGGAAGTCATCATGGGGGAGACGGTAGGTCGCCGGCGACCAGGCGTCTGCGGTGTGGCAATCGCCGCATTCGCTCCTGAAATACCCGGCATGGAGTACCGGGTCGATGTGGCATTCCGCACATGTCGCCGATACCTCCGCAAAGTCAATTTCCAGATGGCAGTTGTCACAGGCGATACTGGAATGACCTCCGATGAGTGGCAAGGCGGTGTCGGCGTGGTCGAATATCGTCTCGCGCCAGGCCGATTCTTGATGGCAGATGTCGCACTGAACTCCGTTTTGTCCTTCGTGCTCATCTTTCGAAACGTGGCAGGCATAGCACGCTGTGTCCAAACCGAACCACTGTTTGTCGATGTGACAGGAGGAACACTGCACACTTATGTGCGCGCCGTCAAGGGGATAATCCGTCAGGTTGTGATCGACGGATACGGTTTGCCAATTCAGTGGAGAATGACATTGATCGCAATTTTCCCCCAGTTGTCCTGCATGTTCGTCCTTGCCAGCATGACAATCGATGCATTGATGGGAGGTGGCCTGCAGATCGGTGATGTTGGAGGCGATCTGATGACACGCCTCGCAGGGCACGTCGAGATGGGTGTCTTGGAGGGGAAACCGGGTCTGTTGGTGATCGAAGTTGGCGCCGAAACGGTCGCGGCCATCGTGGCATCTGAGACAATCTGAATGGAATAAGTTAACGTGCTTCTGTGTACCGGCTGCGTCTAGCTGCTCGTGGCACTTTCGACAGGCATCAACGTCGAACTCACGCACGCTTTGTGGATGGCACGATCGGCACTCGGGTTGGCTTGAAGGCGGCAACTCACGATGCGCAGTGAGGAAAAAACCCACATCCTGGTGCGGAAAAACCACGAGATCAAAATTCGTGAGCGGTGCCGTGGCGCCCCGGTGCTCTGGGTGGCACTCTCGACACGTGTACATCGTGTCGAAAAACTCATGCATGCTTAACTCGATCTTGAGTTCTTGCGCAACCTCGGTGTGACACGCAACACATCGATCTTGCATGCGTTCCTCACTCCAGTAAGGCACGTGGCAGGCATCACATTCCTGTCCGAGATCCGCGTGGCTTAAGGCTCCCCTCTTTGGAACGCTACCTTCGGTGCTGTTTAGATCGCCGGGCCTGAACATCGCGCCTCCCGAAATCAAAGAGACGCTCAGAACTGCAGCACCCGTAAAAAGCGCCGCCAGTGGACCACGTTTCGTAAGAAACCTAAAAATTCTATTCTTCACGGTAATGTGTTTGATCGATCATCAACGCATCAGGGTGGCATAGTAAAGTGCTGCCACGATGTGTACGAAAGCTGCGACGAAAAGCGAGATTCCGATGGGAACATGAACGCTGTGCCAAACAGACAGCATGCGTCGCGCGACCTCGTTGGAACGAACTTGTATCAAAAGATCGTTTCTGCGCTTGCGTAAGGAATCGACCTGGAGCATATGCTCACGCGTCTTTGCATCGGCTTTTCGCAGCCGCCTGCGCCACGCAATATTGGCGCGCCAACGCAGGAGCGTACGTCCAAAGACGATGCCCACCCCATCCGGTGACTTTTCGAATTCCTGCAACATGCTTGGCGCTTCTTGTGGAGCCAGTTGCTGAAGTTCTCTTTCCGCGTCGGCAAGCGCTTGCTCCAATTCTTGATAAGCTACGATTGCTCCCTCGGGAGTCCGTGGTACAGCAGTGTAGATATAACGACCGACAAATCCGCTAAGAACTACAACCGCCATCATCAGCGTCACGATTCCGGCAAGCCCGCGAAATGCAAAAGCACTATGAAGCAAGACGAGGTACGGCCCTACGATCCCGGTGAAAATGTGGAATTGAAGCCATGTCTGCATACGGCCCCATCGCGCTCGCGTGGCACGCTTGCGAATCGAGTATAGTGTTTCCGTCGCCAGCATGAGCAAAAAACCCACGATCCCAATGCCATGTCCAATCAAGCCACTTGATTCCGGAAGGGTTGGGCGCGAGGCGAATCCCAGATAGATACCTGTGATAACAAGTATGGCGATGAATGCCAGGGTGATCTCACGATGCAATCTCACGCTGATCTTCCCTCCTCTCGCATCAGATTCGAGTATTTGGTTGTGAAGGGACTTTCTGTTCTTCGATTGTATGGTTGTTAGCGGGGGATAAGCCTGACTTCTTCATGATGGAATCTTGCACGAATTCAACAACCCGGGATCCCCCCGATCTACGCAGCAATCACCCGCAGATTTTGGATCTTCTACCGAACTCGTGAACCATTATGACATAAATCCAATATGAGGGCACGTGAAGGGCTACGCCATTATTTACGGTTTACTCGCGCAGCATCTTCAGAGACAAATGTGCCATAAACGGGGTGGAATCTGCTTGATATCAGCCAACTGGGCTAATCGTCATTCGCTTCCCGACCAGCGGGATGACAGCGCAGGCAGTTGGCGATGTTGTTGATTCCTTCCTCCTGATGTTTTGCGATCACACGGTTGCGGTCATGCGCGTGACACCCGTAACAAGTGTAGGTGCTCAAATTGTTGGGATGGCAAGTGGCGCAGGAAGCGCTTCCGCCGCCGTGACCAAGCGGGAAAGAATGCGGGAGATTATATGAGGCCGGGTGCCAGGCGGAAGTCGAGTGACAGGCGGCGCAATCGGCGCTAAAAAGACCAGCGTGGTAGGCGGGATCGGTGTGGCAAGCAGCACATGCTGTCGGCAGTGGAGTAAATTCAGCATTCAGATGACAGCTTTCGCAGGATAGATTCGCATGTGCTCCGGTTAACGGGAATGCTGAGAGTGCGTGGTCGAAAGTCACATCGCTCCAGGCCGTTTCTTGATGGCAGGCCTCACACCGGGTTCCGTATCGACCTTCGTGCTTGTCCTGATCTGCGTGGCATCCGTAGCACGTCGTTTCCAGACCGACCCACTGATTGTCGACATGGCAGGTCTGACATGATAACTCAGCGTGTGCGTCGAGTAATGAGAATCCGGTTAGCGCATGGTCGATTGTGGCCGTATTCCAATCGGAGGGTTCGTGGCATTGATCGCAGCTCGTGCCCAGACGCCCCTCGTGGATGTCGACCTCAAAATGGCAATCGACACATTCATGTGATGTAGCTTGTAAATCGCTGACGCTTGAAGCCTTTTCATGGCAATTGATACATGCTAGATCGACATGACTTCCTTGAAGCGGATAGCGCGTCGAATTATGATCGAAATCCGCGCCATAGCGATCGACGCCATCATGACAACTGAGGCAATGTACATCGAAAGTGTCGATGTGGGCAGCCAATGCGGCTTCATCAATCTCGCTATGGCAATCCTGGCATTCGCTGACATCGAATTCCCGTACGCTAATCGGGTGGCAGGAGCGACACTCAAGCTCGCGCCCGGGCAACTCTTCGCGATGCGCACGCAGTGAAAAACCTACGGCCTCGTGTGGAAAGACGACGAGGTCGAAATCCGTGAGTGGAGATGTCGCTCCCAGATGTTCCGGGTGACAAGCCCGACAGGTGTTCAAAGCCACGAAGGAAGCATGCATGCTGACAGGATCTGTAAGTTCTGCAGCAACTGCGGTGTGACAACCAAGGCAGCGATCTTGCATTCGTGCCTCATCCCAAAATGCGGTGTGACAAGCTTCACATTCCCTGGCGAGTTCCGCGTGGCTGCGTACTCCCCCTTTCGGAAAATCGCCTTCTGCGGCGTTCAAGCTTCCCGGGTTAAACATCGCTCCGCCAGAAACCGCGAATGAGGCCAATATCGCCACACCAGTGAGGACTGCGGCTATCATTCCCGTTGCGGTTAGACAACCCAAGGGTCTATTCTTCATGAATGCATTCCTATCACGCCAGAGACGTACTCCAGCATATCACTCGACTTCAGTATGGCGGCGTCGCGGAATTCTCGGTTTGTTACTCTCCATATGATAAAGCGCGAGCGACACATCCTTTATCTCACACTTCAGTTGCACGTTGGTTCGTCCTCCAAGCTTCCCAGTATCGGGTAATAATCCTTGGTGTTTCACTCGGCTGTTGGATCAGCAGGTGTCGAATGGGGGATATATCCACCTGGTTAACAATCATCTCCTGCAGAGGTCTTGATAATTCCTGATCACCCATTACCAGTGCTCCGAGAATGTAATGATCTCCAAAATTGATACGCAGACGAGATCCGCTATCGACAAATTCCGACACCAGATTGTCCGCCGGATCATGCCAGGTTTCGCTTTCACCTCTCACGATGGCAATCAAGTCTTCGTCTTCTTCGACCGTTCCGATCGTACCGATCACGGTTGTGGTCAATCCTCCGATGTGCGTGACGTTGAAAGCGACCGGCTTGTGATACGCAATTGCTGCACCCGCCATGTTTGCCCCGGCGATCTCGCCCTGCTGCCTGGCGACCCACCAGAGACTGTCCAAGCGGTACTCGCCACTTACAGGGTCATAGACTTGGGCAACATCTCCTGCGGCGTATATACCTTCGACACTCGATTGCATGAACTGGTCTACAAGAATTCCACAGTCAACATTCAAATGTGCGGAACGCGCCAGGTCCAGGCGCGGACGGATGCCGATGGCCACACCAACGAGTTGACATTCGATCGGCTTGCCGTCTTTCGTCTCGACGGCATGCACTCGCCCCCGCTTTTCGATGATGCGAGCGACCTCGGTACGATGATGCAATTGAATGCCTTCTTCGATTAATTTCGATTCTACGAGTCGTGATTCATATTCATCCAGGACGCTTGGCCAATATCGATCTCTGCGTAATAGGTAGTGGGTACGCAGCTTTCGTGCTGCAAAGCCTTCTGCCAGTTCGAGCGCCGTGATGCCGCCGCCAATTACCACCGCACTCCGTGCGCCACGTACCAACCGAAGGATTGCTTTAAGATTGTCGAGATTATCAAGCGTGACGACGCCGGTAGCGTGGATCCCGGGGATTTCAGGCAACACGGCACATGCACCCACCGCCAACATAAGCGCGTCATAGGCAAGCTGCTCCCCATCAAATAAGACTCGCCGTGTCTCTGGCTGCAAAGCCTTGACCGGTTCCATTTTTATTTCCACGTTTTTATCTTCGAGAGCTTTCGTGTAGTCGGTTAGGATTTGATCCTCAGGGATGAGGCCGTTTAAGACATAGGCCAGCCCAGGGCGTGAATAAAATCCATGCGGGTCTTCGGTTATCAAAACGATACGACCCGAGGCATCGTACTTGCGAATGCTTTCAGCAGCACTCAATCCAGCAACGCCAGAGCCAATGATAGCGTAGGTCCGCGGCATCATGAATCCCTTGTTACCTGTCGCTCATCGTTATCGAGGGTAGCGTTTCGAAACGCAGCACGCCGCGAGGACAGCGTGCAATACATTCCCCGCAGGTGATACAGCCTTGTTCTACAATTGGCTGGCTCTTCCAAACCTGTCCGCGCACATCGATTCCCAGGGGGCAGTTGAATGAGCAGATACCGCATTGTACACAGCGAACCGAATCTGAAACCACGCAGGAACTCGATAGAAGGTCCCTGCGGTTTTGATTGCCGTGAAGAGAATTTTTCAACATGGACAATATAGCTCCGTATGATCTACTATGAGACACCAGTATCACTGAAAAAACGAAAGTAGGCAATGAGAAATTTGTAAACCTTAACAAACGATTGCAAGCGTGTGGTCAACGATTTGAACAACTTGCAAACAATGAAATTCTCGATAAGATATGTCAAATTTGTAATGGGAAATATCGTTCGATATCTCTGGAAGCGTCCAAATCGAATCCGTAGCATCCGATCAAACAGAGGAGAAGAGAATGCGGAAACATATTTTCATCATGGTTCTACTCATGGCCCTGATGCTCGCCGCCTGCGGTGCTGAAGAGATACCGGAATCGACGGTCACGCCCGCGCCCGAACCAACTACGCAAGTCCCGCCGACGCCGACGGAAGACGCTGCCTTTCAAGCCCTTCAGGCATATCTGGGTGCCTGGAGTGGAGAGTGGCGCAATACCACCTTTGGTTCTTCCGGTGCCGTTAGCGCAACAGTCAGCGCCGATGAAGACGGCACGATGACCTTCAGCGTTGATCTGGATGGCTTCGTCTTCGGTGCCCTCGATCCCGATCCGGTTACCTACAGCGGCAATTTCGACGCCGAAGGAGCTGTCTTCAATATCCCCGGCGATCCGCTGCTCGGTGATCTGACCATCACCGTTACGGCAGACGGTGAGGTCGTCATTGTTGGCGAATCGGTGCCCGATGAAAGGATCGATAAGGTTTCTGCGGTCGGAACGGTTACTCCGGAGGAAATTTCTCTCGAGTACATCGTTACTTTTACGACGGGAGACTCTGCTGTAGGCGAGATGTCACTGACGAAGGATGCCTAGCGAAGCATCGCAAGGATCACAGCGTATTTCTTGGCGGATATAAATCGCCACCAGATGCGAGAACGATTTTGGTTTCCCTTTCGCTGTCGTGGAGGGGTGAGTTAATCGTCGATTTTCTTCTATCGACGCGTCACAAATCGATCTCCCGGCTCGTTCTAGGATTGAAAGGAATTTTTATCCGACGAATAATTCGAGACCACTCGCAGCATGTAAGAAAGGAAAATGAAATGCGTATTCGTAGTCTACGATCATGGCTCATCGTACTTGCCGTCGCCTCGCTGCTGTTCGTGGCTTGTGATTTTCCCGGCTTTCAGCTGGTTCAAGAGGAACCCGAAGAGCCACCTACGGCAACATCGACGCGGGACACACGGGATGGATCAAAGCCGCGACCAACAGCCACCGAAGAAGAGCAAATACGCTTGCCAACTTCCACTGCAACGCTCGAACCAACCGATGAGCCGCACAGGTTGACGGCCAATGTCAACGCAAATTGCCGTACTGGACCGAACGTCATTTTCGACGAGTATGGCTATCTACTCGAAGGGGAATCCGCACCGGCAATCGGCAGGGCAAGTGACAACAGCTGGTACGTGGCGCAACTGCCAGATCGCCCCAAAGCTTGCTGGATATCCGCTTCGATCGTTTCCATCAATTTCGATCCGGCCGTTCTCAGCATCGTTGCCTCACCGCCCACGCCCACTCCCGTGTTAGGCTCGATCGGCGGTGTTCTTTGGCACGAAATCTGTCAGTTCACCGGCGGAGAAGCGGATGAGCCCGTCGTCCTTGGACAGGGCTGCGTGTCCTGGGGAGATCCGAATATTGGTGAATTTGGCCCCAATCAAGTGTACGATGCCTTTGAAACCGGATGGGCCGGGGTCACTTTGCACATCGGCAGCGGCGCCTGCCCCTCGACGGGGCTTGCCACCGCGGTGACGAATGCAAATGGCGTCTACAGCTTCAGCGGTCTTCCGGCTGGCACGTATTGTGTGTCCTATAATGCCCTTACAGATGGCAACGACGTTATTCTCATCCCCGGTGGGCCGACATACCCGCAGCGCGGCTCGGCTGGATACCACCAGACCGTTACCATCGCCGAAGGCGAGAATAACTCCAGCGTCAACTTCGGATACGCATGGCAATTTTTCAATTAAGCTCATGATCTTGCAACGAGCAAGCCCTGAAGGAAGCGCCACATAATAGGCGCTTCCTTCTGTTTTTAATAATCGTAGATTCAACTCCGAAGTGCAAC
>Ga0315534_1000480_pt1 | contig 27595 bp, 20 predicted proteins | sample SalMarSW160240MG_FD_203094 | JGI IMG/M metagenome (GOLD analysis project Ga0315534, IMG submission 203094) | Salt marsh sediment microbial communities from the Plum Island Ecosystem LTER, Massachusetts, United States - Salt Marsh Sediment SW1602-40 ...
AATTCAAAGGATTTATGGACCAGAAAAATTTTGCGGTATCATTAGCTTCACACCCCTATATTCTATCACTTGATGCTGATGAGGCACTAAGTGAAGAACTTCAGAAGTCGTTGCTGGAGGTAAAGAATAATTTGAAATTTGATGGTTACAAGTTTAACAGGTTAAGCAACTACTGCGGGCAATGGATACGGCATTCTGCATGGTATCCTGACAGGCAACTCCGCCTCTTCAAAGCCGCTAATGGTGAATGGGGATTAATAAATGTACATGAGACATTTATTATGAATCATGATAGTAAAATAGGCAAACTGAATGGAGATCTCCTTCACTGGCCATGCACCTCCGAACAGGACCTTACCGAAAAAATAGAAAATTACTCTGATATTGCCGCCCGTGAATACTATAATGCAGGTAAAAGAGTCTGGTTTCTGACTCCTGCAGTACACATGATCTGGCGTTTTTTCCAGACCTATTTTATCCGCCTGGGCTTTCTTGACGGAAGAAACGGATATGTGATCTGCAAAACCGGTGCATATTCCAGCTATCTTAAATATGCCAAATTGAGAAAGCTTGTCCGGGAAGAAAAGAAGAGCTCATCATAAAACAATGGACTTTGAAGAAGACCTGAAGAGATCACTGAAGGTCCTTAAAGAGGGAGGGATTGTCCTGTACCCTACAGATACAATTTGGGGACTGGGATGTGATGCCACAAGTAATTCAGCTGTACAAAAAATTTTCAGAATAAAATCAAGAACTGACAGTAAAAGTTTGATAATCCTCGTCAGCGATTCATCAATGCTTGAAAGATATGTAAAAGAGATTCCGGAAACAGCATTAAGGCTAATCTCTGTATCAGGCCCCCCCCTGACAATAATTTATCCGGAAGGTATTAACCTTGCTGAAGGAGTCTGCAGTGAAGACGGATCTGTGGGCATCAGGGTCTGCGGTGATGAATTTTGCAGCGAGCTTATCAGGAAGTTCCGTAAACCTCTTGTATCAACATCGGCAAATATAACCGGCAAGTCAACTCCCTCCAACTTCAGAGAAATTGACAAGAAAATCATCAAATCTGTTGACTATACTGTAGAATATCGCCAAAAAGACCGAGGCGTATTATCTCCTTCCCCGATAATAAAAATCGAGACAAACGGGGTTATAAAAATCTTAAGAAAATAGTTTAATCAGATGATCTGACACGCCCTGATCCCGAAACCCGTGCATCAATTCTTGGATTTCCGGAATATGTCACATGACCGCTTCCCGACACTCTGGCCTCCAGTGATCCGGTAACATAACAACGGCAACTACCGCTTCCTGAGATACTTACCTCCATCGTTTCAGCTTTCATTTCATCTCCTCCAAAGTTACCTGAACCGCTAATTGATAATTCAGCGTCCGTAACATTTCCACCTCCAAGTCTTATGTTACCTGAGCCGGAAATGCTGCAATCAAGATTTTCAACATTCAGAGCTGCAGATATCAGGTTCCCACTGCCGCTAACACTGAGATCAAGATCTTCTGTCCTCACATCATCAAGTATCTCAGCTTTCCCGGAGCCTGAAACACCAAGGCCTTCCAGTTCAGGCATAGTAATATAGACATCTACTTTTTCCCTGAAGTTGAATCTCCATCTTTCATGTTTTATCTGAAGCCTGTCGCCAGAAACTTCAGTAACCACTTCTTCAAGATCATCCTTATCACCCTCAAGAATAACACTGAATTCCGGGCCAATTTTAATATAGAGGTTACCTGCGATTCCAAATCCGATGGTGGTAAATCCTTTTACATCCCTGGTTTCTTTAACAGTCTGCCCTGCAGAAACAGCATAGGCAAGGCCCATGATTACTAAAAATACTACAGCCCTTTTCATCATAACATATTTTTTATTTATAATTGATTTAAGATAAAGACGTTCTAATTGCGTAATTGTTGCATGTGATTTACATGCGGAGCGGGATGGGAGGCTAATCATTCAATTGATTTTCAGCAGCCCCTCTGGAAGATCCATTTGAATGATCTTCATTTTTTCATCGATCTTAATAATTAAATCTTCATGAAATGGGATCAGCAATTCCCTGCCCTTTTCCGTACTGAGACATATCAGCCATTGACCGGGATTTTTAATAATCTCGGTTATGGTACCTGCCAGACTATTGTCGCCAAGTTTAACTTTGAATCCTGTCAGGTCTGTGTGGCTGTTCTTTTTTCCCACCTCTTTACCGCCAGTATTCAAAAATACTTTGCAGCCGGTGAATTCACATATTCTTTCATATGTATTGTAACCTTCAAACCTGATCTTAAGATTATCGCCACCCGCATATTCTGATTCAGCTATAAAAAAAGGAACCGGTTTCCCTTCTATCTCAAGGAAAACCGATTCTATTTCATGTATATCTTCTGTAAATATCTTTTCCAGCCTTACAATTACTGAACCATCGTGACCATGAGTTTTCTTAATACGCCCAAATAATATGCCGGTATGATAAATCATTGGATCTCTGATCCTTGCCTCCGTGATTATTCATGGGATTTCTCATCTGCAGGCTTCTCATTGCCGGTGTCATCGTCAGATGGAGCATCAGCAGCTTCTGTTTCATCCTGAACATCAGTCACCTCGGCTTCAGGTTCAACTTCTGCCGGAGTATCTGTTGTTTCTTCTATATCTTCAGAAGGAGTATCTGTAGTTTCAACTTCTTTTGCAGCCTTATCCTCAGCATCTGTGGTTTCCGTTTCTGTTATAGCCTCAGCCGCAGCATCTGTGGTTCCCTCTGCAGGAGGTGCCTCTTTGTCTGCAGTTTCCTGCTTACTCGCTGCTTCTGCCTTGGCTGCCAGGTCGGCCTGCTTTTTTGCCAGCTTTGCTGCTCTTGCCTCGCTTATTTTCTTTTCGGCTGCAAGCAGCTCAACCAGTTTGTCATCCCGGGATTTTTCGAGACCTGATCTTTTTGCTTCTATTTTTGCTTCATTCTGCTTCATCCACTCTTCAAAACGTTTTGTGGCTTCAGCATCATCAAAAGCACCTTTTCTTACTCCTTCTAGAAGATGTTTCTTTATCAGGACACCCTTATAAGACAGGATTGCCCTGCATGTGTCAGTAGGTATTGCGCCATTTTGCAGCCAACCCAGAGCCTTATCGAAATCGAGTTCGATAGTGGCGGGGTTAGTGAGCGGATTGTATTTTCCGATCTTTTCAATATATCTGCCATCCCGTGGCGACCTGCTATCTGCTACCACTATGTGGTAATAGGCCAGTTTCTTACGGCCTTTCCTGGCTAATCTGATTTTAACTGCCATTAATTATTAACGCTTATTATTTTACCTGTTTTAAATTGTGGGTGCAAAGATAACAGTAATTATTTATCGGGCAAATGAATGATGCTAATTTATCCATAATAAGAAAGGCTGGTCATTTTTATGATCAGCCCTTCTTCATATAATCCAGGTTCAATTAATCGTTTCTGGTAAAAGTAAACGGGAAAGCCCCAAATGAACCTTCATCTATCGTAATTGTTAAATTCAAGGTATATGCTCCATCACATGTACTGAAAGTACCGGAGCCTTCATAAGCTATATTATGATAAACCCCCCACACATCCGAAGCTATTGCTTTTTTGGGAACTGTTACAGCATATGTAATCGGATCAACATGCATGACCAGCGGACCAAGATCTTCAACATTTCCATCCAACTCTTCAAGTCCTGAGACATAGATAGTGTAAGGATCTTCGTCATCAGCCGTAAGAGTAATCTCACCCTCGGTCTCCCAGCCACCAGGATAGGCAGGAGAAAATGAATGATAACTTCCTGTCGCCATACTGACACTGTACACACATGCCGCAGGAATTACCAGGGGCGTGGAGCGTGTTGTACGACCATCGGTGGTAATCAACAGTTCAAAATCAAAAACATCACCTCTTTCTATATCAGTTAAAGCAATCCCGAGTTTTTGGGCTACTTCCGCTGATGTAATCGTCAAAACTGCAGGAAATGTAGTTATCTCAGTGATAGTGACATCTGCATGATCATTATTAAAAGAACATATCAATGTGACCATATCTTCCGATGTGCCTTCAGGCAGGTTTACCGTGAACCGCACATATGAATTCTCAAGATCATTGATATCAAATACTCCGGGATTAAGATCTGAAATGCCCGGGACTATTGAGACACTCCTTTCACCTGCCGGATCAGGAAGTTCTTCACAACCGATAGCAAATACTATCAGTATAAAGATAAATCCTAGTATATTAATTTTTTTCATATCAAAAAGTTTTTAACAGTTAAAATATAAAACCCGGTGTTATCGTGTACCGCCGGCCCACCATACATTCTCAGAATATACATAAGTACCGTCACCATAAGCATCACGAACGTTAGCATTTGTAGTCACGTCCTCCGATCCATATGTTAAACGTAACGGGAACTGATTAGTATTCTTGGGATTAGCAAGTGTTATTACGTCATTTCCCATTGCCTTCAGTCTCCTGTAATCATTATATGCTTCAAGAGCTTCTTCCTCAAAAAAGGCTATATATTTCTGATTCATGATTTCAGCAAGGGGATTGGAATTAAACCTGCTCAATACTTCATCATTGAAATAATCAGTAGCGTCAGTAGCTGATAAACCTATGTTTACTTTCTGAAAAGCAGCTGAAATACCTTTTTCAAGAGCATCTTCAGCATCAGTAAGGTTATTCAGTCTTGCATAAGCTTCAGCCTTAAGGAATTCTATTTCATGATAGCTCAGAAGATATGTTGGAGCCGTAATTGTACTCAGGGCAGAAATAGAATATACACCCTGTACCTGGTTGGCTTCCCCGTTGGGAGCATATATAAGTTCGTCATCTGTATCGGGATACGGTACAAAGAAAACCGCATCTCTCGGATCATTTCTGTCAACAAGCTTATCATGCAGACTCTGGCTTGCACCATAGTAATCCCTATCCTGGAACATACAGTAGAAAGGACTCTGTGAAGTTGTTCCGTTATAATTGAACTGTGCCTGTTCATCACTTGATGTAAATGATTGATTGGCATATGTAACAACATCAGCATATGCGGGAGTCCTGTATGAAAGACGCATTGTATAACGAGCCTTCAGACCATATGCAAATTTTTTCCAGAGGTCAGTATCCCCGTCATATATAAAATCCTGTGCACCCAGCGTGGGAAAGACTGTTTCCTTGTCCAGGTTTGCAATAGCATCATCAAGAAAATTGAATATTACCTGATAAATGCTTTCCTGGCTGTCAAGAATGGGGGTAAATATTTCTCCGGGCTGTAAAGCCTCTGTCCATGGTACGTCACCCATTACATCTGTCAGACATGCAAGATTATATGCTGACAGTATCTGGGCTATTGCCAGTGTATGGTAATTGCCTTCTTCTGAACCTCCTTCAGAGCATTTCGCTCTTATCTTCTTCAGACTGTAAAGGTTAGCATAAGCTGAAGTCCATGTATTATTGTAAGTCGTGGAAGATGTTGGCTCTGAAGATCTGATATCAGCATTATAGAACTGATTCCAGGTTCCGGAATTATGTTCAATATAAACAGATGCATAGAAAGTAAAATCACCGCCAACTACCGAAAAGGCTGTTCCTGTCATTGCATCTGTAATTATCAATCCTGATACCATATCAGTGGGATCGTTCACATTCTTATTGATATCATCCATTATGGATTCCGAGCATGACGAGAATGATAAGACCAGGATTGAAACAGATAAAATATAAATTATTTTTCTCATGATTTTAAAAATTAAAAGGTTATATCGAATGTAAAACCGAAGCTTGTCACCTGGGGCATTGTGAACCTTTCAAAAGATCCCCCCATATTAGTGTTACCCTGGCTTGATTCAGGATCGAAGTACGGAAGTGCTGTCCAGACAAGGATATTCCTTGCAAAAACAGATACTCCAAAATCTACCGTATTAAAAAGTTTATTCGCAGGGTTATACTTAAGTGATAGTTCACGCAGTTTTACAAATGAATTTTCATGAATGTAGTATTCATCTATATTCGATAGTACATTTACATACAGATCCTGTAATGCTCTCGTATCATAAGGGCCACCACGTACTATATCATTGGGTGCACCATCAGATTTTACACCATCGTATATGAATGTTGATTCACGGTCTTCCGTCCTTGCTGACATACCGTAAAGGTCAAGCAGACCATTACTGCCGGAATACATCTGTCCTCCATTTTTCCATTCAAACAGTGCACTTAACGAAAGATCTTTAAAAGTTAAGGTTGTACCTCCTCCAAGAATAAAATCAGGTGAAACCTTTCCTATTACATCAGGTTCGCCAGCTTTTGGAAATCCATAATTCTGAGAATTAGGATCATCCTCAATGAGTATATTTTCATTATCGTCACGTGCAAACGATACTCCGTAAATAACAGGGAAAGTAGCACCTATACCTGCCCGTACCTGGGGAGTAGTAAAACCTCCAAGGAAGATGCTTTCAACACCCGGGGCCAGTTCATCAACCATATTCTCTATTTTCGAGAAATTTATATTAATGTCCCATTGGAAGTTGCTGGTAGCCACGGGAGTCAGGTATAACACAGCTTCATGAGTGATCGTGTGTACTTTACCTCCGTTCATAAGCAATGCACGAACTCCTGTTGAACCGGCAAGTGGTATCGAAAATATCTGGTCAACAACATTCTGACGTGAAAAAGTATAGTCGATCCCTATCCTGTTCTGCAGGAATTTAAGATCAGCTCCGATCTCGTATGATTTTGTATTCTGAGGTCTTAAATTGGGGTCATACTCAACATTATTAGGAATATAAGAGCTGATACCTCCGATAGGATAAAGAATAGGAGAACCTGACCACCATCCTCCTGAATAATCAGGAGTATCATAATAATTTTCAAGATATGATCCTGCCTGTCCGACTTCAGCATATGAAACTCTTAACTTGGCAAAAGAGAGCCAGTTAAGATTTTTCAATGCGTCCAGTTCGGATGCCACAAAGCTTGTAGAGACTGAAGGATAAAAGAATGTCCTGCTATTTGTGGGCATAGTTGAAACAATATCATCTCTTCCTGTAACCTGAAGGAATACAAGTGATTTCCAGCTAAGCGATGCACTACTAAAGAAACCAACAGTCCGGTTCTGGAATTTTGATTCATTTGCCGTAACAATATTGGCATTCCTTATATGTGCCCATCCCCCGAAATTGAAATTTTCACCATGTTCCGAATAGGTTTTTTGAGTACCCTGGTCAAATTCATTTCCAACCATTACACTTAAGTTCAGATCACTGACAATCTGCCAGTCAAGATTAGCTGTAAACAATGAGTTCACATTAAATGAAGTAATACCGTAATTATCAATTATACCTGCTTTTCCTGAATGACCATATTCAAATATATCCTGGAAGTTGGTTGTATATGAATCGGTACCAAACTGATAACGCATTTTAAGGCTCATACTTTCACTAAGCTTGGCTGAATAATTTATATAGCCATTACCGAAAAAGCGGTCAGTCTTTTCATTAAATATAGTATGCTCGGCAGACCAGTATGGATTATCGAAGCTTCCACCCCTGTAATAGATCTGTGTATAAGGATCTCCCGGCACATTGTAAGGATAATCCTTCAGATTATAACTTGCAGGGGCTGAAAGTACACCTGCCAGTGCTGCATCATTTGCAGAAGGTATTTTATCGATATCAGTTTTTGAGAAATTAGCGCTGAACCCAGCAGTGAAATTATCCCCCAGATTTCTTTCAGCAGAAGCTTTCCCATTCCATCTGTTCATACCTGTTGCAAGAGCAACCCCGCTTTGTGAGGTTTGGCTTAATCCAAGCGCAAAATTGCCATTCTCCGTAGCCTGGCTGACATTAGCATTGACGGTAGCTGAATAACCCGTTTTGAAATAACGCTCCCAGTTATTGAATACCTGGGGAGTGACCCATGGATCTTCTGCCATTGCAGTTTCGAGCTGGGGTACAAAAAATTCTCCGGGATGACCGTTAGCATTACCGCCATTCACAGGGTCATCAGGAAGATCAACAATCTTCGGCCCCCAGGATAATGAAGCATTCGGAACATATACTCCATAGTTGCCCTGTGCATAGGTAGATTGATAATCAGGATTTCTCAAGACCCGAGAAAAAGCACTCGTATGAGATATATTAACAACAGGTTTACCGATCTTGTTGTTACGACCGCTTTTTGTAGTAATGATAACCACACCGTTTGAGGCACGGATACCATAAAGAGCTGCGGCAGCCTGGCCCTTAAGAATATTGATACTTTCAATATCAGAAGGATTAATATCCACAGCACGGTTGGAGATATCCGACCCTGTTACACCTGATCCGGCAGTCGAGAAATCGCCTCCAGCACCTGATTGAATATCTGCAGTTGAGGCAACCGGCATGCCATCAATAATATAGAGAGGTGTGTTATTCCCTGTAAAAGAGCGGGCACCACGTATCACAATCTGTGACGAAGCACCGGGCATACCACTTGAAGGCTTTATATCAATGCCGGCAATCTTTCCCTGCATTGCACCTGCCAGGTCAGAGTTACCTGTTCGTTCTATTACATCAGTTTTAACATCCTGGACGGCGTACCCCAGGGCTTTCTTCTCCCTCGAGATACCAAAAGCTGTAACAACAACCTCATCCAGTCCCAATACGTCAGGTTCCATGACAACATCAATGACAATCTGGTTCCCGATCTCAACTTCCTGCCTCTTCATACCTATATATGAAAAAACAAGTGTTGCAGCGTCCTGTGGAACAGCAAGAGTATATTTGCCATTGATATCTGTTACTATCCCGACAGTGGTTCCCTTTACAGAAACTGATACTCCCGGCATAGCCCCCTCTCCTTCTACAGAAGAGATCACAGTACCAGAAATAGTCTTTTGCTGGGCGTTTGCTGATAAAATAAACCCGCAAAAAACTAAAAACATCAAGAGAAATTTTCTCATAGCTTGTAGTTTAGGTTAATAATAAGTTGAGGAATACTGAGATTCCTTTTACTGTCCATAAAATGACTGTGTCACTTTAAGGATCTGAAATTAAAAAAGGTATTCCATGATTAATGCGATCAATCAACGGATTGCATATCCGGGTTTATGAATTGCATAAAATGATTTCCGGATTATTTGTAGTCAATCCCTGAATTGCTCCTGTTTTATCTCTTTTTTGCGTATTTTTGTTACCTTACCAAACAGATAATTTTAATCCCATTAATGGCCGGCTTTACACACTTACATGTTCATACTCAGTACTCTATATTGGATGGAGCTTCACGTATTTCCACACTTATCGACAGAGTAAAATCGCTGGGGATGGATTCACTTGCAATTACCGATCATGGCAACATGTTTGGTGTTAAGGAATTTCATAACACAGCCACAAAAAAAGGGATCAAACCGATAATAGGCTGTGAAATATATGTTGCCAAACGATCTGTCAGGGATGTTACCGGGAAAGAGGATCGTTCTGGTGATCACCTGATACTGCTTGCAAAAAATCTTACAGGATACAGAAATCTTATCAAGCTTGTATCTACTGCCTGGATAAAAGGCTTTTACTATAAACCCCGGGTTGACAAGGAATTGCTGGCAAAATACAACGAGGGACTAATCGCATCTTCAGCCTGCCTGGCAGGCGAGATACCCGATGAGATCCTTAACGGCACTATAGACGGAGCAGAAGCTGTACTAAAAAGTTACCTGGATATATTTGGAGATAATTTCTACCTCGAAGTTCAACGTCACGAAACATACGATCCTGATGCTGACAGAACTGTATTTCCCTTGCAGCAGAAAGTTATTGAGACCATTAAGAAACTGTCGGTAAAGTATAATGTAAAGCTGATAGCTACCAATGATGTGCATTTTATAAATGCTGAAGATGCGGAAGCTCATGACAGGCTTATCTGTATTAACACTGTGAAGGATATTGACGATCCCAATAGATTGAGATATACAAAACAGGAGTATATAAAAAGCGAGGAGGAGATGAGGGCTATCTTCAAAGATATCCCTGAAGCAATTGACAATGTTTCTGAGCTCGTAGCAAGTGTAGAAAAGTATAAGCTTGATCATGAACTTATCATGCCTGAATTTGAGTTGCCCGAAGGTTATACTGATAAGGATGAGTATCTCAGGGACCTCACTTACAATGGAGCAAAAGAGAGATGGGGAACTCTTACCAGGGAACAGACAGAAAGAATCGACTTTGAGCTTGAGACCATCGCCAAAATGGGATTCCCCGGTTATTTTCTTATCGTTCAGGACTTCCTTAGAGCAGCCAGGGAAATGGGTGTTTCGGTAGGGCCGGGCCGTGGTTCAGCTGCAGGTTCTGCAGTTGCATACTGCCTTAAAATAACCGACATTGACCCCATTAAATACAGACTCCTTTTTGAACGGTTTCTTAATCTTGATCGCATCTCGATGCCCGACATAGATATCGACTTTGACGAGGATGGCAGGGAATCCGTTCTCAGATATGTAGTTAATAAATATGGGCACGACAAGGTTGCCCATATCATCACCTTCGGTTCTATGGCTGCAAAAATGGCAATAAGGGATGTCGCCAGAGTTCAGAAACTTCCGCTTCCCGATGCCGACAGGCTGGCTAAATTAGTACCCGAACGACCCGGTGTAACTCTTGCACAGGCCTATAATGAAGTACCCGAACTTGCTAAAGAAAGAGAATCATCAAACAAATTGATAGCCACTACCCTTAAATATGCTGAAGTGCTAGAAGGTTCGGTAAGGCAAACAGGAGTACATGCCTGCGGAATAATTATAGGGAAAGATTCGCTGGATGATCATATCCCCCTGTGTACAGCCAAAGATACTGACCTATATGTAACACAATACGACGGCAGCCATGTGGAGTCGGTGGGTCTTTTGAAAATGGATTTTCTGGGATTGAAGACTCTTTCAATAATCAGGGATGCTGTTGAGAATGTAAAAAAATCTAAAGGTGTTGATATAAATATAGATGAATTACCTCTTGACGACAAGAAGACTTTTGAATTATTCAGCAACGGCGAAACAACAGGCATCTTTCAGTTTGAATCAACCGGAATGAAAAGATACCTGAGAGACCTTGAACCCAACAGGTTCGAGGATCTTATTGCCATGAACGCTCTCTATCGACCGGGACCTATGGAATATATCCCCAAGTTCATCAGGAGAAAACATGGCCGGGAAAATATTGATTACATGGTACCTGCGATGGAGAAATACCTCAGCGATTCCTATGGTATTACGGTGTACCAGGAGCAGGTTATGCTTCTATCACAGGAACTTGCCGGATTCACCAAGGGCGAGGCTGATTCGCTGCGTAAAGCCATGGGTAAAAAGAAGAGATCTATCATGGACGAGATGAAGATAAAGTTCTTCGAAGGTTGCAGGGAAAGAGGATACAATGAAAATATGGCAACCCGGATATGGACCGACTGGGAAGCTTTTGCACAATATGCCTTCAATAAATCACATTCTACCTGTTATGCTCTTATAGCATATCAAACCGGCTATCTGAAAGCTCACTTCCCCGCTGAATTTATGGCTGCTGTATTGAGCCGTAATATCAGCGATATAAAAAAGATTACCACTTTTATGGATGAGACCCGGCGTATGGGAATGGATGTTCTTGGTCCGGATGTAAATGAGAGCTATGTTAAGTTCACCGTTAACAAGGACGGGAATATCCGTTTTGGCCTGGGTGCGATTAAGGGGGTTGGAGAAAGCGCTGTGCTTCAGCTTATTGAAGAAAGGGAAGCCAATGGCCTCTATAAGGACATTTATGATCTTGTGGAAAGAGTGAACCTTAACTCCATAAATAAGAAAACCATGGAAGCAATGGCAGTTGCCGGTGCATTCGACTGTTTTGCAGAAATTACAAGATCACAATATTTTTCTCTTGACACAAAAGGTTCAAGTTTCATTGAAAGCCTTATTCGGTACGGAAACAATGCCAAAACAATTAAAATGTCGAGCAGGCAGACTCTTTTTGGCGACAGTGTTGGTTTTGATATGATAAAACCCGAACCTGCAGTATGCCCTGACTGGCCCAAACTTGAAAAACTAAACCGTGAAAAAGAGGTTATCGGCATTTACCTTTCATCACATCCTCTTGATGATTTCCGGCTTGAGATAAATACTTTCACAACAACAACACTGGCAGAACTTCAAAACCTCAGGGATTATCTTGACAGAGAGGTTATCGTGGCCGGGATGGTGACTGAAACAAAAAACGGAACCGGGAAGAATGGTAAGCCATACGGATCTTTTATACTTCAGGATTATACCGACTCTTTCAGATTTATATTGTTCGACAAGGATTATATCGATAACAGTAAATTTCTTACTGCAGGCTATTATCTGCTCATAAAAGGAAGGGTCCAGAAAAGAAGATACAAGGATGATCAGTTGGAATTCAGTATCAGGAATATCAATCTTCTTTCAAGTGTAAAAGATGAGCTTATCAAGTCTGTTACATTGAAGATCGACATTGAGAATCTTAACGAGGAGATGATTAATGAACTGATAGATCTTATCCGGGAAAATAAAGGCGAAACGGAACTAAAATTTTTGTTCCTTGATAAAGATGACAGGATATCACTCCCGATGTTTTCCAGAACAATCCGTGTAAGACTGAATAATGATCTGATTTCTTACCTTGACGATCATCCCGGTATTGAATATAAAGTTAATTAACTATATTTATGGCCGTCATTTTATTAATATCAAAAACATAACAATATGGCTTTAGAGGTAGATGATAGGAACTTTGATGAAACTGTGATTAATTCTGAAAAACCCGTTATTGTTGATTTCTGGGCTGAGTGGTGCGGCCCGTGCAGGATGATAGCACCAATCATGGAAGAGATATCACACGAATATTCAGATAAAGTTGTGGTAGCAAAATGTGATGTTGATAATAGTCCTCAGATTACTCTCAAATATGGTATCAGGAATATACCAACCGTCCTGTTTTTCAAAGACGGTAAGGTTGCTGACAAACAGATAGGTGCTGTTCCGAAAAACAATTTTGTGACTAAACTTAATGCATTATTATAAGAAATAATTCAACATATAATGGCCGTGCAGAAAAGCTGTAACGGCCATTTTTTTAAAAAATTTATATGACAATCTGTGTTTTTGCCTCTTCAAGCAGCAGGGTGAACAGCAAATTTGGATTAGCTGCTGCAAAGCTGGGATCACTTCTGGCCCAATCAGGAATGGATGTTGTTTACGGAGGCGGAGGAATAGGCCTTATGGGAAAGCTTGCTGATGCCGTAATTGAAAACAGGGGAAAAATAACCGGTGTGATACCATTGTTTATGAAGGAAGAGGGCTGGGGTCATCACGGTTTATCCGATATGATAATAACACCCGATATGGGAGAAAGAAAGAAGACATTGTTTTCAATGTCCGATGCCGTCGTGGCACTACCGGGTGGAGTGGGAACACTTGAAGAGCTGACAGAAGCCATCACTCTCAAACAGCTGAGTCTCTTTGACGGACCGGTAATTATCCTCAATACACTTGGATTTTACAGATCATTTTTTGATTTCCTCGAAAATATGATTGACACCCATTTTCTGAGGAGGGAGCATAAGGGTATATGGGAAATAGTAAATACTCCTGAAGAGGTTATTTCTGCACTTAACAGGAAAGACAGGGACAATGAGGAATGGCGTAAGATTGCCAAAATCTGATATCAGGGTATTCTTGTCCCTATAAACATTATATCGTCAACCTGCGGAAGATCTCCTTTCCAGTCGAGTATCTCCTTTTCAAGCTTTTTACGCTGTTCTGCCACAGGGAGATTCCAGATTTCCGTAAGCAGTTTTTTAACATTCCCCGACTTATATTTTTTTGCCTCAGCAGTACCAAACTGATCGGCATAACCATCGGAGCACATGTAGATCATATCACCCGACCTGATATCAACCTGCTGATTTGCAAATGTCTTTTTGGCTTCTATCGATGACATACCTATAGGAAACCTGTCGCCTTTATATGTTATTACCTCTCCATCCCTTACGATGTATAATGGATTATAGGCACCTGCATATTCGAGAGTAGATTTTTTCCTGTTGAAGGCTATCAGGGCAAGGTCCATACCATCATTTATTGTCTCTTCCTTCCTCTGCATCAGAGCTTTAACAACTTCAATATTCATCTGGTCCAGGATAGCTCCTGGTCGTATTATTCCATATTCGCGGACAACTTTATTAAGTGAGTTATGACCGATTATCGACATAAAAGCACCAGGTACGCCATGGCCTGTGCAATCGACGGCTGCTATGAACTCAAGGTCACCGTTATCATACATCCAGTAAAAGTCACCGCTTACAATATCCTTGGGCATATAGAGGACAAATGTTTCCTGGAACGAATCCTCCGGCGGCAGCATGGCACGCTGAATGCGTTCAGCATATCTTATACTGGCTGTAATATCGCGGTTCTTCTCCTCAATCTCCATGCTTTTCTGAACCACCTCGGCAGTTCTTTCTACTACCTTCTGTTCAAGGATCTTCTTTTCCCTGATAAGGTTCTTCTCCCTTATCTTAATATAGGCCATTACACCTATGGCTGCAAGTATGATACATGAAACAATGAACCATGGAGTCTGATAAAATGGCGGTTTGATGGTAAAAGTATATTCAAAGGGTTCCTCATTCCAGTAACCATAGCTGTTTGATGCCATTACTCTGAAGGTATAATGCCCGGGGGCCAGGTTGGGATAATAATCCATAGTCTGGCTGGTAGATGGCCTCCAGTCCGGATCAGCGCCTTTCAGCATCACCCGGTATTTTACAGCTTCAGGGTCTGTGAGGCTGACACTGTAGTAATTGAATACCAGAGATTTTTCCTTGTAATTCAGCTTCAGATCCTCTTTCATCTCCCTGGGAAGATAATTTACCTCCATACTGCTGACATGAGTCAGCGGTTTTGAATCAACAGGCGGCATCTTTGAAGGAGAAAGTCGGGTGACCCCGTTGGCTGTACCAAACCACATGTCACCTTTACTGTCTGATATTGAAGCGTTTGCCGAGGCTTCAATTCCTGTGAATCCGTTTCTTTTAGTAAACGTGGCAATAGTGCTGTCAGAAAGATTGTACCTGTTAAGACCGTAATTTGTTCCTATGTAAAGGAAGTGGTCACCTTCAGGCTGAAGCATCTTAATGTTATTTGACAGTAGTCCTGCCTTTTCATTGATGTTAAATATAACAGAATCATTCTCAATGGTAAGAAGGCCGCTAATGGTCCCCACCCAAATCCTTGAATCAGCTGTTTGGGTAATCGTAACCGGAACATATCCTTCACCAATATTAATTATTTTAAATTCTCCTGTTGTATTGTTATATTTTGTCAGGCCGCTTTTATTTTCTGACCCAATCCAGATATTGTTTTCATTATCACAGAAAAGTACTTTAATCCAATTACCTGCCAGTCCGGATGACTGTGTATAGGTCTCCTCTGTTGTACCATCCCACATTATCAGCCGGTCAGTATTACCTATCCATACCCGGTTCTGATGATCAATTTCAAGCGCTGTAATTATTCCAAAGGGGTCAAGTCTGCTGTTTAGCCAGGAATCATAGATAAACCTCCCTGATTTTAAATCATAATAAGAGAGACCGTTTCCATTGGTCCCGATCCATATTTTCCCTTTGCTGTCCGATTTAATAAACCTGATCTCATTACCTATGGCATTTATAGCATTATTGAATATCTGTACCTGTTCACCGGTTTTCTTCCCCGGATTATAGAGAGAAAGCCCTGCATTTGTGCCGAACCAGTATCTTCCTAGTTCATCCTGCTCAACAGCAAAAACTCCTTTATCAGGTAAGATCTTTTCATCAGTAAATGTCACAAAATGGTCTCCTTTATAGATACTTATCCCCGTAAAATGATCGGCAATTATTATGTTCTTCTCCTTATCTTCAAAAAGCCAATGGATTGTAAGAGCTTCAAGCCCGTTTGATTTATCGAAGATTTTCATATTCTCTCCCGAAAACACGGTTATTCCGCCGCCATAGGTTCCTACCCAGATATTACCTCTGTAATCTTCCGTAATAAACGAAACATGGTTTTTTGAGAGGCCGTCCCTGTGATCATACACTTTCATGGTATCGTCAACTGATGAATACCGGTAAAGGCCGCCATTGTACGTTCCAAACCAGAAATCTCCCTTTGAATCTTCAAATAGTGTAATAACCGCAAAATATTTCGGGAAACCGGGCAAAGAGAAAATCTCAAACTGGTTTTTCTCCGGATTATATTTTTTAATCCCAATATTTGGATCGACACAATAAAATGTTTCATCCCGGCCAATGTAGGAAGAAGATATCTGGTCGCTGAGACCTTCCTTGCCTCTGTATTGCTTACCTGTAAGTAAAGTATCTCCGGGTTCAGGAAAAGGTATTCTGACAGCCCCATTGCCGAAGCTTGTGATCCACAGATAGTTTCCTATTTGTTTAATACTTGTTATATCACCTGCAATAGAAATGGAATCAAACTGCATCTTCCGGAAATTCATACCATCGTAGAGGCTGAAACCGCCGTTCAGGTGACCAAACCATATTCTTCCCAGTGAATCTTCCGTTAAACTGTATACTCCTCCGCCTGCCATACCGTCGGCAGAAGTAAAGTTCTCGAATTTGGATCCGTCAAATCTCGAAACGCCGCTTTCGGTTCCGAGCCAGATCCAGTCGTTTCTGTCCTGGAGAACAGTATATACTTTTGAGGAACTTAATCCCTCTTCCACTCCGTATTTCTCAAAAAAATATGTCTGAGCTTCTGAATAAGCGGAGAAAAGGATTATAAATAAAGTCATCAGGCTTATCTGCCTGATGACCTTAATCTTGTAAGACCAAAAATCTATTTTCATCAGTATTATCTGGCTATAAAGAAGAATGTACCATCTTCATCTTTCAAACCGGTTATTTTTCCGAATTTGGGTTTTTGCTGGTTATTATTTCCTACTGCTGAAGATACCTTTGCTACTATCTCCTCTATGGGGATACAGGCGTTCGGATTATTCTGCAGTGCTGTGGCAAAAGTACGGGTAAACTGCGAGTCATCAACTGCAAGTTCATAACCTGCCGAGGAGAACACCTGTGATGACTTGAACTGGGTTGCCTGCCAGTCGTCACAGCTTCTTTGCTTCAGTTCAGATCTCATAGCCTGGTAAAAGCTGGGCCCGGATTCGCAGGCGTCAGTAACAACAAGAGTATGTGTAAGATACGATAGATATGATTCCATCGAAGCCCTGAGAGTATTGAGATTAAAATAGGTAAACTCATCATCTCGTTGTGCATCAACAGGGATCCAGTAGCCAACATCATTTATGAACTTTCCATGACCTGCATACCATACAAGCAGTGACTTAACCTGGTTTGCTTTAATAAGATCTCTGAGCTCAATTGAAAAGAACCGCTCCATTTCTGATTTTGTCAGGTTCTGCTTATGAATGATATTATGTATGTCGTAACCTGCCAAAGCTCTTGTCATAGTAGTTACATCCTTCTTGGGGCCATCAAGACTTGCAAATGTTGTGTAATCTGAATTTTCAATAAACACAACCCAGGTTTTACCCATAGGATTTGATTCGGAAATGACCGCACCCTCCCTGTTAAGCCTGAATTCAGCGATTTCCTTGTTTCCATAAATATCCTCAGCTTCAACAATTATCTTATTCTTATTCATTATGTCAATAGTTGCTGTGAAGGAAGGATTAATTTCATCAACAGGATAGCTGGCAGTTACTCCTTCAATAAATACAGACTTGATCTTGCTTTCATCCACTATCTTCCCCTGCAAAAATAGTGAAGGATCATTACTGTCAAGGTAGATCTGTCCATCATCTGATGCATAGGGAGCTAGTATATTTACAACCGGAGGAATAATCTCAGTACGTACCAGTGAATAGGTAACTGATTTTTCATTATCATAATCATCATGTGCTACAAGAGTAACCTGGTCAACTCCTTCAATATCTATTTTTGCCAGAAATTCATATTCCCCGTCTTTTTCAACTGTATTAATAGGCTCGTCATTTATCGAAAATGTCTTTATTTTACTTTTATCCGTTAATTTTCCGGTAATAAGAAAAGTCTTATTATCTCCTCTGACTTTGAGAGATGTACTGGCCGGAGCAGGGCTGACAATAGTTATTTCAGGAGGCACAGCTTCCCTGTTCAACTCATAAAGCCTGCCCTGGGCATCTTTCAGCATTTTACGGGCCTCCTGGTTAAATTCCGAAAGAACCGTGATCTTAGTATAATCCTCCATAGCCTTGGCATAGTTCATTATTTCTTCATATGACCTTGCTCTTGCAAAATATGCATCGGGATTATCTGCGTTCATAGTAATGTATTTCGAGAAGTCATTAATAGCATTGGTATGCTGATTAAACTCCTGATAGCATTTCCCCCTGTACAGATAAAAATCAGGATTGTCGGGGTCAATCAGGATATTTTTTGATATATCATTAATAGCACTGGGATAATCAAGGCTTTTCATGTAAACATTGCTTCTCATCAGGTAAGCATCTGTGTTTCTGTCATCACGTTTCAATATTTCATTACACTGTTCCATTGCTCCCTGGGAATTATTGTTCCGTATAAGCAGTTCAGCAAGGGCCAGCCTGGGTTCAGGATATCCTTTATCCTTCGAAATAGATTTTTCAAATTCTTTCTTTGCCAGGACATCATTATTCAGTTTTGTATAGATTACACCCCTGAAATACAAATTTTCCCGGGTATCCTTTATTATCACTGCAGTATCTGAAACTCTCAAGGCCTGGTCATATCTATTCAGCCCCAGAAGTGTCAGTACCTTTTCGGGATAAATATTCTTGTTTCTTTTGTCGAGTGCTGATGCCCTGTGCAGGTATCTCAGTGCTTCTTCAAATTGCTCCATTTTATTGCACACTGCTCCCAAACCAACATATGCATCGACCTCTTTCGGAGAAAAAACAATAACCTTTTCAAAATCGGCTTTTGCTTCTTCATATTTATTGAGCGATTCAAATGCTCTTCCCCTGGCATAATAATAGTCAGGGTTTGATGGTTCAATCCCGAGTGCATTTGTAAATTGAGCAACAGCATCTTCATATTTCATATTTTCAACGAATTCTTTGCCTGCCTTATAAAACTTTTTGGCATTTTGCCCATAAACACACATCGTGAAAATTGTCATCAATGTTGCCAGAAAAAATATTCGCTTATTCATAACTTTAAAACTAAATTGTGACTATAATAACTTTCAAAATTAGGCATTTTTATTTTAATTATCAATTCTATCAGCCATTTAACTCTTAATATTCTTAATCATCTCAAGACAACTAAGTGTGAATGCCGTAGAAGAATATTTCTTACCTGTTACTGCCGGAGCTTTTAACCCGGTTTTAAAATTCTTCATTCCTGTAAATATTCTTGCCTCATCCCATAATCCGGCAGTAATAAAAAGGTTCATTACCGAGGCTCCTCCCTCAACTATAAGTGACTGAATACCTGTATTATACAGATGTTCTGTTATTTGAAAGGCCGGATTGCTGTTCCCATTCAATTTCACTTTTTCTGCATCTGGTAAATCAGCTTCCATGTTGTTAGTAAATACAAGATTTGTGCCATTACTTCTAAATACTGATGACTCCTTCCTGATCGAACCTGAACTACTGAGTATGATCCTGGCAGGATCACTTCCGGTCCAGTATCTTACATCTAACAGTGGATCATCAGATCGGATAGTGCCGGCGCCTGCAAGTATTGCCTGTTCGGCAGCTCTCCATCTGTGTACAAGAACTCTTTCAGGGTTTCCTGTTATCCATGCAGGTTTATGTACAGAATCCTTCTCCCTGGATGTATCAATATATTCATCAGCGCTTTGCGCCCATTTTAATATGATATAAGGTCTCCTTTTTTCAATGAAGGTGAAAAACCTTCGGTTCAGCCATCGGCAATCTTCCTCCAGCACTCCTGTAAAAACTTCACATCCGGCGTTTCTGAGTAAAGCTATACTCCTGCCATTTACTTTTTCGCTTGTATCAGTCGTTCCAACCACTACTCTTTTTATTCCATGAGAAAGGATCAGGTCGGTACATGGTGGTGTCCTGCCGTGATGGCAGCAAGGTTCAAGATTAACATATAAAGTGGCTGATTTAAGTTTTTCTTTGTTTGCCACAGAACTGACTGCTTTAGCTTCGGCATGTGGTTCCCCTGCCCTTAAATGATACCCCTCCCCAATGATGACATCATCAAGTACAATTACTGAACCGACAAGAGGATTCGGGTATGTACTGCCCTCTGCTTTGCCTGCCAGTTCAAGGCACCTTCTCATGAATATTATGTCTCTATCCGGATGCATTCCCCTGAAAGTGCTAATTTTGAATCATGGGTTATAATATAAGAATTATTAAAGATATAAAACCATACCTGGTGAGGGAACTTATTGAGATCTACCCCGAACCTGAAATAAATGCCCTTGCCACTATTATTATTAAGACTCTTTTCGGCGTCTCAAGGTTGCATGCTATAATGCAGCCGCAGGATCCTATATCAAAAAAGAAGGCTGATGAAATAATCACTATCTGCAATGAGCTAAAGAGTGGAAAGCCTTTACAATATATACTGGAGGAGACCAGTTTCTATAATTGCATCATAAGGGTAAATCCTCATGTTATGATCCCGCGGCCTGAAACTGAGGAACTTATCGATCTGATCATAAAAGAAAACAGAGGCTACAGGGGTGAAATACTTGATGCCGGCTGCGGATCAGGCTGTATTGCAATTGCACTTGCTGTAAACCTTCCGGGAACAAAAGTGACCGGTATTGACATTAGCGAGGAGGCTATCAGAATTTCTCAGGAGAATGCGCTGCTCAATAATACTGTTGTCTCTTTCTTAGTGATTGATATTTTAAATCCCGGCTTTAAATCGCCTGGCAGCATGGGGATCATTGTAAGTAATCCACCTTATATCCTTGAATCGGAAAAGGTGTATATTTCAAGAAATGTTCTTGATTTTGAACCACACAGGGCACTTTTTGTCCCTGATTCCGATCCACTTCTATATTACAGGGCTATTCTTAAGATGGCAGAAAAAGTCCTGATTCCCTCGGGGAAGGTTTATTTTGAGATTAATGAAACATTGGGCTTGCCAATGACCGGATTGCTTAAATCAACTGGTTTTTCATCTGTTGAAGTTATCAGGGATATTAATGGTAAGGACAGAATTGTCAAAGGAATAAAAAGTTAAAATGGCTGAAAGCGATAAGTATAAAAGCTCTCTGGCAAAATCAATGGCTCTTTGCTCAAAGCGCGAGTATTGCATTGATGACATCCGTATAAAACTTAAGTCATGGGGCATTGATGAGAATGAATGTGATAAAATCATAAAAAGACTGGTTAACGAGAATTTTATCAATGAAACCCGATATTGTGAGGCATTTACCAGGGATAAGTTCAGGTACAATAAATGGGGCAAAGTCAAAATTGCAGCCCACCTGAGGGCAAAAAAAATACCAGGTGATAAAATACAAGAAGCTCTTGACTCAATTGATAATGAGCTGTATGTTAACACCCTGAAAGATATGCTGGATGTTCACAAGAAACATATTACTGCAAAAAACCAGTATGACCTGAAGGGCAAGCTTCTTCGATATGGTTTGTCAAAGGGCTTTGAAAGCAGCCTGCTATATGATCTTATCAATGATTATTAAAAAATAAAGATTCTGATCAACAGAAAAATATTTATGAGTAGTGTATGAGATAGGAAAAAAATTGCCTGAATGCTATCAGGAACAAGAGAATTGATCCTATTATATCCATTATCATCAATTGTTTGCGTGTATTAGTGAACCTGACATAAAACAGTGAAAAAGCAATTCTCATTATTAGCTGCAGGGCAAAGAACAGGAACACTCTCATTCCGTATACATTCCATTGATAAGCCTCATTAAATCTCCCCCTGAGGATAAGTGAAAAACTATGTGAAAGTCCGCATGATACACATGGTTCGCCTGTTAGCTTTTCATGGATACAGGTTACCGGATAATCATCTTTATCAGGTGAAAAAACAATAGAATAAATCATGACCAGCAAAATTACTCCGGTCAAAACAATGTTGATGATAAGGTATGGTTTTTTTTTAAATTTCACCTTTTTTACCTGTCACCACGCTTTTCACTCCTGGTCAAGTGTATCAGCAACGACGGTATCTTCTTCTTCAAGTTCTTCGAGTTTCTCAATCAGATCTTTCTTATTAGCGCTGGTGTTTATTTCAATCTTTTCATCACCGCTCTCAATCTTAATGGAGACACTGGCATCCTCCAGATCTTCAAGGACTTTATCCTGAATATCCGTTACAATTTCCTCAATTCTTCCAGGCCATTTATCTGCTTTTTCGGCGATCTTGCCAGCCACAAAAATCTGTGAAAACGAGATCAGCGAGGCAACAATTCCAATAATCAGCCCTGCAACGAGGACTCCCCGGGGTGAATCAGTCTTTGCAGCATGCGAAAGTCCGACTGATGCCAGAACAATAGCAATTATTCCCGGAATAATTGCCATAAGGCCAACACATGGAATTACAGCAAGAACGAAGGTAATAATTGCTGTTATCAGAGCGGCAATTCCTAAATTTTGTCCGGTATTGTTTTTTACTTCTTCTTCCATCTCATTAATCTATTTACTTGTTATTATTCATTCCTTGCAATTATCTTTACCATATCTATCTCTAAAGACGTCACAGGATTCTCAATGATGCGTCCTGCTTCAACATTATTTACATAAAAAATAAAAGTCGGGACTCTTTCAATATCCAGATTTTCATATTCTCCCACAGGTGATTTCTTCTCATCGTCGACTCCAATAAAGGTCACATAACCTACCGGATACTGCCAGTAATCAAGGATACGCATGAACCGGGGCACCTCTCTCCTGCTGTCAGGACACCATGTTCCCATTACAATTTTTATTTTAATTGAGTCCCTGCTGATATCTGTTATTTTATTAACAACATTAGTGTCAACGCTATATTCGTCATACCCCTTAACATACCATTCTGAATGAGGCGGTTCTGTCATACGTTCCTTTGCAAAATATCCCAGCAGCCATGTTGACTGGCTGGAGAAATCTGTTGCCTTACTTCCTGTATGGGTTTGATCATTACCCGTGATATTTTCAGGCATATTCTTTTTTGAGATGCACCCTGAGCAAAATAACAGTAGGATCAGCAGTAACGCATATATGTTGTTCATTTACAATTAATTAGCTATTCAAATGTATGCAATAAAATCTCTAGTATCTGTTTTGCCGCTTTGTAAACAGAAGTACCTGGTCCGAAGATTGCTGTCACACCTGTATCGTAAAGGAGCTGGTAATCCTGAGGAGGTATGACACCACCTGCAATAACCAGGATATCTTCTCTTCCAAGACGTTTAAGTTCGTTGATGACCTGGGGAATAAGTGTTTTATGTCCGCCTGCAAGGCTCGAAACCCCAACAACATGAACATCATTTTCAACTGCCTGTCTGGCTGCTTCGACAGGAGTCTGGAAAAGAGGCCCGACATCAACATCGAAACCAATGTCGGCATACCCCGTTGCTACCACCTTTGCGCCCCGGTCATGGCCATCCTGACCCATCTTGGCAATCATTATTCTGGGCTGGCGCCCCTCTTTTTCAGCAAAGCTGGCAACAAGGGCCCTTGCATCATTAAGATCCTTATCCGGTTTGTACCCGGATGAATAAACTCCTGATATAGAACGTACCACTGCTTTATACCTCCCTTTTATTTTTTCACATGCATAAGAAATTTCGCCCAGGCTTGCCCGTTTTGAGGCTGCCACTATAGCCATTTCAAGAAGATTACCCTCCCCGGTTTTAACACATTCGGTTAATGCATCAAGCGCTGCCTGGCATTCTGACTCGTTTCTTTCAGTGCGCAGTTTTGCCAGACGTTTAATCTGGGCATCACGGACGGCAGTATTATCAACCTCAAGGGTTTCAAGAGGATCCTCTTCTTCAAGACGGTATCTGTTGGTTCCAACAATGGTCTGATGACCCGAATCAATTTTTGCCTGGGTTCTTGCTGCTGCTTCTTCTATACGCATTTTTGGAATTCCTGACTCAATGGCTTTGGCCATTCCTCCAAGACTCTCTATCTCCTGTATATGCTCCCAGGCCCTGTGAGCTATCTCATTTGTCAGATACTCAACATAATATGAGCCTCCCCAAGGATCCACTGCCCTGCATATCTGTGTCTCCTCCTGAATAAATATCTGGGTGTTTCTGGCTATCCGTGCAGAAAAATCTGTCGGAAGGGCCAGGGCTTCATCAAGTGCATTTGTATGGAGGCTCTGTGTATGACCAAATACTGCAGCCATTGCCTCTATACAGGTCCTGCCTATATTATTGTACGGATCCTGCTCTGTAAGGCTCCATCCCGATGTCTGGCAGTGTGTTCTCAATACCAGTGATTTGGGATTCCCTGGATTGAATCCGCTTACGATCTTTGACCAGAGAATCCTGGCCGCCCTCATCTTTGCAATCTCCATGAAATGGTTCATCCCAATTGCCCAGAAAAATGAGATACGCGGGGCAAAAGCATCAATGTTAAGGCCTTCCTTAATACCGGTACGCAAATATTCCAGTCCGTCAGCGAGAGTATATGCCAATTCAATGTCAGAAGTGGCTCCGGCCTCCTGCATATGATATCCTGATATGCTTATTGAATTGTATTTTGGCATTTTTGCTGCGGTGTAAGCCAGGATATCCGCGATTATCCTCATAGAAAATTCAGGAGGATATATATAAGTATTGCGTACCATAAATTCCTTAAGAATATCATTCTGTATCGTCCCTGTAAGCTCTTCAGTTTTTGCTCCCTGCTCAAGCGCTGCAACAATATAAAATGCCATAATGGGTAAAACAGCCCCGTTCATTGTCATCGATACCGACATCTTGTTGAGAGGGATCTGATCGAAAAGGATCTTCATATCGAGTATCGAATCCACAGCTACCCCTGCTTTACCAACATCTCCTGTAACTCTTTCATGGTCAGAATCATACCCCCGATGTGTGGCCAAATCAAACGCTATTGAGAGTCCCTTCTGCCCATATGCAAGATTGCGCCGGTAAAATGCATTTGAATCTTCAGCTGTTGAAAAACCCGCATACTGCCGTATAGTCCATGGCTGTATGGTATACATGGTTGAATAGGGTCCTCGCAGGTAGGGAGGCAATCCTGCCGCATAACCTTTATGTTCCATGCCTTCAAGATCCTCCTTCCCAAAAACACTCTTTACAGGGATCTGCTCGGCAGTTATCCAATCCTCATTTTTTCTTTTTACGGCCTCCCATGAACGAAAATCCTTTTTGCTGAAAGGCAGGTTGTAAAGGTCGTTGTATGAAAATTTCGGTCTCATCTCTTCTTCACAATATTTAAGACCTCACTCCCAGATGGGTGTTAAAGTATTCAAGTGTTTCAACAATATCCGTACTGGTGCTTATGAAGTGTTCGATCCCTATTGATTTCAGTTCATCCATGCATTGAGGGTTGCCGACAATTACAACCACTGCCGTGTTTTTTAACTGTTCGAAGATCTCCGGAGCAACCGATGAGTACTCCTTATCAGAACTGCAAATCACAACGATATCAGAACCGGATGTCATAGCTGCTTTTATTCCCTCCTCAACTGTTCCGAATCCGGGATTGTCAATGATCCTGTACCCTGCACACCCGAAGAAATCAGAGGCAAACTGTGCCCTGGCCTTTCTCATTAACAGATCACCTATTGTAAACATAAAAGCTGTTGGCCTACTGGCTGCTTTTTCTACATTCACCCTTATTTTTTCCAGCACTACGGGACCTCTGCAAAGCCTTACCGGTTCAACAATAATATCTTCTGCTGAAGGTTGTTCCATGAATAATCTGTCAATATCAGTACGGCGAGGAATTTTTTCATCTTGTTCAGGATAGAGACTGGTTCCAACAAATTTGATCTTTCTTTTCGAAATATCACTTTTACGGTTTGCAGCTGATTCTTTAATTTTCCCCTGTATGAATCCTTTTTTCAGCGAGTCAAGAAATCCTCCGTGTGATTCGGTCTCCAGAAACAGCTTCCAGGCACTATCTGCCATCAAACTGGTAAGATTTTCGATATAATATGATCCTGACACTGGATCAGCCACTTTGTCGAAATATGATTCTTCCTTCAGTATGAGCTGCTGGTTACGTGCTATCCTTTCAGAAAATTCGTTAGGCTCCCTGAAAACCACGTCAAAAGGTTCGACCGTAAGAGAATCTGTTCCTCCCAGAATGGCAGCCATTGCCTCCGTTTGTGTTCTTAGGATGTTTATATGGGAGTTATACAGGGTTTTGTTCCATCTGCTTGTTACACAATGTATCTCCATCCTGGCAGATTCATAATTACCCGGCATGAATCCATTGATGACCGCTGACCATAGCAGGCGGGCTGCTCTCAGTTTGGCAATTTCCGGAAAGAAATTTGATCCTGTACCGAAGGAGAACCTGATCGTGGATGCTGCCATATCTGCACTAATTCCTCTTTCAATAAGCTGCGATACATATTCTGCCCCCATTGATATCGCGAAACCAAGTTCCTGTACAAGATCTGATCCTGCATTGCAAAAATTTGATGCATTGATATGTATTGCCCTGAAACCGGGAAGAGGTGAGGTCATCCCCGCCACTTCCGCCAGATAATCAAATCCTTTTTCGACAGGGATACAGAGTGTGCCATTCAGCATTAACCTGCTTAGCGGATCTGTTTCTATAGCACCGGTTATTTTTTGTGGGTCTGATTTGGTTTTATTTATATAATTCAGGAAATATTCTACGATCTCTTTTGCCCTTCCGTTGGAGAGGAAGTTTAGTTCGACAAATTCAGGATAGATGTATTTAAGCAGAGAATCAAAGTTTTTTTCGTTTAAAGATTCCGGATCATCAATTATAAAACCCAGCGAATCAACACCTTTCATTAATATCTCAACCGCTTTCCTGTTCGCCTCCGAATAATCCTTTACCGTTATGTCTTGCCTTATTTTCCACGCATTATTACCTGTTTTAATACCTCTTAAATAAGGGAACTCACCGGGAAGAGAATCAATATATTCAAGGTTTTCGTTATCCTCTTCCATGTAGAACGGCATTACATCGAATCCTTCACCTGTTTTCCATACCAGTTTACTATTGAAATCGGCTCCTTTGAGGTCGGCGCTTATTTTATCCAGCCATTCCTCTTTACTTACTGGAGGAAATTTTTCAAACAGCTTTTCTCTCTTTATCATTCCGGTATTCTGGTAATAATCTGACGCAAAATAACTATTTAACCTTAAAATCAGTTCATGAATTTTATCATTTCTGCAGGATGCCAGGCAATGATTATTTCCCTGCAAACTCCATCAGGTATGATTTTATGAAATCGTTCAGATCGCCGTCAAGTACAGCCTGGACATTACTGGTCTCATGTCCTGTCCGAAGATCTTTTACCATTTTATATGGGTGCAGCACATATGATCTTATCTGGGAGCCCCATTCTATTTTTTTCTTCTGGCCTTCGATCTTGGC
>Ga0315534_1000481_pt1 | contig 27573 bp, 21 predicted proteins | sample SalMarSW160240MG_FD_203094 | JGI IMG/M metagenome (GOLD analysis project Ga0315534, IMG submission 203094) | Salt marsh sediment microbial communities from the Plum Island Ecosystem LTER, Massachusetts, United States - Salt Marsh Sediment SW1602-40 ...
GCACTGGATTCTCCGGTCAAGCCGGAGAATGACCAGATAGGGTGGACTCACACGTTGACAGCGATACCAAATAAATATATAATACACAAGGCAGATGTTAGATATTAGATACTAATATCTTTATTTTCCTGCATGCTGCTTAGTGCTTAGTGAGTACTATTCGCCACAGGCGAATAAGCCGGGGTGATGGAATTGGTAGACATAGCGGACTTAAAAACCATTCAGAAATTCAGTCCTTTATCACCGTAAACATAAGTTAGACAACGCCTTGCCAGTTTGAAGGAATTAAAAAAAGCAAAAATTTGTGTCAAATTGATGTCACAAAAATATCGTGATATCGAGAGATAATGAAAAGGGTTTGTCACAGGCTTTATTGGGTGGGATTAAAAAGTAACCGGATTCATAATGCACTGGGTAGAGCGACGGACTTCGAATCCGATTTTACTACATTTTCAAATCGCTTAAATTACAGTGTATCAATGCTTTGCGAGGTTTTTGCTCTCTCTCGCTATTGGCAGGAATTCTACCCAATTTCCGCGTATTCTACGCCGAAATTGGACCAAAAATGGATCAACTAAAAATAAAGGGTCGGTGTAAGTTGACCCTTATCTATTAAAATCGCCAGACATCTTATCTGATTAACAGCAGTTTTCTATTTATGGTTGAGTTACCCGCCTTAAGTCTTAAAAAATAGACACCACAGGGGTGATTTTTCAGAGAAATTTTTTCGCAATATGTACCTTCTGTTTTCTCACCATCAGATATCTTTCTGACCATCTTACCCATAATATCATGTAGTGTAAGGATAATATCAGTTTTTCTGGGAATAACAAATTTGATGGTAGCTTCATCCCTTATTAGGTTAGGCATGCATACAAATGAAAAATTCCGTTGATATATGACTGACCGCTTCTCATCTATACCTTCTAGACTGGTGTAAGTGGCATAGATGGTCGGGTTCCCGATTGGTGAATCTTTATACGAGACCCATATTCGATGTAAAGACGGTTCATAGGTCGCCCTAGTGTCATAAGCGTTGAACGTATCAACAAATGCGGGTGTACTTACTGAATCTCCATTCCAGATGGCATAATGAAGTCTATACTCATATTGGCTGAGACTATCTAGTAAGAAAAGCCATAATTGACCAAGATTGTCACAAACCAACGACGGTGCACGTTCAAACGCATCATTCACCCAAAGAGTCTCTGGCTGTTGACTATGAGAAATGAATCTGAGTACATAGATTGTGCCATTGGACTTTCTATATGAAACGAAAATGGAGCTATCGGTTATTGAAGCTTCCATAAATGCGGTTGGATATCTTGAAACATCTAGCCCGCCATCAATGTTTATGGCTCCCGACCAACCACTTCCGTTGAAAGTGCTTACGTACATACTATCAGGATTACCATTCAGGCAAGTCCACGCTAACCATGGGATTCCAGTAGATGCCGTCGCCATTCCACATGCTACCGCATCACCAGGTTTGTTGGAAACTTGATATCTTGGTGACCACGAATTGCCATCATAATAACAGCTGTAAATACTAAGCAGTCTAAAATAATCTGTACTCCACGCAACCCAATAATTTCCCATACTGTCAGATCCTGAAACTGACCCAGTATTCGCGGCCGGGAATGTAGGTATGTCAAGACTATCTGACCACTGACTACCATTATAATATTTTGTCCATATACTAAAATCATCATCACCAAGTACCCAAACATCGCCATTACGATCTCTCGTCAGACCTTTTAATGACATGACAAGGCACTCAGGCATTACAGTATCAGGTGGTGACAAAGTACCACCTTCAAAAAAGCGCGCAAGAACAAACCATCTGTTTGGCCAGTGATCTTCAAACCATGTAAACCAAACTTTTCCTTGATTATCACTAATAAGTAGTTGTGGATTCCCAGAACTCACTGGAGCACTATCTGGAGTGATCTTAAAGGGTGGTGCCCAGTCATAGAGCATTGTCAGAAACAACAATATCATCATTTTTATTTTAATTTAATGACTTTTTCAACAGTTCTATAGTCATCGGCTATAACTTCCAAGAAAAATATACCCGCAGGCAGATCACCAAAATCAATAGGCACCTGGTTCAATCCAACTCTTGCCTGCCCTTTGTATGCTTGACATACAATGTTTCCTAAAGAATTGTACACTTTAACTGAAACATCTCGTTTATCCGGTGAGTTAAACTGTATTAACAACTTTTCCTTAATGAATCTACACCCAATATAATCACAAGTGAAGTTTAAGTTTCTCAACTCGCTACCCTGTGGTCCGTTAGGAGCTCCCGTGGCAACTGCGATTATGCCTTCATAAGGATGACAATTGGAGTAGGTAACAGTGACATAGATATTTCCCCATTTTTGTGGATTGATTGTAAACTGTGCATTGCCAAAGATATCTGTGAGTTTCCGCTCAATCATATCTTCATCTGGTTTATATAAGCACACGTGCGCTTCTTTCACCGAATGCCATTGACCGGTTATGTAACGCTTTACATTCACGTTGAACGTTGATGGTCTTTTTCTTGGAATCCAGTCTGGATGCAAAACCTGAAGATTCCCCCAATCAGTACGCCAGAGTCGCAGGTCTACATCTCCGTTGTAGACGTATATCCTCGCCATAGTCATATAATACTCGCAATTGTATGGGGCAACTCCATAATGAATCATCAAGTTTCTTGCGGCAAATACTGCGCCTCCAAGTGGTCGGTGCATGGCATAAATATTTGATGGCTGATATAAGTATTTGAACATTTCCTCATCAAAAAGCCATCCATATCCCTCTGGTGGATCCCAGCAGCTGATGCTTGGTCTAGTTGCGCCAAGCGCTCCTACAGCACCTTTATTAGATGCATTCAACCATGCTTCAACAACTGTTTCTTCTGGTTCCTGTATTGCTGCATTGCTACAGCAGACATTGAATACTATCGGATACTTGTTTAGATTAGTTAAACTATGTATGTTTGACACAGACCAAATTTGCGAGCCGCCTAGATGCATCCACACCTGTTTTAGACCGTGTCCTCGATAGTTCACCAATGCTGAACCACCATCTGTGTTTATGGCTGTTGAAATTGCTTGAGATGTCGCTTGAGCTTTGTATTTTTCGATATATGGGATTTGCCTTGGGACTAAATAGTCTGTTCTAATATGAATTTTGTTTTCCTCATAGATGTTTGGCCATGGACTATTGCTGGCTGCTACCAAAAGAATCTTGTTTCGTGCCCAAGATGAACTAGGATTTCTTTCATAAGCAAACACTTTGCTTGTACTATTGGTGATTTGGGAACTATTAGTCATACACAGTCTTGCCAGCATAACATCTTCAAATTCATCAGTTCCAACAAGACATGCATAGTAATGGTCTGAGTACGCAATACCACCGATCTGGGGGAAAATCCATTCAGTAAATAGGGGAATTGCTGTTTCATCACCAACGAGGAGTACGTAAACTAAACCCCCCGGAGGTTGCTGTTGCGCATAAAGAGTTTTTAAATAATCTCTAATCCAGAATGTATCTGCAGGTGAACCTGAGTAATTCGGCACTTCCGATAGTTTCTTGATTGTAACATTACATCCTTTTCTGACTTTCCAATCAACGAATGTTTGTAGGTCATTGTAGAATTGGTCGGCTGCAAGTATTATATAATTCCAGTACCACGTGCCTTCGCGACCGCCAATTGGAATTGAAGTATCCACCTGCGGTTTATAGTTCAAAACCATAAAATCATACAAGTTATCCAATATTAGATCGCTTATCACCGGTTGTGTAGGAATGGTATTCTCCGGATCGAATCCCTGGAAATTTATCGTCACATTGAGCTCCCTTTTTACCACCATATTATGCAGGTAGGGATTGAATTTTATTGGTTGTACGCACAGACTAATTATTCTCAGATCTTTTAAAATTGCTGCACCACTTTTCGCAACAGTTTCAGTTGGATACCATGTATCGGAATTGTACATTATTTCATCCCTGTAGAATGGAGCTTGACCTAATGAATCAATTGATGGTAATTGATAGGGGAAAATATTATAATCAGTATATGTGGTTTCTGCAATTGTGGAAGTGCTAAGCACCGAGCCTAATGCTGGTTGAATTTGAATAAGTTTTTTCAAAATTGGAATTTTTGGGTTCCCCCATTCGGATGTACTAATTTCTTGAGGTACCCATATTTTCTGGTAGGTTATGTCTGCAATAGTGGTGTCTTCCGAATAGATACCATGAATTTTTATATTGAGGACAACCGCAAAGTTGTCATTTTGAAGGATTGTTATCGTTGGAGGTGTGGGAGTTGGAGTTCCATCAAAGGATATCCATTCAGCAGAATATCCAAAAAAGCAAACAATCAATAGCAGATAAATCTTCTTATACATATTTACCTCCTCCTTCTTATTACACTTTTGCTTCTTTCACCGTAAATTAACAAAAACATCGCCTTTCATATATTTGTTGAAATCAAATTCGTCTATTTGTGCCATAAGCAGATCAATACGTGAAAGGTACATCTACGTACAACGTTTGATTCACATACACCCATATCGTCTTGTAGTATTATAATAGTTATATGAATATTGTCAAGAGCGCAGAGTGAGATTTAGGCTTATATATTCTGAGGATATATGGAGTAGAATGGGGTCAGACCTGGAAACTAGAACTTAATATCTTCGATGTTCGATTGCATCGCACTGGATTCTCCGGTCAAGCCGGAGAATGACCAGATAGGGTGGACTCACACGTTGACAGCGATACCAAATAAATATATAATACACAAGGCAGATGTTAGATATTAGATACTAATATCTTTATTTTTCTGCATGCTGCTTAGTGCTTAGTGAGTACTATTCGCCACAGGCGAATAAGCCGGGGTGATGGAATTGGTAGACATAGCGGACTTAAAATCCGCTTCTCAGCAATGGGAGTGCCGGTTCGAGTCCGGCCCTCGGCATTGCCATCAGAGATGGCAAAGAGTGATCAGTAGGGTGATAAAAGAAGAAAATGCATGAGACCATCTACATAACGAATAGGAAAGACTGGCGACGCTGGCTTTGGAAAAACCACAAGAAAAAAAATGAAATATGGTTGATATACTATAAAAAACATACAAAAAAACCCAGGATACCTTATGATGATGCTGTCGAGGAAGCATTATGCTATGGCTGGATCGATAGCATAGTAAGGCGGATCGATGATGAAAAATATGCCCAGAAATATACACCCCGTAAATCAGGGAGCAAATGGTCAAAACTCAATATCGAACGTGCCGAAAAAATGATCAGACAGAAAAAGATGACCAAGAGAGGTTTTGTTTTGTTTAAAGAAGTTTGTTCAGAAAAGATATCAAAGAGAAGAAAAATCAAAAAGAAATTTATAGTCCCGCCTGATCTAAAAAAAGCTTTGGCAAAGAATAAAAGGGCACTGGAAAATTTTACCGGGTTTGCTGATGGCTATAAAAGGACATATATTCTGTATATTATGGATGCGAAGAAAAGCCAGACAAGAGTTCGCCGTATCAAACGGGTCGTCGATTTAGCGGCTAAAAACATTAAATCGGTAATGCTGTAATATGCGTAGAGAGTAGGGAGTAAAGCGTCTTGTGAAAAAATCTCTCCACTACAGCGTCTATGTTGTTTTATTAGATGACCGGGTCGGTAAGTACCGAAAAGTAAAAGATGAAAACCCCCAAAGAGATCCTGATAGACCCTGTATCTATGTTGGTATGACTGGTATCGATCCAGTAAAACGTTTTGCTAACCATAAGGCCGGGTATAAGGCGAGCGGGTATGTGAAGAAATATGGTATAAGGCTTATGCCTGAGCTGTATGAAGAACTGAATCCGCTATCTTATGATGAGGCAGTTATTGCCGAACAGGGATTAGCGCGTCGTCTGCGTGCAAATGGCTATACTGTTGTTGGTGGCCATTAACTGTAGGTATTTATAGCTGTAGTTTTAAATGACTAAACAGTGCGCGGAGTGTTTGTTATGGAATTATTTTCTACAAGGTCACGATACTTCTCCTCGATTGCACAAAGTGCAGCGTTGTTCTTTTCAAACAATGCTTCGAGGTTGTCAGAGTATTTTAGCAGCTCTTTCTTTGTCTTAATTATTCAAAGTTGAACTTATTTGTTTTGAATAGCTTCTCACATGTTTCAACAATGATCGGTTCATATAAAATCCCTTTGTTAACAGAGATTTCTTCCAGCGTGGTTTCAAGATTATGCGCAGGACGATAGGGTCGATGAGAAAGCATTGCCTCTACCACATCTGCAACGCTCAGTATTTTTGTCCCCAATCTCATCTGGTTTTCTACAAGATGTTGTGGATAACCTGAACCATTGATGCGTTCGTGATGCTGGAGTATATAATCTGCCACTGGCCAGGGGAAGTCTATCGATTTAATAATATCATAGCCGATCTGTGAGTGCGACTTCACCATTTCGTATTCTACATTAGTTAACTTACTTGGTTTGCTCAAGATTTCCGCTGGTATATGGATCTTGCCGATATCATGGATGATTGCAGCAATCCGAACTCCTTCCATATCATCATCATTCATATCCAATTCAGCCGCGATCGCACAAGCTAATTTGGCGACACGTCGTTGATGGCCAGCTGTATAGGGATCACGCATTTCAACTGCGCTTGCTAATGCGGTGACTGCTGCTTCCAAGTTTTTCTTTAGTTTTTCGAAGCTTTCTCTTAATTGTTTCTCGGTCCGGTGTTTATAAAGCGCGATCTCAACAGTAGTTCGTAATTCTCTCTCTTCAAAAGGTTTAATCAAATAACCGTAAGGTTCGGTTTTTTTTGCGCGTTTTAGAATTTCATCATCAGCATATGCGGTAATGTATATAATAGGTATATCGTGCTTTTCTTGTATTCTTGATGCTAATTGTATACCATTCAGACTACCATTGAGCATGATATCGATGATCAATAGATCAGGGTTACTTATGGGTATTTGTTCTATTGCCTCTTCACCGGAGAATGCTGTTTTTGTTACACCGTAACCAAAGTTCTTAAGCGTTTGTTTAATATCCTTGGCAATTATGGCTTCATCTTCCACTATCATTACAACTGGCGTTTGCTCTTGCTGTATTTCTTTGTTGGCTTTATGTTTTTTCATGTTGCTCACTCTTTTTTCGTTCCACTTGCACGCATTGTACTCTTCGTGCCATTGCTATGAGTTCTGATATTGATTTGGGATTTTTAGGGTCATAGCATGCAGTGCCAATATCAAAAGAGAGATTGTAATTACTGCTGCTTCCTGAGTTGTGTATTTTGAGGTTCTGAAATAGGCGCTGGGTCAAGACCTTATCACTGTCTCTTTTTGTTTCTAACGCGATTATGGCGAATTCGGCATCGGCAAATCGTGAAATGATATCCGAGCGACGAAAAGTCTGTCTGAGAATGTTGACCGCTGATGTGATAATTTCAGCGCGAGCCTGGGGATCAGCCACTGCCATAATTTTATCCATATCATGAATGTTTATATATACAAAAATCAACCCCCGGTTAGTGCGATAAGCAAGTCTAAGATAATGCTGAAGTAATACGATGAAAGATTGTCTTGTGTAAGTACCGGTTAAGTTATCTATGAGATTAAATTCACTCAGTTCATTTTGGATTTTTTGCTGCTCAATCGCATACCTTACTGAACATTTAAGCTGCACACTATTTGTTTCCCCTTTGATGACATAATCTTTAGCTCCCAACTGCGTAGCTTTGACTGCATTTGACTGTTCTTCTGAGTCGGTTAATACTATGATCGGTGTATCGGGTATTTGGCTGAATACCTTTGTAAATGTCACGACACCGCTCGAGTCTGGTAAGGACAGGTTTAGAAAAACCATGTCAAAGTGTTCAGCGAGTAGTAGATCAAGAGCATCGTCCAATCTATTGCACGATGATGTCTTAAAATCAGCATCGATCGATTGTGTCAGCAATTCCTGCAGCATTGCGATATCCTGCGGGTTATTATCTATAATGAGTACTGTGTTTACATCATGTTCTGTGTAAAAATGCTTAAGGAAATCATCTGCATCAATCAGCATATGTGGTCCTCGAACTCATAAATTATCCTTGATATATTTGCTAATTTCGTTTCGAACACCAGCTGAAAAACGATTGGACAAACAGTATGGTCGTACCATCGGGTAATTATACCGATAGCGACGGTGTTGTCAATTATTCTCTAATTTCGAGGGTTGACCGCCCATAGCTACTTTATGGGTAGAACCACCTAGAGACAAATACGTATTTTCTTTAGTTGCTACATCAGTTTTTTCATTTCATAATGATATATGATTCTTCTAATCGAGTCGGATGAAGATATAAGAAAAAAACTATGCGATCTACTCAGCAGGGAGCGGATAATAGCAATCGGGACGCGTTCTGAAACACTCGAGATGATATGTAGATTCAAAAATAGATTTAACATAATTGTAGCAAATATTAATCTGCTGTATGAAATGATTATGCGTGGGACAATATTTAGACTTTATCAGAAACTTGATGTTGATATTCCACCGATATTGGGACTATATAGTGAAGCTGATGAAAGTACGAAAAGTGAATTTCGCAAAAATTTTAAGCATTATAAACTCATCAAGTACGATGAGAAAAATATTGATTTCCCGAAGTTATATATATCTGAAGTAAGAGGCCTTTATCCCGCGGTTATCGCGGATGTCAACAAAGCGAAAGAAATATGGTTACAGAAAGAAAAACCGCAGGACCTTATCGATCCTCGCAAGTGGCTTGAAGAAGAAGGATTTTTAGAACCTTGTCGGAAAGAACAGACTAAGTATGACGGTAAGGAAATAGGAGAATTAATGCCATCGCTCGAAAAGATGATCGCTTATGAAGAGAGACAGGCGGTAAATAGCGAAAACGAAACCAATAACAATGATTTGCTTTTAGAATGTAAAAGAAAATACAATGAGCTTTTACAGTACGTGAATGAATTGGTCGAATTAACCAAAAATTGATATGTTAAGTGACAAAAGCGATGATAAAAGTGTTGTGCATATTAGTGCAGCAATCAAGCATTTAATACCGGGTTATCTTGCAGACATCAGCAAAATGTTGGATTCAGCTGTAGTGGCCCTAGAGCACCAGAATTTTACAAAAATCAAAGCATTAGGACATAATATGTTTGGTTCTGGTGGTTCTTATGGATTTGATATGATTACTGAGGTAGGTGAGTCTCTTGAACAAGCGGGACAAGAGAGAAATGAAGAGCAGATAAGGAAGTGTGTAGATAAGTTGAAGGATTATCTTGAACGAGTAGAGGTCATTTGTGAGTAGTCCAGACAAATTGCTTATCTTGGTTGTCGACGATGACAATAATATACTAAAGTTAATCAAAAGCTTATTGAACTGTGAAGGTTATGATGTCATGATTGCACAGAGTGGTTTCAAGGCTTTTGAGATACTCCGAGACGTCACGCCGGATCTTATTCTGCTTGATGTTATGATGCCAGATATGGATGGTTATGCTTTTTGCTACAGACTTCAGCAAAAATCAGAAACTGCTTTTATCCCAGTTGTATTTGTGACTGGTTTAAAGAAGGAAAAAGATCGGACGAAAGCATTTGCGCTCGGCGCGGTTGGTTACTTAACCAAGCCGATTCAAAAGGACATATTACTCGAGAACCTCAAATATCATCTAGATAGAACGAAAGCGTGGCAGCATATACCAGCTATCACGAATAGACATGAAGTGAGTTTTGCATCACCTGATTTTATAGTGTTCAAGGAATCGATGTTACAAAAACTACCTCTTTCTCCAGAACAACAATTCGAGTTTGAATCAATGACACACACGAACTTATATTCTATGGTCGGGAAGTTTGGTATTGAGCAAGACCGCATGTCTGGCTATGTAGCCGAATTTCTGAAATTACCCCATCTTTCTTCGATCAATCCTGACAATGTTGAATTAGGAGTTTTGCCGATACCATTTTGCCGATCGAATCTGGTTATTGCCATGAGAACTGAACATGGTGGCAGGGCATTTGCTTTAAGTAATCCTTTCAATTTAGAAGTGTTAGATTACCTGGGAAAACTCAGTATGCAGGGCGAACCCCCGGATCTTATCATAACTTCACCGACCGCAGTTCGATCACTTCTGATGAATGGTACAATAATAGATCAGCCGATTGGGGATAAGCATGACGAACCGGAAAAGTGTGAAGAAGTTATTTTTGACAAAGGTGGGGATGAGGGTTCAGCGGTGCAATATGATTTTGATAGTCTGACCGCGCATGACATTGCAAACAATGTCTTATATGATGCGGTAAAGCACAGAACGAGCGATGTTCATATCGATATGAAAAAGAAAAACGCATTTGTACGGTTTCGTGTTGATGGTGATATGAGGACAATATTTACTTTATCCAGGGATGCCGGCTTCAAACTCATAAGTCGCTTTAAAGCCATCGGTGATATGGATATCGCAGAAAAACGAAGACCCCAGGATGGAACTTTGGAAGTGGCTATCGGTGACCAAAATTATAAACTGCGATTAGCGACCACTTCCACGCCTGAGGGAGAGAGCCTTGTCATTCGATTGCTGGAACCATATGCAAAACCACGACAACTTGGTGACTTGGGCATGTCCGAAAAACAAGCGATCATGATACTTGATGCAGTGGAAAGAACTCATGGTTTGATACTTGTTGTCGGTCCAACCGGCTCGGGAAAGACGACCACCATATACAGTTTGTTATCACATCTTGATTGTGAAACGCGTAATCTGATTACGATCGAAGATCCTGTGGAATACCGTATGCTGTTAGCAAACCAACAACAAGTAAATGAAAAGGCAGGTATTACATTCGAAATATTGCTCAAGTCGGTAGTGCGTTTAGACCCTGATGTGATCTTCCTCGGTGAGATCAGAGATCCGTATTCGGCAAGGATGGCGATGGATTTTGCAAGTACCGGGCATTTGACATTTACCACGCTCCATACAACAAATACAACGACGGCTGTTTTTAGACTCGAACGCCTTGGTGTTAACCGTGGTGTTATGGCTGATTCGGTGCTTTGTGTCGTTGCTCAACGACTGGTAAAGAAACTGTGTCGCTATTGCAAGAAGATCGTTAAAACGTCTGCAGCAGAGGTCGATATGCTTGCTCGGTTTACAGATAAGGTTCCTGAAAAGGTTGCTCATCCAGTTGGTTGCTCAAAATGCTATAAGACTGGTTATTGGGGGAGGGAAGGACTTTATGAGATCCTGAGATTTGATCCAATGGTTGCCGATATGGTTCGTTCCGGAAAACCTATTTCTGAGATCCGTAATTTTTTTCGGGATAACGGCGTATATTTAATCAGTAATCATGCAATTGAGAAAGTGAGAGACCATATTTTTGCTCCAAGGGATGTTTATCAGACAGTTTTGGCTGAGGACATAGAGATATTAAACCAGACGAAAAAGTAAATGAGTAATTCATACGATGTAATTATTGTCGGCGGGGGACCGATAGGTTCTTACACCGGTTATCAGCTGGCTGATAAAGGTTTCAGCGTATGTATCCTGGACCAGAAGACTAATGTTGGTAAAGATATCCTATGTACCGGGATCGTTAGCAAAGAGGCATTTAAAAGATTTGATCTGCCAACAGATTCGATATTATCGAGAATAGATTCCTTTACCTTTATATCACCTGCAAAGCGGAAACTTGAATATAATCATCCCGATGTTTTTGCTTATATTGTAAGCCGTGAAAAATTCGACGAAGGATTATTAAAGCTGGCAAGCAAATGTGGTGCAGAAGCCCATTTAGGAGAAAAGGTTGAAACAATCAAAGAGCTCCGTGATTGCTGTGACGTGGTGAGTACGAAGCAGCGATATCGGGCTAGAGTAGTTGTACTAGCCACTGGGGTTCGATATGGTTTGCAGGAACAACTTGGTATGGGCAGGCCTTCGAAATTCCTTTACGGTTCACAAGTCGAATTACCGATGCAAATACCATCGTCAACCATTGAAATCCACCTGGGCAGGAGGTTTGCCCCCGGTTCTTTTGGATGGATTGCACCTTTAAATAACGGTTTTGCGCGAATTGGTGTTATTATCAACAGGAAAGGTACAGGTTATCTTAATTCGATGCTAACAGAGAGATTGAAACTCCCGAATGAAAACAGAGATACATACAATTTAAGGACGAAGCCGATTGCTAATAACGCAATTAGGCAGAGTGTAAAAGATCGAATCTTAGCTGTCGGTGAGGCCGCTGGACAAGTAAAAACAACCACCGGTGGTGGAATACTATATGGTCTTTTATGTTCTGAAATTGCCGTTGATACACTATGTGCAACACTAAAACATGGTAATGGTGCTTTACGGGAATATGAAGTAAGTTGGCGCAGCGCGCTAAGTTCAGAACTTGACATTGGTCACCAATTGAGAAGATTAGCAGATTCTTTGAATGATCGAACGATTGAACAGCTGTTTGCTTTTGTTAAAGAGAATAGATTCTGGGTTCGGCTACTACAACCCCGGATCAATTTTGATTTTCACTCAAATTTTCTGTTCTTTTGTCTAAGGAGCTTTAAGTTTTTACTCTCTAAAAAACTGGGTAGGTATGATCATTAAAAAGTATCGTGCGGTAATTTCCGAAATGTAAACTTATTGTTTTTAAAAAGCCCTATGCAGTTATCTACTACATCAGGGTCATATAATTTACCGCGGTTTTGTTTGATTTCATCAAGTGCTTTATCAATACCTGGTGCCTGACGATATGGACGATCTGACATCATTGCTTCAATAACATCGGCAACTGCAAGGATTTTTGATTCCAAAAGGATATGCTTATCAGTTATTCCTTTTGGGTAGCCAGACCCGTTCAGTCTTTCATGATGTTGGTGTACGATTTGGGCAATGAGCCAAGGGAATTTTATCATTTTCAATATCTCGTACCCTGAACTGGCATGAGTTTTTACTATCTCCATATCTTTGTTGCTAAGTTTTGTGGTTTTATTGAGAATATCCTCAGGTACTTGCGTCTTGCCGACATCGTGGATCATTGCCGCCATTTTTATACTTTTCGTTTGTTCTTGTGTGAGATTCATTTCTTCGGCAATCGCTTGAGCAAGTTGTGAAACGCGCCTCTGATGGCCGGTCGTATATGGATCTCTCATCTCCACAATGCTGGCAAGAGTGCTTATTGTTTCTTCCAGGACGGTCATGAATTTACCAAAACTGCCTTTGAGTTCCAGCTCAGCATGACTTCTTTCAATTGCATGCCTGACAGAACGCACAAGGGTATCGTTATCCATATCTTGTTTTGTTATACTATCCTGAGCACCTTCGCGTATTGCCTGAACGGCTAAATCCTCATCTTCAAGCGCAGTGAGTACGATTATTGGCACATGAGAGACCTCCGCTTTGATTTCTTTGAGTATTCCAAGGCGATTATTGCAGCTTGGTAAATTCAGATCGAGCAGGATTACGTCGATATTTTTCCTTGTAAGATAGCCCAAGCCCTCAGCAATTGTTTTTGCACTTGCTACATCGAATGTACAGGTATCGGTTTTTTTTAGTAATTTTTCTATCGAATTACTAAACTCCGAGCTATTCTTAATTAATAATACACTGATGATATCGGATTCAATTCGATGTCTTAGCTCGCTTGCGTTTAGATGAATATGGGATTTTGTTTTTATCTCCTCTAGTTGTGGAGTATGCTTGAGCATTTTTTGTTCATACATAAGTGCATCTGCTTGTTGAAGTAGTTCATCGACAGAACATGGCTTGCATGGATCATAGTATGTTGTGCCAATGCTTATTGACAATTGATGATCATGTTTCCGTTTTTTATTATAGACATCAAGATTTTTCCGGAGACGTTTCATTAGTATCTCAGCACTATCTTTTTTTGCTTCGATCGCGCAAATCGCAAATTCATCTCCTCCAAGGCGCGCTATAATATCGGATTTTCTGAAACTGTTTTTACACGATGCAGCAACTTTTTGTAATGCAAGATCACCTTCGTAATGGCCGAAGTTATCATTTATCCATTTCATTCTATCGATGTCGGCAAACAGTACGTAGAATCCTTTTTTCGTACGGCTCGCAAGATACATCTGCTGTCCGACCAACGTATGAAAGCCTCTACGATTATATAAACCGGTGAGCTGATCAATCAATGATTGCTTACGCAGATCCGTTTCCAGTTTTTTTCGCTGCGTTATTTCATATACAAAGATGCGCGCAAGTTTACTTTCTGGAAAGTAACATATCTTTTCTTCATATACCTGATTTCCAAGGCTAACTTCGCGGGAAATCGAGTCCCTACCTTGTTTCGTGAGTGTGTCAATATGCGATTTTAGGTTTTTGAGAATTGGATGCTGCGAAGACAAGCTGTGAATATTCGGAAAATGCGACCGGGCTGAATCATTCATATAAGTGATTATTCCGTTACCAGCGATTTCAATTACTGGATTGGGGTCTTGTTCAGGAAAGGACGCTAACCGAATTATTTTTTCTTCGATTTTTTTTCGCTCGGTAATATCACGGATAAAGCCGATTGCATGCCACTTATATTTGATCTTTACCGCAGACATGGACAATTCTACAGGAAATTCGCTTCCGTCTTTTCTCAGAGCTATCAGTTCAAGGGTTTTATTGACCGCGTTTCCTTGTCCGGTCAATTTGAATTTTCTGAAGCCCTTTTGAAAATCTTCATGATATCGTATTGGGGCAAGAAGCAGATGCAGATCCACACCGATGATTTCTTCTGGGCTGTAGCCAAATATTTTTTGAGCCGCTTGATTCCATAGGGTGACCTTGCCGTTATTATCCATTATTATAATTGCATCTACTGCCTTGCTGATCATAATATTGAGTTTTTCTTCACTGTCGTGCAGATCTCGTTCGATTTGCTTGCGTGTCACTACTTCACCAAGCAGATGGACAATGCCATCGATGAGACTGCATTCTTCTTTTGTAAATGGTCCTTCATACATTTGCGGTTGCTGTTCCAAATAGTACACTTCCAAACTGCCTCTTTTTTCCCCGTTAATAATAATATCCCGGATCAGTTTCCACTCGGTTTCTTCGAATGTACGGTTGATGTATTCCCGATTATCAAAAAGTATTTTTACACGTGTGATCTTTGGATGTTGCAGTGCTGGTGGAAAAATGAGAACAATATCTTGAAGGACTTCCTCCAGAGTTGCACGTTCGCTTATCGATCGACTAACTCCATACATGCACTGGAGTTCTTTAAGTCGCTCGTTCATATCATACATTGACTTCTTGCGTTCCTCCTCCTCCTGTCTACGTTGTGTTGTGTCTCTGAAAATACCAATCAAGTATCTTTTTCCTCCTATTTTTATCAATGAAGAATTGACATCTGCATAGAAAACACTTCCATCCTTTCTTTTTACTGGGATGTTTTGTGCGATTTTTATTTCTTTTCGAATCTGTTTTTCGATCTGTTCGGTTACGTAAGGTAAATCAGATTTGGGATGAATATCCGACACACCTAAGGTCTGCAGCTCTTTTAGGTTATAACCCAGCATCTCGCAAATCCCAGTATTCCCATCATGGAATTGCTTGCTTTCAATGTCAGCGAGTAGTATTCCATCATTAACATTATCAAAAATAGTCTTGAGCCGCTCTTCTGATTCCCGCAGTTTCTGATCCATAACGTGTTTATAGAGCGCCATTTCAATGTTCGTATATAATTCACTGCTGTCAAGGGGTTTCACTATATATGCATATGGCTCTGCATTCATTGCCCTTTGTAGTATATCATCATTAGTAAATGCAGTAATGAAAATTATCGGTATAGCGAATTTAGTGCGAATTCTTCCTGCAGTATCTATTCCATCCATTTTTCCTTTTAGCATGATATCCATCAGTACTAAATCAGGCCTTTCTTTTTTTACCATTTTTATTGCATCTCTACCTGAATTAACAATTGCAGTAACTATATAACCTCTAGCCTTTAGTGTTTCCTGCATATCTTTTGCAACAATCATCTCATCTTCGACTATAAGGATTTTCGCAGGAGTTTTTTCCTTATCATGTAGAAGATTTTTATTCATTTCTTCCTAAATGTTATTGTGAACTCAGTCCCTTTGTTTTTGCCTAGAGTGATCTTGCCGTGCAGTTGCTCAGTTAGTGCGCATACTAATTGAAGCCCTAATGATTCAGTCTTTCTGTAATCAAAATTCTCAGGCAATCCTTTGCCATTGTCCGCAACAATCAATACATATTCTTTTTTACGCATGTTAAGAGCGATAGAAATCCTGCCTTTTTTGCTGTTTGGAAAAGCATATTTAATAGAATTTGTTACTAGTTCGTTGATGATCAGACTACATGGTATCGCTGTATCAATATCTAATAATACATTTTCTACTGTTATCCGGAGATCAATTTTCGATGATGAGACGTAAGAACTAAACAGGTGATTGGACAGACTGTGTATATATTCTTTAAAGTCAATATACATAAAGTCTTGTGACCCATAAAGTTTCTCGTGCACAAGCGCCATAGTTTTGATGCGATTTTGGGCATGTTTGAACATATCTTTATCTTCTTTATTCTTGATATATCGTGATTGAAGGTTCAACAGACTGGTGATAACCTGCAAATTGTTTTTGATTCTATGGTGTATTTCCTTCAGGAGCATTTCTTTCTCTCCAAGTGCAACTTTTATCTTTTTTTCAGCTTCCCTGCGTTCAGTAATATCCGAAGTTATCTGCATCAGTGCTACAATTCTTCCTTGATCCTTGATTGGTCCAACTTTTGTGCTGTACCATGCTTTGGTGCCATGTGGTCCAATCCCCTCGAGTTCGTAGCTGCTATTCTTGCCTGTTCTCGCAACTTCCTGCAAGGATTCTTTAACTATGTTGTGGTGGATTTTTGGGATGTAATCATAGACTGTTTTTCCAATAACATCTTCTACGGTCAACCCAGGCACCGTGTGGTTTATGAATTGGATTACACCATCAAGATTTACAATCATTATGATACTTGGCGCATTTTTCACCAGCGAGTGCCATTTCTCCTTAGCATCCATTAGTGATTTTTCTATTTTCCTATGCTCGGTGATGTCAATACAGGTGCCGATCCACTCCAGTATAGTTCCGTCTTCTTTAAACACAGGAACTCCTTTAGTGAAAAACCACCGGTATTCTCCATCTTTTCTGCGCACTCTATACTCAACTTCATAAGGGCTTTTTGTTTTGATCGCCTCTTGCCATATCTGTGTAGTATTTTCAACATCATCCGGATGAAGTGCTTTAGCCCATCCATCACCTTTGATTTCCTCGTAGCTCTGCCCGGTATAAACCCTCCATGAAGCTATATCCTCTTCAACCTTTCCTTGAGCATTTGTTACCCATCCTAATTGCCCGGTTACTTCAATATGAGACCGATAACGCACCTCGCTTGCTTTCAACTTTTCCTCTATCATCTTCTGCTCGGTTGTCAATTTTTCCGATTCAGTGATTCTCTTGCGTAATCGAGTAAGTTCTTCTATGAGCTGTTCTTTTGTTCTTTTCGTATTATTTTTGGTAGACATAATAATGTCCTTACTCCTTTATCTTTCCCTCCCCCTTGGGGGTAGGGAAAGTGGAAAGAGTTGTTCAAACTCGAATCTTTTTTCTTTAAAAAGTTTCAAACAAACATCTACAGCTTCAGGCTCATAGAGTTTTCCTCGATTCTTCTTTATCTCGGCTAGAGCTTTCTCAATGCCCGGTGCAGGACGGTAGGGGCGATGTGACGACATAGCCTCGACGACATCCGCTATAGCGATGATTTTCGCTTCTAATAGTATTTCACCATTTTTCAAGCCCTGGGGATAACCTGAGCCATCCAAACGTTCATGGTGTTGAAGGACAATATCTGCGATAGCCCAGGGGAATTCAATTTTCTTAAGAATATCATAGGCTGTTCTTGCATGTATTTTCACAATCCTATATTCAGCATCAGTTAACCGACTCGGTTTTATCAATATTTCAGCGGGGATGCTAATTTTTCCTATATCATGCAGCAAACCTGCTAACCGCAGACCCTTGATCCTATCTTGTGAAAGTTCCATTCTTTCAGCAATAGCGCATGCAAGTTTGGTCACATTGCTTTGATGATTTCGGGTAAAAGGATCCCTTTGTCCTAATACAGAAGATAATGCTTCAACTGTCTCTTCAAAAACACGTTCAAGTTTATAGTAACTGACTTGGATCTTCTTTTCTGTTCTCTTACGCTCCACGGCATGGCGCATTGAGCGGGTAAGTAAGGAAGCATTGATTTGACCTTTTACTAAATAGTCTTGTGCGCCGTCTTGAACCGCTTGTATACCTATCTCTTCATCTGCGAGTCCAGTTAACACCATTACCGCAATATCCTGCGTATAAGGTAATATTTTTTCTAATGTGCTAAGTCCCTGGCAATCAGGTAAACCAAGATCCAATAAAACAATATCAATCTTATCGGAGTGCAATTTTTCTAGCCCTGAGGATAGTCTATTAACGGATTCAAGCTCAAAAGAATTAGTCTTGCTTTCTCGAAGCATTTCTTCTACTAATCGTACGTCAGGGGGATTGTCCTCGATCAGCAAGATTCTAATGGAGCTATTTTTCATTTCGCCTCATTTAGGGGTAGTTTTACAATTGTAAACCAGAAATTTTCTATTGCTTTTACGACTTTGATAAACCGTTTCATGTCAATCGGTTTTGTTATGTAGCAATTTGCATGCAGATTATAAGTTTTCATTACATCTTCTTCATTCCTTGAACTTGTTAGAATTACTACGGGGATTCTTTTTAGAACATCGTCTTTCTTGATTTCTGCTAAAACTTCACGTCCATCTTTTTTGGGAAGATTGAGGTCAAGCAAAACAAGATCAGGTCGAGTTTCTTTTGCATACTTACCCTCTTTATTGAGGAAAGCTATAGCCTCGACACCATCGTCAACGACACGAAGCGTATTATGTATTTTGCTGTCACGCAATGCTTCCTTTGCCAGACGCACATCGCCTGGGTTATCCTCGACCAGAAGGATCTCTACAGATTTTTCGATAATCGGTGTCATGATATTTCTCCTTTTTTAGGAATTGTAAAAAGAAATGTTGAGCCTTTGCCAGGAACAGAATCGAACCAAATTTTGCCGCCATGGCGTTCTACAATTTTCTTACATATTGCAAGTCCAATGCCGGTGCCTGGATATTTGTCTCTACTATGCAACCTTTGAAAAATTATAAAGATTCTATCTTTGAATTCCGGTTCTATCCCGAGACCATTGTCACGTATTGAGAAAACCCATTCACTGTCTTTTTCCTCTGTCGATATATGAATGCGGGGCCGCCCATCGTCCTTAAACTTGATGGCATTAGCAATTAAGTTTTGAAATAATAGAACAAACTGAGTTTCGTCAGCCCAGATCGATGGTAAATCATCATTTGTAACAAGAGCATGGCTTTCTTGTAGTACCTTATTTAGATTAGCAAGCGCTTGCCCAAGTGCTGAGTGGCAATCAGTAATTTTGAGTGGCTCATTCCTGGTACTCAAACGTGAGTAAATTAATAAGTCGTTTATCAACCTCTGCATACGATTTGCACCATCCACGGCAAAATTAATGAAGTCCTTCGCATCGTTATCGAGTTTGTCCTTGTATCGTTGTTCCAGTAGTTGTGTATAGCTTGCTACCATACGTAATGGTTCTTGCAGGTCATGTGATGCAACATAGGCAAATTGTTCAAGTTCATTATTAGAACATTTAAGGTCTTCCAACGTTTTTTTAAGTTCTTCTTCTGCCTGGATCTGGTCAGTGATGTCAAGATTAGCAGATTGGTATCCTATCATTTTACCTGTTTCATTTTTTACAACTGTTGCGTAGCCCCGGGAAATAAATGTCGAGCCATCCTTTTTCTTGGCGAGGAATTCGCCTTGCCATTGTCCGGTTGTATTCACGGATTGCAGAATAGGTTCTGTCTCTTCTTTGTTCATAAAGAAGTCAGCAATGGGCCTACCTAACACCTCCTCTTTTTTATCGTAGCCCCATATTTTTAAGAAAGCAAGATTGCAGTGATTGATATCGCCATTTATGTCTGCTGTGCTATTTGCCGCGACTGACGATTCAAAAACGAGGTCTTTCAAGATCAGTTCCTCTTCCATTTGCTTGCGTTCGGTGATGTCGCGAACAATCCCCCAGATGCCGATGCTTTTACCTATTTCGTTTTTAATAGCCCAAGCCGACAATTCTATTGGGACCCGGGTGCCATCTTTCCGAAAATATTCTTTTTCCTGGCTTTTAATATAGCCTTGTACACTTATTTGTTCAACCTGCGCTTGATCAGATTCAGTCCATTCGGGTGGTGTCAACGCTTGATATGATAGCTGCCTGATTTCTGCTTTGGTGAAACCGAGCATGTTAGACAGACTGTCGTTTGCGTCCATGATATTCCCGTCCGTATCCGTAAAAATGATCCCATCCAGATTGGATTCATATAAGGTTCTGTATTTTTTTTCACTTTCTCGGAGCACTTCCTCCACCCGCTTACACTCTGTTATGTCTCTTAAAAAAACTACTTCTCCAATGACATCTCCCTGCTCATCTCTAATTTCAGAAGCAGAATATGTTACTAGGCGTGTTCCCCCTTTTTTGTTTAATAACTCAACTTCTGCACCAATTATAGGCTCATTGGTTTCAAGACGTTTCTTTGCTCTTTCTTGGATAATTTTAGCCGAACCAGGAGGCACTATTTTGGGTACTATTTCCTGAATTGTTTTGCCGACAACATCTTTTTCTTCATAACCAATCATTTTTAAAAAGGTCGGATTCACGTAAATAAATATGCCCTGTTTATCAATCAGAAATACTCCGTCAGGTGCATTTGATAAACCCTTTTCCAAATACAAGTACGCCTTTGACACTGCTTCCTCGGCCTTCTTGTGCTTGGTTTCCAGTTCAGTCATACGCTGAGTCATATACTCTATTTGTTTTATTAGTTCATTCTTTGTTTTATCATGATAGTCCATGAACTTACCTCCGATATATCAGGTTCATTATTTCAACATTTCAATTATTACAGCTTAATGAGCATTGCATAACGGCAATACCCCTGTTGATTTTTCATCTCAGTAAGTAACAATTTTCAAAATTTAGTTTCAAAATCGAACTTTTTTTCTTTAAACAATTTAATACATGCCTCAACTGCATCTGAGTTATATAACTTGCTTTTGTTTTTTATTAGTTCTTCCAGTGTAGCATTAAGACTATGTGCTGGACGATAAGGACGATGTGATAGCATCGCTTCTGTAACATCTGCCACCGCGAGAATTTGTGCTTCTTGTAAAATATTATCATCATCCAGGCCCCCTGGATATCCAGAACCGTTAAGACGTTCATGGTGCTGGAGCACGATCTGAGCTACTGGCCAGGGGAATTTGATATCCTTCAAAATATCGTATCCGATTTGCGGATGGCACTGGACGATCTCAAACTCAGCTTCAGTTAACTTTGCGGGTTTACCCAGGATCTCAGCCGGTACATGGATCTTTCCTATGTCATGAATTGTCGCGGCTATGCGGATTGCTTCTATTTTATTTTTTGAAAGCCCCAATTTTCTGGCAATTGCACAGGCGAGTTGCGTAACCCTTATCTGGTGTCCGGACGTATACGGATCACGCATTTCAACTGCGGTCGCCAGTGCCGCGACCGTTGCTTCAAGTGCTCTATTGCGGTCATCGAAACTTTTCTTGAACCGGGTTTCTGTTTTGTTCTTGTATAGGGCTATTTCTATGTTTGTTTGCAGTTCACGATCTTCAAAGGGTTTTATGATGTAGCCGTATGGTTCTGTTATTTTCGCTCGAGCAACTATATCCTTGTCTGCATAAGCGGTTAGATATACAATGGGGATATTGTAACGTGATTTTATGTATTCTGCCATTTCTATACCGTCAATTTGACCCGATAAAACGATATCAGCGAGTATTAAATCCGGTTTGGTTTTCTTGAGCATATTTATGGCTTCTTCAGCGCTCGAAACAATCTCCATTGCTGTGTAACCTAAACTTTGCAGTGTATTACGCAAATCTTCTGCGATAATCCTTTCATCTTCGACAATCATGATCTTTGCATTGGATGTCATAAAAGATCCTTGTTGCAGATGAAGCAATACCAAATAAGATTCTCGGAGATTCTAATCGGGTACACCCGTTCACTATTCAAGATTTGACCCCGTGTATAATGCTTTACATGCTCGTGCTATTATTTCAATAATAGAACATGGATATTTGGGATTATAGTAGGCTGTTCCTACTTGTAGGGATAGCTTAAAGCTCCTATTGGGACTCTGCTTATACTTAGAAAGGTTCGTTTGAAGACGCTTGGTGAGGATTCTATCGCTGTCATTGCTTGCTTCCAGAGCAACGACTGCGAATATACTTTCTGCATAGCGGGCGATGACGTCTGATCTTCGGAAGGTTTGTTTGAGGATATTAGCAGTATCGATCAAGGCATTTTCTTGTTCTTTAAAATTAAAAGTGTTTGATATTTCATTGAAATTGCTAATCTCTATCAGAAAATACATCATCCCTTTTTTCACCCGGTTTGCATGTTTTAAATAATGCTGACTGAGAATAAATAAAGATTGTCTTGTGTAAAGACCGGTGAGTTTGTCAACGAGCGTAAGATTGCTGAGTTCATGCTGCATCTCATGTTGCTCGACAGCATATTTGATCAAATGTCTAAGTTGTAAGCTGTCTGTTTTACCTTTGATAACATAGTCTTGTGCGCCTAATTGTGTTGCTCTTACAGCCAGCGATTCTTCGCCTGGCGAAGCCAGGATGATGATCGGGACATCAGACGTCCGTTCGTATAATTTGCCAAACGTATCTTGCACTTGAGAATCAGGTAAAGAGAGATCAAGCAAGACTATGTCAATGCCACCCGCTAACAATTCCTTCAGACCGCTTTCTAAGCAGTCAGCGTTTATCAATTCGAATGATGATTCTATTGCGTCGGTGAGCATTTCTTGTATGATATTGGCATCGTCAATATTATCTTCAATCATGAGGACTTTTTTGATTGAGCCTTCTTTCCGTTGGGGCTCAAATCGGTTTTCCGAATCCAAATCTATTGTATTCATGCTAAGTACCTATCACTTCAAAAATCTTCATTTTGAGTGCCTTGATATCTATTGGTTTTGTTATAAATGCAGTGACGTTAGAGTTCTGCATAGTAATATCATCCTGCATTTTACGATAGGCGGTGCATACGATAATCGGGATATCCCGGTGGTGTTGTCGTATTCGTTGTATCGCTTCTATGCCGTGCATGTGGGGCATTTTTATGTCGATTATCAACAGATCGAAATCTTCGTTTTCCACCATGTCAAGGGCTGCTCTACCATCGGCTGCTTCAACAACCTCGTAGTAATTAGACAGTATTTCATGAAGCAATAGTCTTATTGCTTTTTCGTCATCGCAGACCAATATCCTTTTTTTCATGTCAAACCTCCTTTCCCTTATTCTAGATACGCTTTTGCTTGTTCCCTCCTCTTCGTGCACCTTTATTTTTAGTTGAATTTCTGTTCAATTTTTTTGGCAAAAATACTCTAACTGAGGTCCCAATCCCTTGTTTACTTTTAATATCGATCTTACCATTATGCTCCTCAATTATTTTTTGTACGATTGCAAGACCCAAACCAGTACCTCTTTCTTTGGTCGTATAAAATGGCGTAAGTACGTTCTGCAGCTGTTCTTTCGCTATTCCACAACCATTATCAGATATCTCGATAATTAACCACTTCTTGTTTGAAGAAAACAGAATCTCCAGGTGGCCATTTTTATCCATCGCCTCGGCACTATTATTAATCAAATTCACAAAAACCCTCCTGATGGACTCTAATTCTCCTTTTATCACCGGCGTGCCCTCAACTTTAGTTGTGTTTTTGATGTTGATGTCTACTATGATATGATCGATCATAGATTTAAGGTCGATATCCACCAATTTCGGTTCTTTTCTCTTTGTTTTTGCAAAAGCGAGGATATCTTCGATTATATTGTTTATTCTCTCTGACCCTTTGAATATTTCAGCGCCGTAAAGTGCGATTTTTTCCTTTTTATCGGTAGCTACGATTAATTGAGCAAAACCGTCGATTGCGGCCAAGGGATTTCTAATTTCATGGGCAACCCAGCTCGCCATTTTTCCCAAATACGATAGTTTCTCTGCTTGTTTTAAACGTTCCTGCAAAGCTTTTATATCGGATAGATCTTTAAAAATCGTTACACAGCCAGAAAATTTTCCTTCCATATCACTATTACCTACCGGTGAAATTGATAACCCGATCGGTATTTTATTACCGGTCGTGTCGCGAATTACGACTTCGCCCCTTTTTAAGGTCGAGTTTGATGCGATAGACTGCTCCATTTTTGTCCACAAAGCATTTAGTCCTTTTATGGTCTTTATGTCTGTGTCAAGCAGTTCCTGTTTATTGATGCCCAATACCCTGGTAGCTTCGGGGTTGACCGTGGTGATCGTACCATCGCTACTTACAGCGATGACGCCGCTTGGGACACTGTCTATTATTTTTTCAGTGTACCGACGTAAGGTGATCTCATTAGCCGCGATCCTATCGACCTCTTTTTTCAGTGCACGATTGAATGCCTCGAGTTCCTTCTTTTTCTTTAGCTCGCGGCGTGTGTGCGCAGACCAGAAACTGCTAATCAATGATACGATGAACAAAAAAGGGATTCTCAGCAAGATAACAGGACTGAGAATGGAAATTTCTGGATTCGCTTGATAGATGAGCCATCCATAGATGAGACTGGCGACGATTGCCGTGGGAAGACTACCTTTGATATCTTGACTGACCGATGCGATGAATATCACGAGGAAATAGATTAGGTAAAAATCAGTAGACATCCCTTGAGCAAAATAAATAACCAAGGATATTGTGATAATGTCGAACAGAAAAATGAAAAAGGAAAAAAGTGGCTTGTGGAATATCTCATCGGAGAGAAAATATATCACGAGATTAGAAATCAAGTAAAAAAGTGCCAGCGTATATCCCGGCTCGGGAAAGACTAGACCTTTCCTTGAATATGTGATGACGAGTACTGTACTTAGAATCAAGATGAAGCGCAGGAACAGAATGGTTTTTTTCTTCATTATATGCTCTGGTAGCGGAAGCTGGCGTGACCACCCCAGCTTCCCGGGAGTGAGGAGGTGTGAATATTTTTATTACAAGAAGAATTTAGCATCAGTCTATTACCTTATGCCGCAGTGCATATCTTACCAGACCAGCGGTATTGGTCACATTGATCTTTCTCATGATACTCAATCTGTGGTGTTCTACTGTCCGTATGCTGATATTCAGTTTAATCCCAACTTGTTTATTGGAGTTTCCTTCAGCCACGAGTTTTAAAACTTCGTACTCGCGTGGGGTCAGGGTCTGACGCATTGCGTTTCCTTTTTTGTTTTTAATATTGGTTCTCCGTTCTACGAACTTTCTAATGATTTTATCTGCAAAAGATGAGGAAACATATATTTCGTCCCTGGTAATCGCTCTCAAAGCCGATACTAATTCGGTATCAGCATCCTCTTTTAGTATGTACCCCTGTGCGCCGTTAATCAGGCAGTCGTATACATATTCTTCATTCTTATGCATCGTTAATATGAGTATTTTTGTTTTTTTATCGAACTTTCTGATTTTCTGGAGTGCTTCCATGCCATTGAGGTCAGGCAGTGATAAGTCCAGAATTATCAGATTGGGATGCAGGGTTTTGATTTTGGGTATTATCTGCTGACCATTGCTGGTATCGCCGATTACTTTGTATTGTGGGTTTTCTTCAATAATACGCTTTAGACCTCTTTTCAAAAGTGCGTGGTCATCAGCAAGAAAAACCGAATACTTTGCGTGATTTTTTTCTTCAGGCATTCTATGTTTCCTATGATATATACTAAAGGATATACTGTTGAGGACAATCAAACATGATACTCAAAGCGGGGTGGGTATAAGTACGTAGGGAATTTAGGATTTTAGATTGCAGATCTGAGACTGATAAGGGAACCGCAGAAAGACAGCAAACAGCAGGAACTAAGAAGTGTGAATCAGTAAGTATTTGCGGGATGTTCAAAACGAGATTAACGAATTATATGACTATCTGATAACTCGATACGTAATTACTGTTTATTGGGGAATAAATTATGAATTTTTTCAAGCAGACAGGGGAGGTGTTCTCCTTTAACAAAATAATCATCAGCCCGCGCCTGGAACGCATAGACTCGTGCCTCGTTTTCAGGCCAGACAGTGATCATGATGATCTTTATATCAGGATACATAGCTCTTAATTGTCTTGCTATTTCAGGCCCTTCAAAACCAGACATTCTCACATCGATCAAAGCAAGATCTGGCTTGTTGTTTATACAGAATTCCAGGCATTCAGCACCGTTCGTTATAAGCTTGATTATACTGATTTCTTTTATGTCTGCAAAATAAGCTGCAATAGCTTCGCTGAATTGAATACTATCATCTACTATTATGGTCTTGATTTTTCGCACGGTGATAAATCCTCAAGAGGAAAGACACATTTTACAAGTGTACCCTTGTTTGCGTGGCCAGTTATCGTGAGTGTTCCATCAAGTAGTCGTGCTCGTTCGTGCATTGTAACTATACCATAGTGTTCTGTATCTTTTGGTATGTGCGCATTTGGATCAAATCCTATTCCGTTATCCTCAATTTCGATCGTAAACATGCTATTCTGCAGTGTAATTTTGACTGACACTTCGGTTGCCTTTGCATGTTTGGAAATGTTCGTCAACGTTTCCTGGATAATGCGAATGATATTTGTTGTCGCAAATAGACTAATATTTGGTGTTGCTCGCGGGTGTTTGAAGATGACTCTTATATCTGTGCTGAAGAACTTTTGGTCGATCAATTCCTTGAGGACTTTGTATAGATCTTTATTTAACCCCCGCAGAGGCTCTATCCCACTGATGAGTGCCCGACCTTTTGATATTGAATCTTTGATCACCGCTATCACGTGTTCTCTTTGTTTTTTTGCCTTCCTGTTAAGTTTGGTTAGGTCGATCATCTGAAGGAAATACAATACAGCAACGAGACCTTGCAGTAGATCATCGTGTATTTCCGAAGCGATGTACAGACGTTCTTCTTCCTGCAGGTTGATGATCTTATTCGTGAGTTCCTTCCTTCTTTTCTGTTCAGTTCTTAAGGCCATTTCTGTTTTCTTCCGTTTCGTGATATCTCTTATGATGCTAAGAAAACCATCAATACCATTTTCTTTTTTTAAATATGTAGTACTGGTTTCAACAATGATTCTTTCACCATTTTTTGTCCGCAGCTCAAGCTCGACTAATCCAATCGGCCTTTTGGATTTTATCATTTGCCGAAAGCTATTTTTGATATAGATTGATGTTTTTTTATCGAATACTTTGAGTTGGAAGAAATTTTTACCGACAATTTCACTCGCATTATAGCCAAGAATTTTCTTGGTTGTTCGATTGACATTCAGTACCCTTCCCTGTCGGTCAACGAAAACAATAACATCATTTGCATTTTCAAAAATTGTGC
>Ga0315534_1000482_pt1 | contig 27552 bp, 26 predicted proteins | sample SalMarSW160240MG_FD_203094 | JGI IMG/M metagenome (GOLD analysis project Ga0315534, IMG submission 203094) | Salt marsh sediment microbial communities from the Plum Island Ecosystem LTER, Massachusetts, United States - Salt Marsh Sediment SW1602-40 ...
GGCGCTGGCACTGCGCGGCGCAGATCTGGCGCAGGTGGTCCCGCCCGAGCTGGTGGCGCTGGCGCAGGCTCAGCTGGATGCCTACTGGAGCACACCGGCCGCAGCCGTCCTGATGGGTGCGCTGGAGCGTGTGTCGGCGATCATGTTCCATTTGCTGGCGAGCATGCTGGTGATGGTCGCCGTTGTTCGGGGCCGCCCCGCCTTTTTACTCATGGCTATCGTTTTCCATGCTTTGCTCAACGCCAGCGCGCTGTTAATCCTGCCTCGGGGGGGTGTATATGCCACAGAGGCGGTCCTGCTGGGGCTGGGTCTATTGGGCCTGTACGGGGTCCGCCGCCTACGTCGGCTCCTGCCCGAACCTGAGCGCCCTCCCCCCGGCCAACCCCCCGATTTGCCCCGGCGACTTGTGCCGGAGGCTGTGCCTGACACACAGCAGCTAGACGAGTCGCGCTATCTATAGGCCGGGCGATCAATTAAAATCCGCATCATGTCGTGTGAAAACCGAGGTTGTCGAAATGATCCAGACCGAGCATTTAAGCAAGCGTTTCGGCGAAGTCAGCGCCGTTGAGGATCTGACCCTGAGGGTGGGCCAGGGCGAGATCTTCGGCTTCCTAGGCCCAAATGGTGCGGGTAAAACGACCACAATTCGCATGCTGGGAGCATTGATCAAGCCCACTTCCGGATCGGCCAGAGTTGGTGGATATGTGCTTGGCGAGCAGGATGCCCAAATTAGGCGAAATGTTGGGATCCTGACCGAATCGCCCGGGCTGTATGACCGGTTGAGCGCAGAGCGCAACCTGGCTTTCTTCGCCGAGCTCTATGACGTAGAAGATGTACCGGGCCAGGTGGAGCGCTACCTGCGCATGCTCGGGTTATGGGAGCGGCGGGCCGAGCCGGCGGCCACCTTTTCAAAAGGGATGCGCCAAAAGCTGGCCATCGCCCGTGCGCTACTTCACGAGCCGCAGGTGCTCTTCCTCGATGAGCCCACCAGTGGCCTCGACCCGGAGATGGCCCGCCTGGTGCGAGAATTCATCGCCGAGTTGAAGGTCGAGGGGCGCACGATCTTCCTATGCACGCACAACCTGGATGAGGCCGACCGATTGTGCGATCGGATCGCTGTCTTCAATGGCCGGATGCTCGCGTTGGACACACCGGCCGCACTGCGCGGCCAACTCTACGAGCGGACCGTCGTCTTTCACCTGCTGCGTGCGGACCCGGCATTGACCCCGTTGGTGCAGGCATTCCCCTTTGTCAGCAAGGTGGAGGTCATTGACCGGAAACTGGTTGTCTCGCTGGATGATCCGGAGACGAACAATCCGGTGCTCTTGCGGGCGCTGGTCGAGGCCGGAGCAGAGATCCAGTTTGTCGGTGAACTGCGGCGCACTCTGGAAGATGTATATCTGCGTTTGATCCAGTGATCGCGTTCAAGGTCCGTTTGATCAAACGGGAAGATTTCAATAAAGGCAGGAACCGATGAGAAAAACATGGGTCATCATGCGAAAAGAATGGGCGGAGGTCTTTAAGAATCGTTTCGTCCTCTTTACGGTGGCCTTTCTACCCATGATCCTGACCGCTCTGCCGCTGATCATGCTTGGTGGGATGGGATCGGCCGATCAATTGAGCAGTTTGACGACGGCCGATATGCCGGCCAATTTCACGGCTCTGTGTGAGGGCCTGGAGGCCGGAGATTGCGGCCAGTACTTCCTTGTGAGCCAATTCATGCTGCTCTTTATGCTCATGCCGCTTGCGATCCCGGTTACGTTCGCCTCCTACAGCATCGTCGGCGAGAAGACCACCCGCACACTAGAGCCGGTTCTAGCCACACCGGTGACCACGCTCGAGCTGCTCACCGGCAAGGCACTGGCGGCTGCGTTGCCCGGGATTGGCGTCACCTGGCTCGGCTTCGGGGTGTTCATGTTCGGGGTACGCCTGCTCTCGACCAGCGCGGCGCTGACGGCGAAGCTCGGATCGGGGATGTGGTTGGTGGCGGTCTTCGTGGATGGGCCCTTGATGGCGGTGGCTGCGGTTAGTGTGGCGGTGATGGTTTCCTCGCGCGCCACCGACCCGCGCGTGGCCGAGCAGTTGTCGATGCTCGTTATCCTGCCGCTGCTGGCGTTATTTTTCGGTCAGATCAGCGGTTTTATCCTGCTTAACCAACAAGTGATGATCTGGATGGCGATCGGTTTGATTGTGATCGATGCAGGGTTGCTTTTGTTTGCCACGCAGCTTTTTCAACGTGAGGCGATCCTCACGCGCTGGAAGTGAGTCGGTGATGAAGGCGCGACGATTTGGTGCTCTACTGCTCTTGCTGGGATGCTCTTTGCTGCCGACGTTTGCCAGTGCTCAGGTGCAGGATCCCCAACTCACGCTCTCGTTGAAACGAAGCTTCGGTTATGCTGGTGGCGGACAGATCCAGGGCCGGTTTTCAGCCACCGCGCACGGTCCGGATGACATGATGAACGTCAGTTTCTGGATCGATGAGGAGCTGATGGGGAGCGCGTCTACCGCACCATTCAGGATTGGTTTCAGCACCGGGGATTACACAATCGGGATGCATACCCTCTTCGTAACTGCGGAGACCGCGAGTGGAACCCGGCTTGAATCCGAACATCTTACAGTAGAGTTCGTGAACGCTGAAACGAGCTGGCAAGAGGGTTTAAAGCTAGTTGGACCGATTATGATTGGAGCGTTGGTCCTGGTTGTGGTCAGCAGCATCGTCCCGGCGCTCAGTGGGCGGCGAAAGTCGTTTATTCTTGGCGCCTACGGCGCCGCCGGGGGTGCGGTTTGCGGACGCTGTACGATGCCGTTCAGCCGATCGATCCTGGCTCCCAACCTGTTACTTGGCAAGCTAGAGCGATGTCCGCACTGCGGGAAATGGGCCTTCGTGCGCCGAGCCAGCCAGGCGCAGCTCGAGGCAGCCGAGGGACGCTACCGCCTGGATGCACATAGGGGTGAAGTCGTCCTCGAAGACGAACAGGATCACCTGCGGCACCAGTTGGAGGAATCGCGTTTTGAAGAGTAGCCAGAAGAGCGTGCGCCCGGTGCAGGGTGGGCTTACCCATGGCGCGTGACGCCGATCCGATCCCGGTTTGTGATTACGAAGGTTCCGATTACCAGGAACGCTTCTGGGAACTCGGAGGACGGGCGTACGAGGACCGGGTGGAGGCAATTGCACTGCAACGCCTGCTGCCGGATGCGGGCAAGCGCCTGCTTGAAGTTGGTGCGGGAGCAGGCCGCAACACCTCCCGCTATGCAGGATTTGAGCAGATCGTCCTGCTTGATTACTCGCTCACGCAGCTGGAACAAGCGCGCGACCGACTCGGGCTGGATGAGCGTTACATCTATGTCGCAGCCGATGTGTACCGCATGCCCTTTGCTGAAAAAATCTTCGATGCGGCGACGATGATCCGTACACTGCACCACCTACTCGATCCCGGGATCGCCCTGGACCAGATCCGCGCGAGCCTCACTCCGGGAGCGGCGTTCATCCTCGAGTTCGCCAACAAACGAAATCTGAAGGCGATCCTGCGCTGGATCACCGGGCGCCAGGCATGGAACCCGTTTGTGTACGATACGGTGGAATTTGCCCCGTTAAATTTTGACTTTCACCCGGCGTTTGTGCGCGACCAATTGGTCTCAACCGGGTTCGAGGTCGAGCGCCAGTTGACTGTCTCACACCTGCGGTTGGGGTTGCTCAAACGAACGCTTCCGACCGGACTGCTGGTCGCGCTCGATTCAATGGTGCAATGGACTGGGGAGTTCTGGCAGTTCACGCCAAGTGTTTTTGTCAGGGCCAGGGCGACGGGCGAGCCTGAGCCACCTGCCGAAAAACTTCACTGGCGCTGTCCGAGCTGCCAGTCGACGTCTCTGAATGAGGTCCCGGCCGGCTTGCAGTGCTCGAACTGCGGACGCACTTGGTCCGTGCAGGACGGCATCTACAATTTCAAGGAGCCGCTACCAGACAGACCAGGTGCCTGATTGATCCCGGGGCCGCGCACTCTCCTTGACTCGCCAATAGATCGAAGCCTCGCGCGCTAGCCAGCCCAAACCAACCAATTCGCGGCGTAGTGTCGCTGTGTCGTCGTGAAAGCGAGCGAGGATCTCGTTGACTTTCGCCTCGCTGTAACGCTTCTCGCTCTGAAAGGCCTTGAGGATATAGCGCAGGATGACAGAGCGCTTCTTTCGCTGGGCTGGGATCTCACGCAAACTGCCATCCTCACGTATGAAGTTACCGAGCACGCGGCGGTCGTAGGCTTCCCGGTCGACCCCATCTGCAAAGCGGGTGAGGGTCTCGGGTTCGAGTAGGCGCCTGGCAAACGCTTCCAGATTGTTTGCCTCAAGGCGGTATACGCTATAATAGCCGTCGGCTTGGGCGCTGACCAGCCCAACCTGCGCCAGGCGTGACAGGTGATGGGAGATAGTCGAAGCCCGCAGATCGAGAAGTGCTGCGAGCTGCTCGACCGTGTACGTATGGTCGGCGAGCAGCCCAACCAGCCGCAGGCGAGTGGTATCGGCCATTGCCTTGAAAAGAGAGAGTATTCCGGGATCTACCATTTAGATACTTGTCGAAATAATTAGATGGTTATCGAAATAGTAATTCAAGCCAACGAGCTTGTCAAGCGAGAGGAGCAAGCATGCTGCCGAAGCGCGAGACGCACCGGGTCGAAATCGCTGGTTTGACGCGCGAACTGCCGCTCTTTAAGGTCGCTCCCGGGCTGCGGATCGCTGTACTCAATATCCTCGGCGACACGGAATTGGTGTTGGCCTGTGCTGGCGCCCTCGCCACGCGATTGGCCGAGGTCGATTATGACCTGCTCGTCACCGCCGAGGCGAAGAGCATCCCGCTCATTCATGCGCTTTCGGTTGAGCTGGGGAACAAGCCCTACATCGTGCTGCGAAAGTCGTTTAAGCTGTACATGGGTGAAACGCTTACGACAGAGACGGTTTCGATCACATCCGGGAAACCCCAGACTCTTTACCTGGATGAAAAGGATCGGGATTTGCTCGAGGGAAGCCGGGTCGTCCTTGTGGATGATGTCATCAGTACTGGCTCAACCCTCAAGGGGATGCGTGCCTTAATCGGTGAGGCAGGCGGCGAGGTGGTCGCGGAAGCGGCGATCTTCACCGAGGGGGATCCAGAGTCGTGGCCAGGGGTGATTGCACTGGGCCATCTGCCGCTCTTCAAGGACGAAGTGTAAGCATAACGGATCGTTTCCCCCGCAGAGCGGATTCCAGGGGGTTCACACGACACCTATTAACATTCGTACAATCAGGTTGTGTGATCGCTCCGCGACCTAAAACCGCGTTTCACGTAGAGAATCCTGGAGGACAATATGGATCAACGAAACCGCTCGAGCCTTGCTTTTGGTCTGTTACTCATTCTTATCGGTGTGATCTACTTGGTTGTTCAGTTTTTCCCAGGCCTGCAGGATCTTTTTAATGCGCGCCAGAACTGGCCTCTCTTCATTATAGGAGCGGGGGTGCTGATGCTCCTCCTGGGAGCTTTCTCCCGCGCTCCCGGGATGGCAGTCCCAGCTTCGATTGTCATGGGCATCGGCGGCATTCTCTTCTGGCAGAATGCGACCGGGAATTGGGAAAGCTGGTCCTACGTATGGGCTTTGATCCCAGGTTTTGTGGGGTTTGGGGTCATCTTGAACGGTGTGCTGTCCGGTCAGGCCAGGCAAGGGCTGCAAGACGGCGGCCGAACGATCCTCGTCAGCCTGGTTATGTTTGCCATCTTTGGCGCGTTCTTCGGCCGGGAATTGTTCGCCGGGTGGGTATGGCCAAGCCTGCTGATTGTCGCCGGGGTTCTGATTATGATTTCGAATTTCCTGCGCCCGCGCCCCGAGTAGTTGGTACCTCAGCACGGGCTTCACCCACTGTGAGGAATAATCTATGGCAGAAACGCGCTTGGTGCGCAGCCAGACAAACCGGATGATCGCCGGTGTCTGTGGAGGCCTGGGGGAGTACCTGGGTATTAACCCGACCTTCATCCGCATCTTCTTCCTGCTTCTGGCCTTTGGGGAAGGGTCAGGGTTTCTTATCTATATGGTGCTCTGGATCCTGCTCCCCGCGCATGGTACGGCAGGTTCCAATTTCGGAAGTACGGTGCACGAGAACGCAAAGGAGATTTCCGGCCGGGCATACGAACTAGGCCAGGAAGTGGCCGGAGGGCTGCGCGGCAGCAACCGGCAGGTGAGCTTGCTGGTCGGTGTTGCGCTGGTCGTCGTCGGGATCGTGTACTTGCTCGACAATCTGAACCTGACCTGGTTTTCCTGGTTGCGGTTCAATATCCTATGGCCGGCGCTCTTGATCTTGGGTGGGGGCGTGCTGCTGATACGTTACCTGCGAGGTGAGTGATATGCGTGAACACAGAGCCCGACCGGGCATCTTCGGCCCGCTTCTATTGATCTTCCTGGGCGTGATTTTCCTGCTCAACAACCTGGACATCATCCAATGGAGCGTGTGGGATGTGATCCTGCGCTTCTGGCCCGTGCTCCTGATCGCAGCCGGGCTTGACCTGATCCTTGGACAGCGATCGGCCTGGGGTTCAGTTATTGCCCTGATACTCGTGCTGGCGGTCATCGGCGGCGGAATTACCTTGCTTGGCGAACCTAACGGTACCAGCGCAGAGATCGAACAGGTGGCCATTTCAGGAGCTGGAACCGATAAGGTTGACCTGGTCCTGGATCCGGCGATCGGGTATCTCCAACTCAGCCCGGGAAAGCCGGACCAAGTTGATCTGCTGCAAGGCAGGTTGGCCTCCGGACGGGGAGAGCAGATCGAGCAGCGGCAGGATGAAACTGGAAATCGGCTGAATATCGTCATCCGTACTCGCAGTTGGACGATAGTGCCATTCACCACAATCAGTTTTGATCGACCGGGCTGGGACCTGGAGCTCCGCCCAGCCACCGAGCTCGAGCTGGATGTGGATCTGGGTATCGGCAAGGCGGAAGTCGATCTGCGCCAGCAGCAGCCGGCCGAGGTTCGGGTACACACGGGCATCGGTGAAGCACAGGTCGTGCTCCCCGAGCATGGAGGACTGGTGCGGGTAGAGGTTGGCATCGGCCAGCTCATAATCGACCTGCCTTCAACGGCAGGGGTGCGCATCCAGGTGGAGACCGGGATCGGGACGACAGTCATCCCGACCGAATTCACCATGCGTGATGGCAGCTATTTCTCACCGGGATACGAGCAGGCTGAACAGCAGATCGACCTCAAGCTCAATGTTGGGATTGGAACCGTAATCGTGCGGTAGATCGCTCGAAAAACGAATTCACGTTCTATAACATTCAAACAGAGACGGCAGGACTCTGCCGTCTCTGTTCTTGGTTTGTGCGGGGGCTGCTTGCCCCTTTCAGTCTGCTTGGACAGCGTGCGTCTTCACATGGTGGATAGCATTCGGCATGTCTTTCAGGCACTGGCTGGAGAGTGGCGCAGGCTTGTTCCAACAATACCACGGGAAAGCGTTTTGTAAGCTTAAGTTGATATAATCTTGGCGCAGAAGGAGAGATTGGCATGCTCTCGGACATTGGAAAACGGCGTAACCTTGAGCACCAGTATGGGGAAGAAGGACGGCTGCCGCCGGGGCAATCACTTACGCTCAAGTTTCCGGTGTTGCATTACGGCCCGGTTCCGACGTTTGACCCAGGCACCTGGCAGTTCCGTGTCTGGGGAGAGGTTGAGGAAGAGATGCGTTGGGGTTGGCAGGCGTTCAATAAACTGCCCCGCACAAAGGTGCAGATGGATATCCACTGCGTAACTCGCTGGAGCAAATTCGACACGACCTGGGAAGGTGTCGCACTCCAAACCTTGCTCGATGAAGGCTTGATACGTTTAAAGCCAAACGCGGAATTTGTCCTGCAGCACTGCGAGTACGGGTACACCACCAACCTGCCGCTTGACGTGGCGCTTGGCGAAAACTTTCTTATGGCTACGCATTTTGATGATCAACCGCTTACGCCTGACCATGGCTACCCGTTGCGAGGTGTCGTCGGCGCGATCCCCGGACGAGACGGCCTGAAGGATGTCTACCTGTGGAAGGGTGGGAAATGGCTCAGAGGGCTCGAGTTCCTCAGCAAGGACAAGCTCGGGTTCTGGGAGCAAGCCGGATACCACAACGAAGCCGATATCTGGAAGGAACAAAGGATCGTCAACCGCTAGCCCTAACCCCTGGTCCATGCCGGCCCGGGCGGAACCCCGCCCGGGTCTTTTTGTTTCGAGGCAGTAGGAGATCCTATAATGATAGTGGAGGCAGGATGGCAGACCAAGGGATTTACGAGCGCGAGCGGCAGCGCATGGTCGAGAAGCAGATCAAGGGCCGCGGGGTCCGGGATCCGCGAGTGCTTCAGGCGCTGGGTGATGTCCCCCGCCACCTGTTTGTCCCTCCCGAAAGACGTCATCTCGCATATGCCGATGGCCCCCTCCCGATCGGAGATGACCAGACCATCTCCCAGCCCTACATCGTCGCTTATATGACCGAATTGCTGGAGTTGCAAGGGGGTGAAAGTGTGCTGGAGGTCGGTACGGGATCCGGCTATCAAACCGCGATCCTGTCACGCCTGGCACGCAAGGTTTACTCACTGGAAAGGATCGCGGCGCTGGCAGAGCGTGCCCGACAACGCCTGGTGGACATGGGATGTTCCAATGTTGAGGTCCATGTCGGCGATGGTTCGGCTGGCTTGCCAGCCCATGCACCTTATGACCGGATCCTGGTGACCGCGGCTGCTCCCTCCGTTCCACGCCCACTCCAGGACCAACTGGCAAATGCCGGCCGGTTGGTCCTGCCCGTCGGGGGTCGCTCAGGCCAGGTGCTCGAGCGCTGGATCCGGGAGGGAGACAGTTACACGATCGAGAAACTGGCACCGGTGGCCTTCGTACCTTTAATCGGGGCATATGCCTGGGATGAGTCTGATCCACCTGACATGTGGTGGCGATCCGGGTGATCCAGCGGGCTGGAGCTGGTTCAAGGTTTCAGGTACGCCAGCGCTTCTCCCAGGTTCCCATCCATGACGATGTTGAGCTGCATTCCCCCAGTGGTGGCGGGGATGTCGATTACGCTCACCGTCTCTTCCCAGGATTTATCCTCCGGCAGGAGCTCGACAAGCATGTTCTTCCCTTCCTTGAAGAAAGACTCATTGAATTCCACCTGGGGATCCTGCAACCCGATGGCGAGGGGGTAGATGTTCGCTTCCACTAGATCCTGAAAGAAATGTGTGCCGTAGGATGGCTCGGCCGCTTGCAGGCCATCCGTGATCTCGATCAAGGCTTGCGCATGGTGGATGTCTGAATACGCAACGGGAATGCCGATGTCCGGATTTCGGCTTCCCCATCGACCTGGACCCAGCAGGATGAAGCGCTCCCGCTCCAGGACCTTGTTCAGGCGTCCAATCAGGTGGGCAAGTTCCAGCCTTTCAGCGGGTAGCCCCAGCTCGCTGTAGGCCTGGGGCGAAATATAGATCGCGTAGCGGATGTCCTTCACGATCCCGTCTGGCACCATACGTTGGGTCAGAAAGATGCGCCGGTCGTTGGCGATGTCCTGGGGTAGTTCGACCCGCTCACTGCGTAGATGGCTCTGGGGCCGGCATTGAAGCAGGCAGATTCGTGCCCGGGGAACCCCTTCCTCTGTCCCTGCCAGCGAGAGGGCAAATTCCGTATCGACCGGGCCATTATAGGCTGCTTCGAGTGTGGCCAACATACGGCGCATGAGCTCGGGAAATTCCGTCCGCCGCAGAAGCCCGTCGAAGGTAATAACGTAATCTGGCTGAAAGCGGCCGAGCGGCCGGCTGACAAGATCTTTCAGGTCACCTTGCTCGTAGACTTGCGCGATGAAACGCAGGTGGGGTGTGTCGGGTCCGAGCACTTGCTTTACCGGAAGCGAGCAGAAGGTATTGCGGGAAAGGTCGATTAGATCGACCTCGGTTTGCGAGTAGCGATGGATATCGCGAGGGGAGGTTTCCGGGCGAAGATCAGGGTGGCTGAGGGCGACCAAGCGAGGGTAGTCGCTGCCGATTTGTTCGACAGCGCGCGTTCCCAGGCCCCAGACCATACGCATAAAGCCGGCCCTGCGATCGATGCGTGGATTCCAGCGGAATTGGTTGCGGGAAAATGCTACGCCGGCTGCGTCAGGCAGGTAGTATCGCCCCACGCGGCGGCCCCGGGTTTTCTGGATCAAGACCGCCATCCGCTCATCGTAATCCACCAACTCAACCTTACGGCGGTAGAGTAAAACGTTCGGGTTGTAGACGCTGGCGTACACACGCTTGATGGCAGAGAGCAGTTCGGTCAGGTTCTCATCTGCGGTGCCCTGGTTTGGGCAGAAAAAGCTTTCGTACTTCCCGGCGAAGGATGTCCCAAAGGAATCCTCAAGCAGGCTCGAGGAACGGACGATCAGGGGTGAGGTGCCAGCCTGCTCGAGCAGGGTCTGCAGTTCGGTGATCGTGTCTTCAGCGAACAGGCCTTGAATGAAATCAGTCTGGATCTGGGGATAATCGGCCCGGATCTCATCTTCCGACTTGTATTTCTGGTTGGCGTAGCGGTTCAAGCCATTGCGCTGGTTGAACAGGTAGAAAAGATCTGTTCCCAGGAACCATGACTCGGGGATGTCAATCTGTTCGATCAGGTCCGGCTGGGCGGATTTCCGCAGGACGCATTGTGCGAGCATCACGCCAGCGGCTTTGCCGCCGATCTTGCCGCGCCCGATACGCCGCTCAAGGATAGCTTTGAGGTCGGTGATGTCAAACCACTCCCTGGCGATCCCAAGGTAGGCGAGGTGATCGCTGATCATAGCTTTGATCAGAACAACCTTGATTTCTTTCAGGTGATGCTTGATGGGCTCGCGCTCATCCAGGGGCAGTGCTTCATAACGCTCGCCCTCTGCAAAGAGCATGTCCCAGGGAGCAAGCTCGGGATGCAGCGTGAGTACGACATCCTGGGATGGCATCCGGCCTGAGAGTGACTCCTTGAGCAGTGCCTCGAAATCTTCATAGGGCAGGTTATAGGCGAAATAGAAATCAGTTAGGTTATCAGCGATGATCCCCAGACGATGCTCCCAGATCTGGGGATCCTCCTGCCCGAAGGGGTCACTCAAGCCTTCCCGCCTCTGCGACTCGATCGCCTTCTCCCGCACCTCTGCGTGAAAGGCTTTGGGGGTAATCACGCCGCGCCGGAAGATCTCCTGCCGCATACGCTCGCGGATGGAGGGCGCGAGGACGGGGTACTGGCTCAAGGCCAGGTACAGCGTCAGAACTTTAGGGAATTCACCCGAGTCGATACTCATGCCATGCTCCAGACAGGCCCTCGGCCCGTGATAATTTTAACGAGGAGGGCGAAGAATCAAAAGGTCCTCCGCAGAGGACCTATATCGATATTGTTGGGATTGAAACCTCAGCGCCCGAGGTGCATGGGCATGATCACGTGCAGGAAGTCGTCCCTCCCCACGGGACGCACGACCCCGGGAGAGGAGGCCGAACTTGTCTCGAGGGCGACATTGGGTGTGTCCACTGCAACAAGCACATCCACCAGGAAGCGCACGTTGAAGGCGATGTCAACCGCATCACCTTCGATGGTCGCGTCGACCGTAGTCTCATTTGAACCGGTTTCAGCGGCCGTGGCCGAGATCTCAACGGTGCCCGGTTCCAAATCGCTGCCCGGGGTGATGCGCAATCGGGCACTGTGCGCAGCTTCGCGGGCGAAGATATCGGCCGCCTTGCAAGCCTTCAGGAAGGCGTTCGTGGATAGGACGCTGCGCGAGGAAAAGCTGTTGGGGATGATACCGCGGTAGTCAGGGAAGGTCCCATCGATTAACTGGGAAACGAGCTCGACATCTTTCGCTCGGAATATGACTTGGCCCCGGTTGGGAGGCAGTGACATCGTCACGCTCTCATCGTTGGCGCCCAGCACGCGCGCCAGTTCGCTCAAGGCCCGGGCAGGGATGATGGCGCTGATCTGGCCCGGGGCGGAAGAAGCGAGTTGGGCCGATCGGACCGAAAGGCGGAATCCATCTGCAGCGGCCATTGTGAGCGTCTTGTCCTCTACCTCCACCAGGACCCCGGTCAACACCGGACGTGCATCGTCCGTGGATGCTGCAAACGTCACCTGATGGATCATCGCGCGCAGGTCTTCGGCGTCCAGCGCCAAGCCGTCATCGAGATCGGACGGTGGCAGGGGTGGGAAATCCTGTGCATCGATGCATTTGATGTCGTTGTTGAAAGCTCCGCAGCGTACGTTGAGGGTCTGATTGCGGATGGTCAATTCCATCGAAACTGTATCGTTGGGGAGCGTGTTCACCAGGTCGACGAAGGTGCGAGCAGGGACTGTTGTGGAGCCTTCTTCCTCGATCTTGGCCCCGATCCAGAAGCTAATTCCCAGCTCGAGGTTGGTGGCGGACAGGCGCAGCCGCCCGTTATCTGTAGCGACGAGTACGTTGCCCAAAACAGGTAGTGTGCTGCGCGGGGCAACAGCTCGGGCGACGATGCTGAGACCATGGGCAAGATTTTCCTGCAGGCAAGAAACCTTCATGCGAGAACTATCCTTAAGTGTGGGGTATCGATCTAGAAGTATACAATGAACCGGACTGCCCCACAATCCCGGGTAGACAGGCGGCAGCCGCTGGCTTAAACTACACCTGTGATGATGAATGAGAGAAGTGCTGAGGTCGAACAACTGCGCCGGATGGTTGTCCGGCTCTCGCGCCTGGTAGAGATCAGCGTAACCCTGAATTCCACGTTGGATCTGGATCGTTTGCTGGAGTTCATCGTCCATTCCGCTGCCGACCTGCTGGAGAGTGAGAAGGCCTCGATCCTGCTCGTCGACGAACACACGTTCGACCTTTACGTCGCAGCCGCAACAGATATGAAACCCGAGAACGCGATGAAGCTTCCTGTGCCCAGGGAGGGCTCGCTTCCAGGCACGGTCTTTCGTGAGGATCGGCCGTTAATCTTGAATGAACTCTCTAGCGACACGCAGCCGGTCTACGGATTGGGGGAGGTCGATGGTGAGGAAGTGCGTTCTCTGATTGGCGTACCGCTCCGGGTACGCGAGCAGGTAACTGGGGTGCTGCAGGCCAGCAATAAGCGAGTCGGGATCTTTGATGAGACTGATCTGCATGCACTGACGAATGTGGCTTCGCTGGCCGGGGTGGCGATCCATAACGCCCGACAGGTCGAAGCCTTGAATGTGGCCTATGAGGAGCTCGGGAAGCTGGACAAGCTCAAGAGTGATTTCATCGCCATCGCCTCCCATGAACTGCGAACTCCACTAGGCCTGATCCTGGGTAACGCGGCTTTGCTTCAGGAATCGGCCGGCGTCGAGCTGTCTGAACAAGCTGAAGCGGTGCTTTCCTCGGCAATGCGGATGCGGGTGTTGATCGAAGATATGACCAATATGAACATGCTTCAAGTCCGATCGGCAGAACTGTCCCTGGAGCAGCAGCCTATTCAACCCATCCTGCAATTGGCAAAGGATGAGGTCGAGGCTTTGGTCTTAGCGAAGGGTCAAACTCTACATTTCAAGCTGCCGTTAGGGCCACTCGAGGCTTTGATCGATGGCCCCAAGTTGACGATGTCCGTAACCAACCTTTTAAATAACGCCATCCGTTTTACGGAACGCACGGGTGAAATTGGGTTGAGCCTGGAACAGCACGGCCGGGAGGCCTGGCTGAGGGTGCGTGACAACGGGATTGGGGTTCCCCGGGACCAACAGGAGCACATCTTCGATCTGTTCTACCAGGTGGAAGATCACCTGACCCGGCGGTATGAAGGCCTGGGGATGGGGTTGGCGATCGTTAAGGCGATTGCTGAGGCACACGGCGGCCGGGTTTGGGTGGAAAGTGAAGGACTCGACGCTGGCGCAACCTTTACGATTGCGATCCCTCTGATCGCTTGAGCCCTGCAGGGATGATCAAGCCTCGGCGTTGATGCGGTAGACTGAATCGCCCTGCCGCACGCGTTGATCAACCCGGAGGGCGACTTCCGAATGGGCTACTGCCTGTTCGACCGCTGCATGATCGACCTGCATGGAGTCGATTTTCTGCACGAAATCGGTATGCGCGCCCTTGAAGTGGAGATCATCCCCGAGATGTAAATCAGCACGAAGCTGGATCACCCCAACCCGGACTTTTTTGTAGTAATGCGTCACTTTGCCGATATGCTCACCCTCGACCATAGCCTTGCCTCCAGTGCAATCGCGGCCTAGTTTCATTGTACAATGGCCTTTTACGAGCGAGAAAACCAGTCGACATGGTCAGGAGATACCCTGCACGCCGCGGGTGTGCTCAGGGATCCAGCGCAGCGTGACCACCGAGAGCAAGAACAGTCCAGCATACATCCCGAAGATCACCAGGTACCCCAGGCCAGGCTCGAGCGAGTTGAAGAAATCCGCCAACGGGCCGCCGATCCCAGCGCCGACGATCCCGGCCCCGGCACCGGCCAAGTTCGAGATGCCGAGATAGCGCCCGGCTTCCCCGGCTGGTGCAAGGTCAGTCCCCAGCGCCCAATTCGTAGCCATGAACGTTCCCGTTCCAAGGCCGAGCAAACACCCACTGAGGAGGACGATGGCCATACTCGGGAAGAGCAGAAGCAGCAATGTACCCAGCGTGCATACCAGTCCGGCGAACGCAACTAGCCTGCGCCGGCCGATGCGGTCCGCGAGGAAGCCGCCCAAGAGCGCTGACGGGATCAAAAAAACCACGACAACCGCCAGCAGGAGCGTGGTCATCGTGGCGGGTTCCTCCGCTTTAAGTACGTCGGCGATGTAGAACTGGGCAAATCCCTGGATTGAGCCAATTGCCGCCAGGAAGAGAAGTCGGTTGATCACCCACCAGGTGAAATGTTTATGGCGGGTTGCGCCTTCACCAATCCCGACCCGGGCGCCGAAGTAGACCCCGATCAGGATCGAGCCGGCCATGGCCAGCAACCCTGCCAGGCCGACCAAACCGATCTGTTGAGCAAGGGGGAACTCCCGGCTGCCGAGGAAGGCCCCACCCGATCGGACCAGCCATACCCCCGCCTGGGAGACGGCAACAAAGATGATGGTTAGCGCGAGCAAGCGCAGGCCTCTCCGACCGTCGGGTTCGCGCAGAACGTGATTCTGCGGGGTTTCGTGGACAAAGCAAATTGTTAACAGCATCGTGACGATGAGTGCTGTGGCAATGACTCCCAATGTCCAACCCACCCGACCAGCATCGACGAGCGGCCCGATGAAGATGATGATCAGGGCCGGGAGCAGTTCGAAAACAGCTTTAATACCCGAAGAGCGTCCCCGCTGATCTTCGGGCACCAGGTCGGGGATCAAACCCTGCACTGCACCCTGGGAAAGGTTGGTCGAGGCCATGAACAGGACGATCCCCAGGAGCAGAACCAGATAGGCGCTGGAGACTCCGAGCAGCGGTTTCAAGGCAGCATCAACTGGCGAACCCGAGATGCGGGGTGATAGCCCGATCACAAGCAGGAAGACAAGATCAAGGAGCGTGCCGATTAGGATGAAAGGCCGGCGCCGCCCCCAGCGTGAGGTGCTCCGGTCGCTGAGCATGCCGGCGAACGGCTGGATGAACATTGCCACAGCCAGCCCGATGACGCGGATTGTGGCAAGGTAGGTGTTTTTCTGTGCAGGAATGACGAAGAGCGCCACAAGATAGGGCAGCAGGACTGGCGTGATGATGCCCGAAGCGACATTGAGCCCGAACCAACTGCTGTTGATAAAGAGGTGATCCCGTAAGTGCAGTGGTGTTTCCGGCCGGGTTGAAGCGTCCATGCACGTACCTCGGGCGTGTCCTATTCTGCAGTCGCGCGTGATGGAGAGGGTCGCTGAAACCCTTCAGATCGTGATGCTCTCGCCGGGTTGGATCACACGAGCTTTGCAGGCGGTCTCGGCTTCGACACGCGCCACCCAGGCAGCGGGATCCTGCCGGATGATGTCGAAAGTGTTGTAGTGCACCGGGAAGACTTGCTTGGGTTGGATTAGTTTCACCGCACGCAGCGCGTCATCCGGCCCCATGGTGAAGTTATCACCGATCGGCAGGGCAGCCAGGTCGATGCCTTCCTCGCCGATCAAGCGCATATCGCCAAAGAGACCTGTGTCACATGCGAGGTATAGCTTCCGTCCCTTGCTGCTGGTTAGCAGAAAACCAGCCGGGTTCCCGCCGTCACTTCCATCCGGCAGCATGGATCCGTGCCAGGCCTGGGTGAGTTTCAGGTACCCGAATGGATGCTTGAAACCTCCCCCGATATGCTGGCCGTGTGCGGGAATGCCCTGACCCTCAAACCAGGTCGCAATCTCATAATTGGCAATCACAAGCGCACCAGTGCGGCGGGCGATCTCGACCGCATCCCCGACGTGATCGCCATGGCCATGGGAGACCAGGATGAAATCCGCCGGGAGTGAACCGGCGTCCACGCTGGCGAGCGGGTTGTCGGACAGGAACGGATCGACCAGGATCTGGAGTCCGTCCGTCTCGATGCCGAAAGCTGCATGACCGTACCAGGTCAGGGTCAGGGACATGATCACCCTCCATAGAGAAGAACGCAGACCGGGGAGTCAGTATAGATCGAGCGCAGGCCGCATGTCAAAAACGGCGTCGGCGCTTGTTACCTTGTTCGATGATCTCGGCCGCCACGCCCCGGCCAGGCTGCTGTGGACGGCGGCGCTCGTGCCAGGTCTGCAGAGCTTGTGTGACCTGGTTGCTCAACCCCATCCAATCATCGACATACAAGATAAGGCCCTGCTGGTCGTTGGCCAGCATCCAGCGGCTCAGGAAGAGGCGCAGTACCCAGCGTGGCAGCGGCCATTCACGCAGGTCGATGCCAAGGGCGGTCTTACCCAGGAAAGGTTCAAGCTCTTTCCTCTGCATGGTGGTGAGCTTTCCGGGAGCGATCGAGCGGCTGACATCAATCGGCCGCACGGATCGAACCCGCTGGTATGAGATCTTGAGGCGGTAGATTGGGGTCTGCACGCGCAGGTGGGTCGAGAGCGGTTGCGCGTAGGCCGTGAGCGGGCCGACGATGATGAACAGCCAGTACGCGGTTGCCACCAGCCCACCGGCAAGCAGCCAGCGCTCACCACCGGCCGACATCCATATCACAAACGGGGTCAGGTTGAGCACCCACAGTCCGAGCAGAAGAAGGGCGAGCAGGAGAGCCTCGCGCCGGTGAAGCTGGACGATGTGGCGGTACAGCCGCAGCGGATATTTCGTTCCGGCGAAAGGTGTCTCGTGCGGGGTGTGCTTCAAGCGTTTTTCTCCATGCTGGTTGGCAGCGTGATCCAGAAGGTGCTTCCGACGCCGAGTTCGCTTCTCATCCCGATGCTTCCACCCATCAAATCCAGCAGCCGCCGGGTCACATAAAGGCCAAGGCCCCACCCGGCCTGTTCGCGTACTTCGGGTTCCTCCGAACGGAAGAACTGGGAAAACAACCGCGCTTGATCTTCGATGCTCAGGCCGATCCCGCTGTCCTGGATGCTGAGGCGGATTTGCCCATCATCTTCCGCAGCACGGATGGTGATCTCGCCGTCTTCGGGTGTGTATTTGTTGGCGTTGCTCATTAGGTTCGTGAGTACCTGGATCAAGCGATTATGGTCCGCCACGACCATTGGCAATCCTTCTGCCAGTTCGAGGTGCAGTTGCTGGCGCTTGGCCTCGAACTGGGGCCGCATGGCTCCGGTCGTATTCCGTACGAGATCAGCCAGCGGGAGTGGCTCGAGGGTAATCCGCAGCCGCCCGGTTTCGATGCGCGAGATGTCGGATAAATCGGAAACCAGATCAGCCATGCGGTCGACGTTGGTGACGATGGTGTTTAGAAACTTTCCCTGTTGTTCATTAATGTCGCCCGCTGCACCCTGACGGATGAGGTCGGCATACCCGCGAATGGAGGTCATCGGGATCTTCAACTCATGTGAGACGATCGAGATGAATTGGGATTTGGATTCCCCGGCCTGGCGCACGGCTCGATAAAGCCGGGTATTATCGATGGCGACGGCCGCGTGCTCTACAAGCCGCATCAAGAACGCTTCCGCCTCCCTGGTGTGGGGTGACGAAGCGCGCCGCAAGCCGATTAACGCAGTCGTTGTTCCTTCGCGGCGGACGGGTGCTACCAGCATGTGAATATTATTTTCACCGGGCACCTGCGTGCGTGTAAGGTGACCGTCCACGATGGCCTCCTGCAGTGCAGGATCCTCAAGATCGAGCAGGGACCCCTTGCCTGCACCAGCGACGATGGCCGCTGGCTCGCCCGGCTCAGGCAGTAGGGCAATCCAGCCGACTTCTGAGCCGGTGCTGTGGAGCGCCCACTCCAGGGTTATTTCGAGCACTCGCTCAAGGTCAAGGCTGGTATTGAGCTCGCGGTCGATCCGTTCGAAAGTCTCAAGTTCGGCCACGCGCGCCGCGAGCTGAGTGTCGACCTGGGTATACAGGCGGGCATTCTCGAGTGCGATAGCAGCCTGTGCGGCGAAGGCTTCCAGTAATTCTCGATCCCCGGTACTAAAGGCGCCTGCCTTGATCCGGTTATCGACATAAATCACACCGGCCGGCTGTGCACGGACAAGCAGCGGCAGGCAGAGGATCGAGCGCAGCGCGTAATGTTGGATCGACTCGCGATCGGAATATCGTTCGTCGGTCTGGGCGTTGGTCGTAATGACGCCCGTTCCAGAGCGGACCACCTCCTGGATGATGCTCCGGCTGACCTGCATGTCCTCCCGATCAAGATTTTCACGTTGAAAATTACGGGCGGCACGCAGTTCCAGTTCTCCGGTCTGGGGGTCGATCAGCATGAGGAAGCCGCGCTCAGCGCCGGCGAGGTGGATGACGGCATCCATCGTCTCGCTCAGCACGTCATCCATGTTGAGCGAAGAGCCCAGAGTCCGGGAAACCCGGTAGAGCGCTGCCAGCCGCGGCTGCTCGTCAAGGTGGTGAACTTGCGCTTCGAGTTGTTCCAATTCCTGCAGGGCTTCCTGCATTGCTCCGGGATACTCGAAATCCAGGCGCTGGAGAACAATGCGCAGAGCCTGCAGGCTCCCGGTTGGATTGACCGGTGTGGATTCGTTCATTCCCCACCCTCCTCGCTGCCCGCCGGCCGTTGCGCGTAGTACTCACACAGGTCCTGTAGGATACAGTCTTCGCAGGCCGGCGTGCGGGCATGACAGACTTCTCTGCCGTGGCGAATGATATTGAGATGGACCTCCTGGTAACTATCGGGCGGAAAGAGCTGTGCCAGGTACTCATGCGCCGCATCGGCACTCATCTTCGCCGACCGTAGGCCCAATCTCCCGGTGACCCGGTAAACATGCGTGTCGACAGGAAAGGCGGGGATGTCGAGCGAGAAAAGCATCACGATGGCGGCGGTCTTCGGGCCGACACCCTTGAAGCGCAGCAGGGTCTGCCGGACGTCGCTTGCGGGTTGGTCGCGCAAGTACTCTAGGCTCAGCTTGCCCGCCTCGGCGGCGATCTCCCTCAGCACAGCCTGGATGCGCGGGCCCTTCTGGTTGGCGAGCCCGGACGGACGAATGGTCTCGATCACATCGCCTGGAGCTGCATCAAGAAGCTGCTCCCAGGCAGGAAATTTTTCGCGCAGTGCTTCAAAGGCGCGGTCCCGATTAATATCATTCGTGTTCTGGGAGAGGATCGTCGAAATTAGTTCATCAAGCGCCGGCAACGGGTTGCGCCAGCTCGGTTGACCATAGGCCTCGAACAAACGGTGTCGTACCGAATCCGCCAGTGCCTGGAGGGGTTCCACGTGGTGATTATAACCTTGCAGCCCGGTCGCTTCCAAAGCGGGTGGCAGACACGCCGGGGGCGCCCGGGTTTAGCCCATCTGCTCGATGACGGCGTCCCCGAAGGCAGATGTGCTCAGCAGGGTGGCATCCTGCATCAGGCGGTGGAAGTCGTAGGTCACCTTCCGCTCGGCGATGGCCCCTTCTACGCCCTTAATTACCAGATCGGCTGCCTCGGCCCATCCCATATAGCGCAGCATCATCTCGCCGCTCAAGATCACCGAGCCCGGGTTTACTTTATCCAGGTCGGCATACTTCGGGGCGGTACCATGCGTCGCTTCAAAGATGGCGTGACCGGTGTCGTAATTGATATTCCCGCCGGGAGCGATACCGATCCCGCCCACCTGGGCGGCAAGCGCATCCGACAGGTAATCGCCGTTCAGGTTCATGGTGGCAATGACGTCAAACTCTCCGGCGCGTGTGATCGTCTGCTGGAAGACGATGTCAGCGATGGCATCCTTTACCAGCAGCCGCCCGGAGGCGAGCGCTTCCTGCTGTTCGGCGTTCGCCGCCTGCTCTCCTCGCTCCGCTTTGGTGCGTTCCCACTGGGACCAGGTATAGGTTTGCTCGCCGAATTCGCGTTCTGCCAGAGCATAGCCCCAATTGCGGAAGGCGCCCTCGGTGAACTTCATGATGTTCCCTTTGTGGACCAGCGTCACCGAGCGGCGTTTGTTCTCGAGCGCGTAGTGGATAGCGGCACGCACCAGTCGTTCTGTACCTTCACGCGAGACCGGTTTGATGCTGAAACCGGCGCTGTTTGGGAAGCGGATCTTGGTGAATTCGGCTGGAAAATTCTCGCTCAACCAGGAACGGAATGCTGTGTTGATCTCGGAACCAAGCTCGAACTCGACACCGGTGTAAATGTCCTCCGTGTTCTCACGGAAGATCACCATGTCCACCCTCTCGGGGTTTTTGACAGGGGAGGGCACGCCGGAGAAGTATTGCACCGGCCGCAGGCAAACGTAGAGATCCAGCGCTTTACGCAGGGCGACGTTCAAGGAGCGGATACCGCCACCGACCGGGGTCGTAAGGGGCCCCTTGATCCCGACCAGGAATTCCCGGAAGGCATCGATGGTTTCTTGGGGAAGCCACTCGCCGAAGCGATCGAATGCGGTTTGCCCAGCGAAGACCTCCATCCAGGCGATCCGTTTGCCGTCGCCATAGGCTTTCTCAATCGCAGCATCCAGCACCCGGACCGATGCGCGCCAGATGTCCGGGCCGGTGCCATCACCGATGATAAAGGGAACGATGGGCCGATCGGGGACGCGCAGAGCCCCACTGGCGATGGTGATCGTCTCGCCGTCCGGGGGGACGACGGCATATTCGTATGGCATTGAATCCTCCTGAGGTTAAAGCGAGAGGGGCACGCAAATGCTGCCCCTCGCCAAGCCAGCGGGATTATAGCATGCTGTGTGCGAGGCAGAGCTACACATCGTAACCCTGAGGGTGCTCCTGTAGCCACGTCCAGGCGCTACCGATGATTTCATCCAGGCTTGGATGTTCGGGTTGCCAGCCTAATTCGCTCCGGATCTTGCGTGCATCGGCGACCAGGCGTGGGGCGTCGCCGGGCCGGCGCGGCGACTCGACGACCGGGATTTCGGCCCCCGTCACCTTTTGGGCGCTCTCAATTACCTCGCGCACCGAATATCCGGAGCCATTGCCCAGGTTATAGATAAGCACGTTTTCGTGCTCGAGTGCCTCAAGCGCCAGCAGGTGGGCTGAGATGAGATCGGCGATATGGATGTAATCCCGGATACAGGTTCCGTCCGGCGTCGGGTAATCGGTTCCGAAGATATGAACAGAGTCGCGCAGCCTTAGAGCTGCCTGTAACACGAGCGGGATCAAGTGCGTCTCGGGTTGGTGTGCTTCGCCATGACCGGGGAGCGCACCAGCGGCGTTGAAATAACGCAGGGCTGCGTAGCGCAGGCTGCCGAGCCGGGCATACCAGTCCAGCGCTTGCTCGATCATCCATTTCGTCTGGCCGTAGACATTGGACGGTCCGATGGGGGACTGCTCGGAGAGCGGCTCGTCACTGGAGTCGTAGACAGCCGCAGAGGAGGAGAAGACGATACGCGGCACACCGGCTACAACACAGGCCTCGATCAGGCCCAGCGACCGGACAAGGTTGTTTTGGAAATACTTGCCTGGTTCACGCATGCTTTCGCCGGCCTCGATGAAAGCGGCAAAATGCAGGACCGCGTCATAGGGCTGTGCCTTTAGGGCTTTACGCAGTTGGTCCTCGTCGGCGAGGTCGGCCTGGACGAACTCGGCCTCTGCTGGGACAGCCGACCGGTACCCCTTCACGAGCGAATCGTAGACCGTCACCTGGTGGCCGGCCTGGAGCAGCATCTCGGCTGCAGTGGAGCCGATGTATCCTGCCCCTCCTGTCACAAACACGTTCATAGGAAAACCTCGCTTTCCACCTTCATCCTGCAGTACGTGCGCTCAAGAATCAAGGATCTCCAGCTGAGCCATTGAGGCGACGAGATGTTTCACGCCCTCACCGGTGAACTCGATGACGATTTCTTCGTCATCAAGGTCAACCTGGGTATCAATCACAATCCCTTCACCGAAGGCTGGATGTCGGACGCGCATGCCGGCGCGAAAGCGGGCTTGCGCCAAGGGGCGGGGTGGGCTTTCCCACTTTGTTTGAAAATCGTAGGAAGCCTGAGCCCAGGTCTGTACGCTAGGAACATCGCCATCTACCAACTCAGGTGGGATGTCGTGCAGGTAGCGGGATGGTTCGCTCAAAGTTGATGGGCCTGCCAATCGCCGCCGGAAAGCGCGCAACAGGAAGAGCCGGTCCCGGGCCCGAGTCACCCCGACATAGAAGAGACGGCGTTCTTCGGCCATTGCCTCCGGATCATCGAAGGATCGCTGGTGGGGGAGCACACCGTCGTCGAGGCCGATGATGAAGACGACTGGAAACTCGAGCCCTTTAGCGGCGTGCAGCGTAAGCAGCGTTGGCGCATTTTGCTCTTCGGAGAGCGTGTCTTGATCGGAAACGAGAGCGACGCGTTCGAGGAATGTCGTCAGGCCGAACTCGGTGAACTCGTGGGCTGCCTGGCGGAGCTCCTGGATGTTCTCCCAGCGCTGCTCGCCCTCCTCGGTGCCGTCTTCTATGTAGCTGCGATAGGCGATGGTTTCGAGCACTTCATCGACCAGCTCGATCACCGAATATGATTCGCGCCGCTCGAGCCAACGAGACAGTGGCTTTGCGAAGGAAAGCAGTGCCGTACGAGAGCGCCGGTCAAGCAGCTCAGAAAAAAGATCGTCGGGGGATGCGGCAAGCTCAAGCAAAATATCAGAGGGTCCTTTTTGATGCGCTTCTGCCAGCTGGAGCAAGGCGGCGACGGTCTTATCGCCGATGCCGCGCGGTGGTGTATTAAGAACTCTCAGCAAGCTTACCCGGTCGGCGGGGTTATGGATCAGGCGCAGGTAGGCGATCAAGTCCTTGATTTCACGCCGGCCGTAGAAGCGCTGGGCGCCGACGATCTGGTAGGGAAGCCCGGCCCGCAGGAATGCATCCTCCAGCGTGCGGGATTGGGCGTTGGTGCGGTACATCACAGCGCAATCGCGGGGGTCCAATCCGCCCTGCGTGAGCAGAGCGATCGTCTCGACCACAAAATTGGCTTCATCCGCTTCATCGTACGCTTCATGCAGCGTGACCCGCCGACCGGCCCCGCGCTCCGTGAAGAGCTGCTTTCGCCGCCGTCCCGGGTTCCTGTCGATAACAGCCATGGCAACGTCGAGGATGGTTTGCGTGGAGCGGTAGTTTTGCTCGAGCAAGATCGTTTGTGCCTGAGGATAGTCTTCCTGGAACCGGTGGACGTTGCGGTAGTCCGCGCCGCGCCAGCGGTAAATCGATTGGTCAGGGTCTCCCACAACAAACAGATCTGGTTCCGGCCCGCTGAGCAGCCTGAGCAGGGCGTACTGTGCGCTGTTCGTGTCCTGGAATTCGTCGACGAGAATGTGCTGGTAGCGGCGTCTGTAAGCAGCGCGCACATCATCATGTCCGCGCAGCAGGCGTACCGTCCAAAACAGCAGATCGTCGAAATCAAGGGCATTGTTGAGGAGTAGTTGTTCCTGGTAGCGTTGGTAGGCGCGGGCAGCGATCTCGTTGAAATAGGTATCGCTGGCAAATTCCGTGACGTCGATGAGTTCATTCTTGGCGCGCGAGATGGTGTCAAGCAGGCGGGCCGGTGAGTACTGCTTGGGATCCAATCCGAGTTGCTTCACGATCTCACGCATCAGCGAGTTCTGGTCTGTGTCGTCGAAAATGACGAATTCGCGCGTGAAAGGCAACCGGTCAGCCTCGCGGCGCAGGATGCGTGCGCACAGGGCATGGAAAGTGCCGAGCGTCATACCTGGCAGATGCGCCTGGTCACCCCCCAGCAATTCGACGATGCGGGAGGTCATCTCGCGTGCGGCTTTATTGGTGAAAGTCACCGCCATCACAGCCCGGGGGTCGGCGCCCATCGAGTGGACGCGATATGCGGCGCGATGGGTCAGCACGCGCGTCTTGCCAGACCCGGGGCCTGCAAGCACCAGGACCGCGCCCGAGGACGTGGTCACGGCCTCAAGCTGCCGGGTATTTAAATTCGCAAGCGTATCCATCAGGCTCCAATCAGGGGTTCATTCTAACGGGCGTCAGTGGCTGCGGCAAGACAAGGGGAGCGCTTATAGCTAAGGTCCACGTGGTCCGATGTCGAGCAGGTCGTGTCCGGCAAGGTGTCCCTTGAGACCGGCTTCTGGCAAAGACATGACGCCGCTGTCGGCGAAGTAGGGGAAGTCGAAGTGAACAGGATCGCCGGCCTGTTTTCCGGGGATGGGCATCAGGCGCGCGGTAAGCGCTTTAAGGTGCCGAAGACCGATTGCGCCCAGATCTACGAGGAGGGCTCTAATTGCTTCCACGCTGGTCGAGCCGGGGAGTGGGATTGTGTCAAGCCCGGTTCCACAGAGTGTGGAGTACAGCAGCAGGTCGTTCAACTGCAGATTGCCGTCCGCGGCCCGGGCGGCGAGGACGCTGTCCTCAAGAACGGGAAGGAAAAGTCCGCAGAAACCAGCCCGCTTGAAATTCGCTCGCGCCAGGCTATCGACAAGGAACGCAGCGGCGGCAGCGCTGCCCGCCAGACCGGCCGAGGCCGCGCCTAACGTCTCGATCGCTGTCCCGATCGAGCGCTCGGGCTCCGGATAGGGGGCAAGCGAGAAGTCGATCCCTGTGTAACGCAGGCCATTCTCCTGCACAGTCCGTTGGGCAACCTGGCTCAGCCTGGAGGCATGAGTCTCGATGGATTGGATCAATTTACTTCTCACGTCGCGCAGCGAGCTGCCTTCCTTCACTGCTTGGACAGCGAGATCGGCGGCCTCGGTGGCAATTGCCAGCCAGGGTGGTCCACCCCGATGATAGGCTGCCGGGAAGAAGGGGGTTCCGGCCGGGACATGGACCAACCCGGCGAAGCGCAGGTTACCGAAACCATCCGCCGAAATTTGCGAAATTGCCCGGATCGTTTTGGCGCAGGCGTGCGCGGCGGCCAGCGAGACCCCGCTGGAGGCATCGGCATACAACCCGGAGGTGAAGATGATCTCGGTTCCGGCGAGGATCTCAGGCAAGTAATCGTAGCCATCCACATCATCAAGCAAGATGGGGCCAAGCGCGGCGAAATCAAGGCCGTGAATGAAGGCTTCCGCCTCGAGCTGCCGGGCGAAATCTAATAGATCTGTGTAGGGCACCGGAGCGGACATTTCGGCCGGGGGTGGGCTAGCCAGGCGCAGTGTCTGCACCGTGTAGCCCGCGTCCTGCAAAGCCTGCGAGGTCTGCTTTAACCCCTCCGCTACGCGCTGGATAGCAGATGTATCCAATGGCCACCCGGGATCAAGAAAACCGGTTAACGCTCGGACTTGCATGGCGTCCCTCGCTGGCGTGCGATTTCAAATAGGATTACGGCGGCAGCTACACCGGCGTTGAGCGATTCGGTGCCAGATCGCATCGGGATGCGGACATAGCCGGTCGCGATTTCACCTAGGTACGGGCTGTGGCCATGGCTCTCACTACCGATGCCCAGGGCGGCTGGTCCGGTCCAGTCGATGCAGTGGTACTCCTGCCCCAGGTGAGCGTCCCCGATCCAGAGCGGTATCCCGGACAAGGCCTGATGGAGCTCGGCCGCGGTGATTTCCCGGACGGGTAGGTGAAAATGCGCGCCGGCTGCCGCCCGCACCACCTTAGGGTTGAAGACGTCAACGCTGCCGGGGAGCAGGAAGAGCATCTCGACACCCGCCGCGCGTGCGCTGCGCATAATCGTCCCTAGGTTGCCCGGATCGGCGATCTTATCAAGCACCAGGACCAACCCAGGGTCAGGTGGTACCCTCAGCTCCGGCCGGGTTAGGACGGCCAGCACACCCTGCGGTGATTCGGTTGCCGAGCAGGCCTTAAGGACATGCTCGCTGACGATTTCGCATTGGCCGCCCTGTTCGAGCAGGGCTTCAACCAGATCTTTGTCGATTGGCTCCAAATCGTCGGTGTACAAGACAAGCTGGGCGCGGGATCCTACCGACCGGGCCTCCTGCATCAGGCGGCGACCCTCAATAATGAAGGCGTTCTCGCTTTCACGAAGGTTGCGTTTATTCTGAAGAGTGCGAACCCATTTCACTCGCGCGTTGCTGGTGGAGGTGATCACAAGATGGACTCCGCATCCGCCCATCTCTGATCAAAGGAGGTACTGAAGGCCTCAACGGCCGCTTGATCCCAGAGGGCGATGATGATCGTTTTTAGATTTTTCCCCTGCTTGGTCTGCGCGAATCGCGCAATGCTATCAAGGATAATTTCAGCTGCGTCGTTCACAGGGAAACGGAAAATACCGGTAGAGATCGCCGGCAGCGCCAGGCTGTTCAATCCCTGGTCTTCGGCGAGTGCGAGTGCGCTGGCGATGGCCTGATCGAGTTTGCGGTGCTCATCACCCTCCCCCCAGATCGGTCCCACCGCGTGGATGACAAAGCGAGCGGGCAGGTCTCCAGCTGAGGTGAGCGCTGGGTGTTCGGGGTTGATCTTGCCATGTTCATGTACCCAGCGGTCGCTCTCGGTTTGGATCGTCACCCCCCCTGCACGGACGATCGCCGCGGCCACGCCCCCGCCGTGCTGAAGTGAAGCATTGGCGGCGTTGACGATCGCATCGACATCGAGTTGGGTTATGTCAGTTTGCACGATGGAGAACTCGATATCGTTCGGAAGTGTTACCCTGCGAATGCTATCGATGATACTGCCCACGGTCGGTATGGTCGCAATTGTAACATTTGCCCCCAACCAGGCAGGGGCTCACATACCTGCACCAGAGTCCTATAGCCCCGATGGCTGAGCGTGCATACAATTGTAGGTAATTCCGAAGATCGATTCCCAATGGTTGCCAGCTAAATTTATGTCGGAGGCGTAACCATGCGCAAGGGCGTAGTACTTGCCGCCGGTCTGGCGACAGGCACAGGATGCTTGATCGTGCTGCTGGCTGTGGATGCCATCACGCTTGGCGAAGGAACATGGCATACCGAACGCTGGCCGATCGTCTTGGCCGGGTTGGCCTTTGTGATGGCAGGCGTACTGACCGTGCTGGTCGAAGTCAGGCGGCTGGAAACCAATATGCACATTAGTGCGGCATCACTCGTTAGCATCCTGCGCACGCTGACCGGGCTGCTCCTGGTCTTGATCTTCATCACACTGGGAAACTGGGTGGCCTTTGGCCCTGGTGACAGGGATATCCAGGGTGTGCTTACGAACCCGCTCTTCACACCAGCGCCGGAAACAGG
>Ga0315534_1000483_pt1 | contig 27547 bp, 32 predicted proteins | sample SalMarSW160240MG_FD_203094 | JGI IMG/M metagenome (GOLD analysis project Ga0315534, IMG submission 203094) | Salt marsh sediment microbial communities from the Plum Island Ecosystem LTER, Massachusetts, United States - Salt Marsh Sediment SW1602-40 ...
ACCTGCGTCTCGAGGACGTTCGCTTCCCGATCGCCTATGTCAAAACCTGCGGTGGTCCGCCGAACGGCATACAGGTTGAACGTGACATCATGAATAAATATGGTCGTCCGCTGCTGGGTTGCACCATCAAACCCAAACTGGGCCTGTCTGCAAAAAACTATGGTCGTGCCGTCTATGAATGTCTGCGCGGCGGCCTGGACTTCACCAAGGATGATGAAAACGTCAATTCACAACCATTCATGCGCTGGAATCATCGTTTTGATTTTGTCATGGAGGCCATTGAAAAGGCCGAGAGGGAGACGGGTGAACGCAAGGGTCATTACCTAAATGTAACAGCACCCACACCGGAAGAGATGTACAGACGCGCAGAATATGCCAAGGAACTCGGCGCACCGATTATCATGCACGACTATATTACCGGAGGCTTCTGCGCCAACACAGGCCTGGCTAACTGGTGTCGTCAGAATGGCATGTTGCTGCATATTCACCGCGCCATGCATGCTGTGCTCGACAGGCATCCGCGTCACGGCATCCATTTCCGGGTACTGGCCAAGATCCTGCGTCTATCAGGTGGTGATCATCTCCACTCCGGCACCGTCGTCGGCAAGCTGGAAGGTGACCGCGAGGCGACACTGGGCTGGATCGATATCATGCGCGACAGCTTCATCAAGGAAGACCGCAGCCGCGGTATCTTCTTCGATCAGGACTGGGGTTCCATGCCCGGAGTATTGCCGGTCGCATCCGGTGGTATCCACGTATGGCATATGCCAGCGCTGGTCGCCATCTTCGGTGACGACTCCGTACTGCAATTCGGCGGCGGAACACTGGGTCACCCGTGGGGCAACGCAGCCGGTGCCGCGGCCAACCGTGTCTCGCTGGAAGCCTGTGTGGAGGCACGTAACCAGGGCCGTCAGATCGAGAAGGAAGGCAAGGAAATTCTCACCGAGGCTGCCAAACACAGTCCGGAACTCAAGATGGCGATGGAAACCTGGAAAGAGATCAAGTTTGAATTCGATACGGTGGACAAACTGGACGTCGCCCACAAGTAACAGGCAGACCATGCGCTGGTGCCTGAGTGCCAGCGCATGGATACGACCATAACCTTTATTTACTGAAATCTATTTTGAGGATAACGAGATGAGCACAATGCAAGACTACAGTTCAAGCCTGAGTGATCCGGCAAGCCGCAAGTTCGAGACCTTTTCATACCTGCCGGAGCTGGACAAGGATCAGATTCGCAAACAGGTGGAATACATAGTGAACAAGGGCTGGAATCCGGCCATCGAACACACCGAGCCGGAAAACGCCTTCGATCACTACTGGTATATGTGGAAACTGCCAATGTTCGGCGAGACCGATGTGGATACAATACTGAACGAGGCCGAGGCCTGTCACAAAGCACATCCGGACCATCACGTACGCCTGGTCGGTTACGACAATTACAAACAGTCTCAGGGAACGGCCCTGGTAATCTTTCGTGGTCCCATCAAGGTCTGATAGGCCGACCGCGTGAGGACAGGCCCTTGACTGTTGTTCGCGGTCAGGGGCTTTTTTTTATCCGTAATGTTATAACCGATGGAATATGACTATGGACAATACTGAACAATACCGGATTCAAGAAGAACCCTATTATCTCCCTGTCGCCGACGAGGTAGAACTCTATAAAGCCGCATACGAAGCCCGCATGCCTATGATGCTGAAGGGACCGACCGGCTGCGGCAAAACACGCTTTGTGGAATACATGGCCTGGAAACTGCAACGGCCCTTGATTACCGTGGCGTGCAACGAGGACATGACGGCATCCGATCTGGTGGGCCGATATCTGCTGGATCCCGACGGCACTCGCTGGCAGGACGGACCACTTACCACAGCGGCTCGACTCGGTGCAATCTGTTATCTGGACGAGGTCGTCGAGGCCAGGCAGGACACCACCGTTGTTATCCATCCGCTTACCGATCATCGTCGCACGCTGCCACTTGAAAAAAAAGGTGAACTTGTCCATGCCCACGCTGATTTCCAGCTGGTGATATCCTACAATCCCGGCTATCAACATCTGATGAAGGATCTCAAACAATCCACCAAGCAACGTTTCGGTGCCCTGGACTTTGCCTATCCCGACATTGAGGTCGAAACGAAAGTCGTCAGCCATGAAACCGGGGTGGATGAGGACACTGCGAACAAACTGGTCCAGATTGCCCATCGGGCACGCAATCTGAAAGGGCATGGTCTGGATGAAGGTCTTTCGACGCGACTACTGGTCTATGCCGGTATCCTTATCAGCAAGGGCATCGATGCCAGAACGGCATGCATGATGACACTGGTAAGGCCCATCACCGATGACCCGGATATGCGTGACACACTCGATGCGGCGGTCAGCACCTATTTCTAGCCAGTTGCCTGTCTGATGACCGTCAAGCTAGATGATTACCGGGACTGGCTGGAGGAGACTGATCCACATATCCGGGACACCCTCGACGGCAGCTTTGCCGAAGCGGCGCGTGTCATGTCTTCCGCTGCACTCACCCATTATCTCGATGGCGCCCGGGCGTTGTGTGAACTCGGACGTGGCACAGACCTGGTCGTTTCATACCTGCAGGAAATGCCGACCGTCGCGAAGGAAGTGGGAGAAGATGTCATCAAGGACTGTTCCAGCGCCGCGATGAAACTCTCCTCGCTGGTCAGCGGGGAGATCATCAGCCTGATGTTCGCCAATCTGCCAGCCGCCGCCAGGCGGCTCGGTGACGCTGAATTATTGCGCAGTTTTCTCAACCTCGTCCACCAGCTCGCCTCCAAGGCGCCCCGTGGACTGAGGCCCATGATGGCCCATCTTGATGACTTGTTCACCAAGCTGACGCTGGGCGGACTGCGGCGCTGGGCCATGTGGGGTGTACAGGCGCACGGACGTGATTTTGATGCTTTGAGCGCCTACTTCAATCTGGAGTCAGCCGATAGCCAGGCCATTCTTAACAGGGAAAGACGCGGCACCCTGTTTGTGGATCATCAACGCAAACTGGGTTTTTATCTGCGCGCGCTGTGGGGCAGGAATTTCTTCCTGCGGCCGACGTCGGGGGACTATGAAAGTCGTGAAGGATACAGACCCTACATAGAATACCAGATTATCCACTTACCCGACGCGTTTGACAATGTCCACGATATACCCGGCAGTATATTGTACCGCGCCGCCGCCGCACACGCCGCCGCACATCTGGCGTATACACGGCAGGCCCTGTCGGCAGAGGCACTCAATCCCGTACAGATGTTCTTCATCGGCATGATCGAGGATGCCCGCATCGAGTCGCTGGCGATTGCGGAATTTCCCGGGCTTAAACAGCTCTGGCTGCAGTTCCATCAGGCGCTGCTCGACGCCGATACGGACAACGCCAATCACACTGTAATTCGCCTGCTCCGGCAATGCGCACGTAGTCTTCTGGATAATAGGATCACGGACGAAACAGACCCTCTCATCGGGGAGATCTGTGATGAGTTCCAGGCAAGGGTTGCACAACAAGCCCATGACAACAGGATAAGCTGGGAACTCGGTATCGCTTTGTATAACCGGATCAAGAAGTCAGCGTCCTTGCCCTCCCTCAGGGAACTGGGATCCTCGCTGGCGCCGTACCGGGATGACAACCGCTTTAGCTGGTCGACCGAGGAACAGATATGGAATGAAGTCGAATATATCCCTGCAAGTCAGCGACAGGTCAGACGCAACGTATCCATCATGGAAATGGTCAATGAACTCGATTGCGAACTTGCCGGCGACGATGCGGAGGAAATCTGGAACCTGGAGACTGAATTCTTTCGCGACGGCGATCCGGAAGATGTCAGTCTCAATCAGCTGGAGGGCAAGGAACCCGTCAGTCTGCCCTATCACTATCATGAATGGGATTATCAGGTTCAGTTACACCGTCCTGACTGGGTGACTGTACTGGAAAAGTCCCAGCCAAAGGGCGATCCCGGGGATATCGATGAGATCCTGACGGAATACAAGTTGCTCGCAAACCGCATCAGGCAGGTCATCAATGCCCTGCAGCCGAGAGGTTTGATACGCCAGCGTCACCAGGAAGACGGGGATGAAATCGACCTGAATGCGGCCATCAACGCCATGGTGACTCTACGTATGCATCAAATACCGGATCCCAGGGTCAATATTCGTCATATCCGCAACACCCGTGACCTTGCCGTACTGGTATTGCTCGATCTTTCCGAATCGACCAATGAGACCCTGTCAGGCAGCGACCGCCCGGTATTACAACTGGCTCGTGAAGCAACTGCCCTGCTCGCCTGGGCGATCGACCGTATAGGGGATCCCTTTGCCATCCATGGGTTCGCATCAGACGGACGCCATGATGTGCAGTATTATCGTTTCAAGGATTTTGACTGGGCGTATGATGACCACGTCAAATCAAGGCTCGCAGGCATGCAGGGAGGTCTGTCTACCCGCATGGGCGGGGCACTGCGCCATGCGGGCAGCTACCTGTTGCAACAACCGCAACAGAAAAAACTGATCTTGCTGGTCTCGGATGGAGAACCCGCTGACATCGATGAACGTGATCCACAATATCTGCGCCACGATACCAGGAAGGCTGTCGAAGAACTCACTACAAAAGGTGTTCTCACTTACTGCCTGACACTTGATCCGGATGCTGATGATTATGTATCACGAATCTTCGGCACCAATGCCTATACCGTAGTCGACAATGTACAGCGTTTGCCGGAACGATTACCGTCACTTTTCATGACACTGACTAAATAAAGTTACTGCCTTTATTGCAAGTTTCACATTGATTAGTCCAGATAAAGTTATGTTAACATACAAAAAATTATTGCGATTTATTCTGGAATGGAGTATATAAAAGTCGCCTGCGCCATTTTTTGCGGCATCTGGCATAGTGTTTTATGAGTCTTTTGATGTGTGGACTGATTCAATAATCAGCAAAACAAGAGATTGGACCCCACAACTGTTGTTATTAACTTAGCATGTAAAAGGGGGCGGATATGAAAGCGAAATTTGTCAAAGGGATGTTGGCCGGTGCCGTCGTTGCCTTTCCTCTTGGAATCAATTTCGGCAAGGACATGCCATTAATGAGCAACCCGTTTCAGGCCAAGCCTGATATCGCCGACAGGGTTATCGAAAGGACCAATTCCTTGATTGAAGATACCAAGGGAATGATACACGCAGCCACGGAACCCTCGGAAGACCAGCTCAAGAATAATAAATAGGCGATCATTGGCAGAGAGCGGACTGCGAGTGACGATACAGTGGTCACCTTACCGCAGTATTACTCGATAGCGCCCACCTGATCCAGATATTTCCTTACCGCCATATACAGCAAACTGTTTTTGTCGCGGTACGAATAATCGAACAGGATCCCGATGCGGTAATCACCGTGCGAATCGGGATCATCCTCACACCATGTGACGGTGCCGGTAACGCTGACACCGTGATCGTCTTCCTCGTAAGTAATCACCACAGTCCTGCCGGGATCCAGATAACACTGGGTCTCAACGCCGATCCCGGACAAGGAAATATTGAAGACATTCTCTACCTCAATCAGTTCATCGCTGGCTTCAAGTGTGAAGGTGCCTTCACACTCACTCATATGCAATTCCTTGCGCTCATCTTGCCTTCTGTCAGAAACCACTCTGAATCTCCTTGTTTTTACAAACCCGCAGGGGTTCCTGTTGACCCGCAAATGAAGATGATCGACGGTCGCTCTTGCGTTCGATATTTATTATATATAACAGTCAGTTAATCAAAACTATTCAAGACAATATGCCAGTCTGACGATGATATATATCGACACATTTTGCATAACTATAATCCCGAATCCTGATGAAGTTGTTATGATCGATAAATCACTCCTGGTCGTCGATGACGACGAAAACAACCGCAATATCCTCTGTCGCCGTCTTGAAAAAGAGGGTTATATGGTCACTGATGCAAGCAGTGCGGTAGAGGCTCTCAACATCCTGCGTTTTGAAAAGTTCGATATGGCATTGCTTGATTTCATGTTGCCGGGCATGGACGGTTATGAATTATTACTAAGGATAAAGGCGGACTCCAATGCCCTCGATACAGCGGTCATCATGATCTCGGCTGTCAGTGATAAAGACTCTATTATCAACTGCTTAAGACTTGGCGCTAGTGATTATCTGCTCAAGCCCTATAATATGGAGATCGTCAAAGCCAGGATCCGGCGGTGCCTGGGTACGTGGCGCGGTATCAATAATGAACGAATCTGGCAGGCTGATATGCAAAATTCCAATGTGTTGATTGTCGAGGATGATGAATTCAACCGCGATCTTCTCGAGAGGCGTATCAAACAAAGCGGCTTCAATGCAAGTTGCGCAAAAGACGGCAGAGAGGCGCTAGAAATACTCGAAAACGAGAAATTTGATCTGATGCTGCTCGATCTCATGATGCCGGGCATAGATGGCATTGAGGTTCTAAAACAGGTAAAGGTGAACAAGAAATACGCCGGGTTACCTGTCATTATGGTATCTGCCCTGGACGACTCTGAAAGCATTGCCGCCTGCATGCAACACGGTGCGACGGATTACATTACCAAGCCATTCAATGCGGTGCTGCTACGGGCACGCATCGAATCCGTGCTCAAGGAAAAACTGTTGAAGGAATCCAACTACGAAGATTAGAACCGTCGCCTCAACCTATACCTGACCGGCAATCTCAGGTCATCGAAATCAGCAACAGCACGAACAGCACCACGATACCTATGGGTATCAAAACACCTCGCCAGTCCTTATGCTCGGCCCGTCTGCTTTGTTCCAATGCTGCCTTGAGTCCGGGACGAAACAATAAAATCAATATTAACGCCAGGACACCCAGCAGGATTTTTTCCCATAGCTCCATGCAGGTTTACTTCTTTATCCAGGACAAGCTGCGGCGGATCGGCAATGGTACTGAGTGCGTAATCATCGAATCCGGTGCCGTTATATGTTGTAGCCCGTTTCGTCGTGCAACACCAGATCGAGCCCCTCGGTCTCCTGCTCCCTGGTAACACGCAGGCCTATCGTTGCATCAATGATCTTGAAGATCAACAGGGTCAACACTCCGCACCACACTATGGTAGCCACAACACCGACCAGCTGATAAGTTAGTTGCCCTGCGATGGAGACACCCTCCGCCAGACCCAGCCCCCCAAGCGCCGTGGCTGCGAATACCCCTGTCAACAGGGTCCCGATAATACCGCCGATACCATGGACGGGAAATACATCGAGTGAATCGTCGATATAAAACCTACGCTTGACCAATTGGGTTGCAAAGAAACACACAACACCAGCCGTACCGCCAATAATGACGCCGCCAAGCGGCCCGACAAAACCGGAAGCCGGGGTGATGGTCCCCAGTCCGGCCACCATGCCGGTCACGATACCCAACACACTGGGTTTGCCATGTCGCAGCCACTCGCAGACCATCCAGGTCAGTGACCCGGTTGCCGCACCTAGATGGGTCACCAGCATTGCCATGCCCGCAGTGCCATCTGCCGCCAATGCACTGCCTGCATTGAATCCAAACCAGCCGACCCACAACATACAGGCGCCCGTCACGGTCATTGTCAGGTTGTGGGGCGGCATCGCTGTATTGGGAAATCCGTGGCGCTTGCCGAGTAACAGTGCAGCCACCAAGGCCGCGACACCCGCATTGATATGAACAACGGTTCCACCTGCAAAATCCATCACACCCAAATCACCCAGCCAGCCGCCTCCCCATACCCAGTGGCATACAGGGGCATAGACGAAGGTCAGCCACAATACGCTGAACCACAGCACCGCACTGAATTTCATGCGTTCCGCAAATCCACCCACGACAAGCGCCGGCGTGATAATGGCAAATGTCAGCTGGAACATGGCAAACACTGTTTCCGGTATATCCCCGCTGAGGCTGTCCAGGCCTACGCCCGAGAAGAATGCCTTGTCAAGACCTCCAATGAACATGTGCATGCTGCCGCCGTCACCAAAGGACAAGCTATAGGCATAGGCAAACCACACCAGCGACATCAGACAGGTAATCGCAAAACATTGCATCAACACCGACAACACGTTCTTGTTACGTACCAGGCCCGCGTAAAATAATGCAAGGCCAGGGATCGTCATAAATAATACCAGTACAGTAGATGTCAGCATCCAGGCGGTATTCGCCATGTTCAGCACGGCCCCGGTTTCGGCCGAGGCTCCGTTTGAACACAAGATCGCCGGGATGATTAGCATGATACGGGCTATCCTATTATTTCTTGTTGCACTCGCCATTGTTTTATCCCCCTTATTTTTGGGCTTTAAAGCGCTTCAGGACCCGTTTCCCCCGTGCGAATCCTTACGACCTGCTGCAGGTCATAAACGAAAATTTTCCCGTCTCCGATCTTGCCGGTATTGGCCGCATTTGAAATCGCCTCGATGACCTGATCCACCCTGTCATCATCAACAGCCACGTCGAGCTTGACCTTGGGTACGAAATCGATCTTGTATTCCGCACCACGGTATAACTCGGTATGACCCTTTTGACGGCCAAAGCCTTTAACCTCCGTAACCGTCATGCCCTGAATCCCGATCTCGGAAAGCGCCTCACGCACGTCATCGAGTTTAAATGGCTTGATTATAGCCGTTAACTGTTTCATTTATTCCTCCTGTCGGATAAATCTCTGCTTGCAGACCCCGTAAAACATCAAACTCAACGAAGTATATCGGATTTGCTACGTCGTGCTGCTGAGTAAGGGTGGAGCTGAAAACCGGCATGGTAACTATTTTATACATTGTTCCCGCCATTCGTGATGGTGATACTCCTCAACCTTCATCCGTATGTCAATAGTCTGGTCACAATCATCCCCGTCAATCCCAGAAAATGGAATATTAGAACATCAACAATTACTTGCGCTGGGCAATGAAATGATTAATGATTAGTGTCACATTGATTTACTATTGATACATTAAACGGTAAACACTACGTACACACCCATGAACGGGTGACAAATGCGTCCTAATCAATTACCTTTATCAAGTCCACTTAAAACGGAGATTTTCAAGCCATGCTCAAACCCGTATCGATCCTCTTGCCCGTATCCATCGTGACACTGGCTTTGGGAGGCTGCGCCAATACCAGCGAACTGGAACGTATCAGCAATGCCACCGAACAGGCACAACAGACAGCCGATGAGGCCAAAAAACTGGCACAGGATGCAATGAACGAGGCAAAGCAGGCCCGTTCACAGTCCTCTCAGGCGATGTCCACTGCCAATGATGCCCGCTCGATTGCCCAACAGGCCGGCGCGGATGCGAACGAGGCGAAGGCCAGTGCAAACGAGGCAATGAATGCTGCCGAGCGTGCCGATGAAAAGGCGGAACGGATGTTTCAAAAGTCGATGGCGAAATAGGCGATTGCCATCCCGTTATCCCTTCAGGCAGCTGCGCCTAGGGGATACAGTGCGACATCAAACCGTAATGATCGGCGCGTAACAATCTGCCGTTGATGCCGATCGCCCTGGACAGCCGGTCAGTGACTTCCATTACAGATGTCTGTGTTTCGTAGGGCCCTACCAGTACATGGCAATAGCCGTCATTAGAACTGGCCTGCACGGATACCGGCAGATCCAGCGCCTCGATTCTTGCCGCGAGTTTGAAAGCATTGTCCAGTTCTCCAAAGGCGCCGATCTGTATAACCCAGCCATCGGATAACCGATGATCGATTGACACCTCTGCGACCCGCGAGGGAATGCCTGAATGCCTTCCTGCAACCTCTACAGCCCGTTCAAGTACACCTTTTCGCTGTCCGGATGGCGTAATCGCACTGACTGTGGATAAAATCTGTTGAAGGTTGTCATGGCCTCCCACACCGGGTTCGACGATGGGGTCATGTGACTCCAGCACCAGCTCCCCGTTATGCCTGCCGATTTTATAGGGTTGATCCACCACTTCAACGCGTGTGCCCACTGCGACACGATTGAACAAATCTTCAATATCCTCCGGATACATACGCAGGCATCCATGACTTATTCGCCTGCCAACCCCGAACGGTTTATTCGTGCCATGGATGAGAAACTTCGTTTTGTCCAGCCTTAAAGCAAATCTGCCCAAAGGATTATCCGGACCCGGCGGGACAATCTTGGGCAAGACATGTCCCTCCTTTGCATACTCTTCGAGAATCGACTCTGGTACCGTCCAGGCGGGATCGACTATTTTGTCGATTACAGTAGTTATGCCAACCGGTGTCGACCATCCTTCCGAACCTATACCAAGAGGATATGTCACGATTTCCAGGACATCCACCTTTCCGTCTTGTTCGGGTGGTGGAAAATAATAAAGCCGCATCTCGGCAAGATTGATGATAATGCCATTGCGTGGCGCACTTGGAATAATAAACATGGTGGGTACAACAACACGCGCACCTTCTGCAGGCAACCAGGGATCGATATCAGGATTGGCCGCCACGATCTCGTTGAAACCGAGATCGTGGCGGCGGGCGACATCGGCAAGCGTATCATCTGCCGCAATGGTAACTTCTACCAGCCGGCCTATTAGATCATCGTCTCCTTCAGAAAGGGTATATGTGGCCGCATGGCACAGCATGCCCGCCAACAACATAAAAACGGAGGTTATGGAGACGACCGTTGAGAAAACGCGCGTTCTGTAACGGGCAACTTGCAGGAATTTCAAATGACCAGTTTGTCTCGATATGGACCACACCATGTCATTATAGCCATGGCAGAGCATATATTACGACACTCAGGCCGTTATCCATTTATTCAGATGTGCCTCGAGAGGCGATTGGACGGCCTATTAATATCCATGTGCATGGTCGCGTCGATCTGCTTGATCTTTTCGAATAACGCATCTGACTCGACAGACTTGGCGATGATCAGGATACACATCAAATGACCGCCCTGTCCGAATTCATCCCGGGCGAAACAGCAGCGCGTCTGCCGAGACCCTTGATGAACTGGATGGCATTGGCCATATTGGATATGGCGGACGTTTCACTGATTTTCAAAGCTGATCGTTCGGGGAAGTTTTCCACATATTTTGATTTGTTCATGGATATTATACGACAACTTGTCATCACCCAGGTATACGCCCGGCAGGACAATGGACACAGAGCAGGAACCGTCATCTGAAAGAATGATTGTTTGATGTCAATATTTTTTGATCAGTAATATGGCTATCCAGTTCAGTGGGTGATTACCTTATTCCTGAACAAGTTCACTGCCGGAAAAACGAATACTCGATCCAGGAGACATCTTGATGGGCTGGATCCCGTGTTGCATCAGGCCAGCGTAAAATTCATCCGGGTCCTGTGTCAGTACCGGGAAGGTAGCGAAATGATGCGGAATGGCCATCTTGGCATTGACACTCACCGCCGCCCTGATCGCCATATCAGGCTCCATACCGAAATGGCCTCCGATGTTGATCAGTGCGACGTCAGGGGCATAATGTTCACCGATCAGTTTCATGTCGGAAAAATAGGCGGTATCACCAGTATCATAGATTGTGGGACCATTCTTGATCCTGATAACGAACCCGGCGGGGTTGCCGCCATATACGATATCCGGTTGCAACTTGCCGGCATTGGGATTGTTCATGCCGCTTGAATGAATCGCCGGAGTCATGGCAACCATGACTTCACCATCCGCTATGGTTATCTCACCACCAATATTGAACAAGGTATCAAATCCCATCTGGTCCTTCGGGTAACCGAGCAGTTTCGCCATGTTGGTACCAAGTTCGAAATTGGTAACCAGACGTGCCGAAGTTTTTCTGGCCAACGCTACCGAGTCTCCGATATGGTCGAAATGACCATGGGTAATCAGGATATAGTCGGCTTTTTTAATCGCATCCAATGGATTCTTATCATCCTTAGCCTCAGGATTCATCGGGTTACTCAGCCAGGGATCAATCATCAACACCTTGCCGGCGGGGGTTACAATCCTGAAGGCGGCATGGCCATACCATGTAAGGATCGTTTCCTTGTCACTAGCCTGTGCAGCAATTGAACTCAACAACAACAGCTGCAGGACAACCATAAGTTTCCTGATGATCATGCCGTATACCCCCTGTGAATTTGCCGGTTAGATTTCTAATCGCACTATATAACTCACACTCAAGGATATCAATATCGAGGCATTACTAGCTGTTCATTATCGTATATGAAGACTCCAGCCAAAAAATGATCCATGGTGATTGTGGTGCTGACCGTGAAAGTACCCACGGTAGACATTGACAGATCCTCTGGGCGAATATTGGAAATTCCGGTAATCATTGTGTCTGTAATGCCTTGCATGTTCATGATGACGGTGTTGTTGTTGATGCCCGTGATGCTTATTCCTTGTATAACCATGGTCGTGACGTTCGCCGGCATTAGCGAACCCAGGAATGCTGATCGCAATCAGACTTAACAATATCAAGGCAAGAGCAGTATATTTATAATGAGTAGACATAACACACCTCCTTCAGGCGCCAGACAAAGGAATCGTTCTTGATCATGACAATACACTTTTGCGCCTGAATGGAGCATGAACATTCATGCTGATTGATATCAACCGTTAAATGAAAGCATTAATACAAACCGGAAGATAAGGGGATATCAACACTTTACGGGTTTGACCTTGCCGGCCACTGATCTGGCACGCTCACGCGCGTCATCGACATTGTCACCGAAGGCCAATGCCACACCCATACGGCGGCTGACGTAGGCCTCTGGCTTGCCAAAAAGCCGGATATCCGTACGCGGTACACGCAAGGCCTCATCGACGCCTTCGAAGGCAATACCCTTTTCATCCATACCGCCGTAAATCACGGCACTGGCACCGGGAGAGCGCAGGTCCACGCATACTGGCAACCCAAGGATCGCTCTGGCATGCAGCTCGAACTCGCTCTGCACCTGGCTAACCATCGTTACCATCCCGGTATCATGGGGCCTGGGACTGACCTCGCTGAACCACACCTGGTCGTCTTTGACAAACAGCTCAACTCCGAATATTCCACGTCCGCCCAGATTGCCGGTGATCTCTCTGGCGATTTCCCGCGCGTACTGCAGCGCAAGATCGGACATCACATGCGGCTGCCAGCTTTCGACATAGTCACCCTTGACCTGCACATGACCTATTGGATCACAAAAGCTGGTCTGGATCTCTCCGTGTTCATCGAGCGAACGTACCGTCAGCTGGGTAATCTCGTAATCGAAATCGATCATCTCTTCAACGATTACCTTGCCATGTTCGACCCGGCCTCCGCTCATGGCGTATTCCCATGCCGTTTCTATCTCTTCCAGGCTGTTGATCACGGATTGACCTTTTCCGGATGATGACATGACGGGCTTGATGATACAGGGTAATCCTGTGTGCTCAGTTATCACGCTACGCAACTCATCTATATTTTCAGCAAAGGCGTAACGTGATACGGGCAATGCCAGTTGCTCGGCGGCCAGACGACGGATCCCCTCACGGTTCATAGTCAACTGAGTCGCGCGGGCGGTCGGAATGACTTCAGCGAGACCATCGGCTTCGATTTCAGCAAGCGTATCCGTGGCAATGGCCTCGATCTCCGGCACGATGATGTGGGGTCTTTCATGCTCGATCAGCGCCCGCAAGGCGGTTGCGTCAACCATGCTGATTACGTGGGCGCGATGGGCAAGCAGGTGCCCCGGTGCGTTTGCATAGCGATCTACGGCGATGACCTCCACACCCAGACGTTGCAGTGCGATAATCACTTCCTTGCCGAGTTCACCACAACCGAGCAACATCACCCGGTTAGCGCAGGGGGACAGCGGTGTACCGATTCTCATACGTTAGCAGGGCCTTGCGAAAGTATCTTACCCAGTTTGTTGTTTACTGCAGCTCTATCGACCCGGATACGGTTATTGAAATTTTGCTCATGCCGGCTTCGACAGCAGGTGCCGTCAGCTTGCTTTCCATCACCGTGGTCCTCATGAGTGGTCGTGGAGGAGGCATTGAATCCGGCGATTCAATTGCAATCCTTACTATGCGGTAGCCCGCCGCACCGAGATTGTCTACCACAATGTCCGCACGGCTTTTAAATGCATCCAGCGCTGCGTCGATCAGTTCATTTTCGGTATCATCCCTTTTTTGGTCTGATACACTGAAGTCCATCGATTTGACCAGCAAACGCTTCTGCAACACGCCGATCAAACGGGTTATCCCGGCGACATTGCGGCTTCTCAGTATCAGGGATTGGCTGGCGCGCCAATGATCAATGCTGTTTTCATCGTAGACGGCATGGACATAATAATTGCCCGTCATCACGTCCACGTCCTGGCTGCTACCCGCCGCTTTCAATGCCCATGCCATACTCGAATTGATCTTGTCCGCGAGCAGAGCCGGTTCTTTCCCTTCTATTTCTCTGGCAAGCGTAGCAATCATCAGATCGTTATCGACCTCCTTCGAACGCTGGGCCTTGATGGAGACAATATCGTAGTGTTCTGTCTCGGCGATCGCTGACGTCATTGGCAACCCTGACATGATGAACGTCCACAGCATGATCACACCACACGTTTTGTCGATGTTTATCGCCACGCGCATCTCCATCAAGTATCCCAAAAACAATCGGCAGGTCAGTATAATTGCCTCATAATGTTATTATTTCCAATAACATAATAGAGGGCATCCAGTCCATGCTAGTCAGTTATTTTGACACAGGATTTATATTGAAGTCTGAGTCAATACTACCGATATAGGCTCAAAATAGCGAACAATTTTCATGGTCGAAGGTATCGGTTTTCCACCGCTGTTAATCGGGTGGAAATTTCAGAATTCCATAGCCTTGCCGCTATTCCCTAAACAGCTTGAAAATAAAACAACATCAAATGAAAACAAGAATCGAAAATATTCCGAAATTAAAGACCGAACGCATGCTCATCGATGGCAGTCGTTATAACCAGGTGAGACTGGGCTTGCTGCGGCTTGAGAATCCTCTGCGTCTCAAACTCACTGGATTGCGAGGTATGGATATCATCCTCGACAACACCGCCTGGGTTTGTGTCGATCGAACCATGTATGATCTACCGGTACTGGCCTGGACGGATTTTGAGAAAACGGTTCGCAACGGCCTCCATGAACCGGTATACTGCCAGTTGCATTTCTATCACATCCACGCAGATCTGATCATCGAAACCGTCCTGGCGACCATGACCTCGGTACTCACCCAATTGCTTAAAAACAAAAAGCCCGGCAATTATGTGAACGTTTGTGACCTCATCAAGTCCCGGAGCTGCTCAGAGTAACTGCTGATTCCCGGCCGGAGACAACCAGCATCCGATATTATCCAGATTCCTCTAGCAGGTTGCGGATGTATTGCTCCATAACCCTGTATCCACCCTCACCGATTTTCATGAAGCGTATATAGCCATACTTGTCAATCAGATACAAGGTGGGCCAAAAACGGTTATTGAACCGTTCCCAGTTGAGGAAGTCATTATCAATGAGCACTGGATAGCTGATGGCCTCACGGCTCACATACTGCCTTACATTTTCCACCTCCCGCTCGTAACTGAATTCCGGTGAATGAATTGATACTACCTCCAGGCCGGCATTATGGAACTGTTTATACCAGCCCTTGATATAAGGTTCGACATGACGACAATTGCGGCAACCTAAGGTCCAGAATTCTACCAGCACAACCCTGCCGCGTAGATCCTGCAAACGGACCGGTCTGCTGTTCAGCCACGTATCACTGCTGATCTCCGGCGCCCTGATGTGCAGATCACCGGTATAGGCTGTACGGCTCATCAATATAATGATGGCCATGACGAGCATCAATAAATAACGGAACATTCGTCTGCTGTTCATGGTCATGATCTGTCAGCTGACCGCAGCTACGATAGGTAACCTGAAACGGAAGGTCGAACCCGAATTGATAACACTCTCGACCTCGATATTACTGCCGTGTAGATTGAGTATGCGTTTTGCGATTGCAAGGCCCAGTCCAGCGCCTCCCCGGAGGTCTTTACGGCTTTTATCAGCCTGATAAAAGCGGTCGAAGATGTTGGGCAGCTCTTCCTGCGGGATACCGGACCCGGTATCGCTGATCTGTACCGTTACGCTGTTTCCGTCAGGAGTCAATACCAGGCTGACTGTCCCGCCTTCCGGAGTATGACGCAGCGCATTTTCAATCAGATTTTCGAGCACCCGTTCGACCAGAGCGATATCCGCAGAGACAAAAGGCAACTCCTTGCCGATATTTGTAATGATATCGATGTGTTTCTTCCTCGCCTCGAGAGCGAATTTTTGCGCTACATCCTGTACGAGCTCCTCGAGACTAAACGGTTCCCGCTTGACGACAGTTTCCTCATAATCCAGTTTAGCGAGTTCGAACAGCTCGGATACCAGTTTATTCAACTGTTCACAATGCTGGATGGCGATCCTCAGGTAATCCCGTCTTTCCTCTTCAGATAAAGCATTATCCTTTAACATCAGTGTCTCGATATATCCCTGCAGCGTGGCAAGCGGTGTACGCAGATCGTGAGAAACATTTGCCACCAGTTCCCGGCGCATGGCATCTGTTTTCTTGAGATCGTGCATCTGTTGCTTGATGCGGGAAGCCATCTGTTCGAATGTTGCTGCGAGACGTGTCACATCGTCCTCGCTTGCATGCCCCTGACCCTCAATCAGATTACGATTGTTTTCCAGATCAACCTCGTCCTTGAATACGTCCATTGCCCTGGAGAGCCTTTTCAAGCGCCCAGTCATGAAAGCGAACAATATCAGGCCAGTGATCAGTGCAAACAAAAGACTAGACAGAATCACAAGGGAACTCAGTTTGAAGATATGGCTCTCCTGCAGCTTCTGTGCGATATCATCATGTTCCTCTCCACCCAGGATGATATACAGGTATCCCTGTAACATCCCGTTTTCCATGATGCGTGCCACGGAAAAGACCTTTTTTCGATCTGGATCACGGGGATCGTCACCTAGATACGGGAAGGTCACATCCGATTGAAGATATTGCATGATCGGCCCGGTATTGACGCGCTTTCTCTTGATCTTCTCCTCCGGAGCCGAATAGGAAATTATGTTCCCCACAGTATCAAGCAGGTATATTTCAATACTCGGGTTAAACACCATGAGCGAATGAAACGTTTCTTTCAGTGCACTGGTATTTATCCGGCTGCCTTTCATCAACAGCTTGTCATGTACTATATGCTCAGCAAGATTACGGTTTAATTTCTGGCTGACTTCCTGCTGATACATGTCTGCGGAATATTGGGTTATCACCACAACCAGGATACCTACCATGGTGAAAAGAAACAGGAGCACGGCTGCCAGTCTAGAATACAGAGAGTTAAACATCGTCCTGATCAGGTTTCCGTGAATTTATAGCCGACTCCCCACACCGTGAGAATATAGTCAGGCTGTGCCGGGTTTTCCTCGATTTTTGCCCGCAGACGATTGATATGCGAATTCACCGTATGCTCATAACCGTCATGCCCGTATCCCCAGACATAATCAAGTAACTGCGAGCGGGTATATACCCTGCCCGGATGCCTGGCGAAATACAGTAGCAACTCATATTCCTTTGCAGTCAGGTCGATATCTTTACCCCTGAGACTGACCTTGCGTTTACCGGTATCTATAACCAGATCCTTGATACGAATAATTTCATCACCGCCTTCGGCCTTGTCAGACTTCAGGCTCTCCATACGCCTGAAGATCGCCTTTACCCGCGCGACCAGTTCCGTAATGCTGAATGGTTTTGTGACGTAGTCATCTGCACCGATCTCGAGACCCAACACCCTGTCAACCTCCGACGATTTGGACGTCAGCATCAGGATCGGCGTATACGGAGGCTTGCTGCGTAGCCGTTTACACAGCTCCAGCCCATCCAATCCGGGCAACATCAGATCGAGAATGATCAGATCGTAGGTGTTGGCCATTGCCTTGGCGAGTCCCGCCACACCATCAAAGGCCAGCTCTGCTTGAAACGACTGATCCTTGAGATGCATCTCCAGCAGATGGGCGAGATCCTTGTTATCTTCAATGACCAGTATGGCTCGTGATATCAATACATGTTTCCTCAACATTACACGTTGTTCAGAATAAAGATTAGTTATCACAAAATCATCACTAATGTCATTTGAAACATAGAGATATTTACCTTTGCCACACAATCTGGAAATACTGCAGGATATTTGCGCACGGCCATCATACTCTGGCAGACCGCCTTACCCATCTTATCGGGTTGCACAAACAGAGCAAACGATTAATAATCGCTTTCTATCATCGGCACACTAAGCCACTGATTTATAAATAGCACAAGAATGCAGGGAAGGTTCATCGATGCCATGAGCAATTGGAGCGCATAACCATGACAAATCCGGATTTGAGGACTTACGAAAACATGCTCGCCAGGCTGGTCTCGGAAAGCAGCAAGGAAGAACTTGCCGATTGTGCACTCCTGCTGGCAATGAATCTGGCCAACTACAAGTCCAAGTACGGGGATCTGCCGAGCGATAATTTCAGGGATTTACTGACCACCGACATGATTGACGAGAATACCGCCAGGGTGCTCATGCAAGGTTCGGAGGAGATGATCAAGACCCTCGCCATGATTACTGGTGAAGGTGATGCCGGCCTGGATGACGGGGAAGATGACGAAACCGAGTCTTTACACTAAGCGGGTAAGGTAAATCAGCAGCGGGTGGTTCTTCACGTTACTTTTTATTCTGTTTGTTAACGATCGCCTCGCACATATTGTTGAATTCTTGATGTTGACGTTTTCGCATGGCCGCAATCTGATTACCCTGATCAAGTGACAGACGCAACGCCTGCTCGGGCGTGATCTCGTCGTTACTCATCTTGAGGTTGGCTATAACATCCTGTTGCCTGTGCATTTCAAGCAAGCGCTCCATCTCATTCTGTTGCCGTTCCCTGAGGCTCTTGAGATCCGGGTACATTTCCATCAGTGACTCTTGCGTTTCGGTCTTGCACGGATCGGCCGTGTATTTGATGGTCAGGAAATATATACCTGTGCCCGCAACCAGCACTATAGCGGCCACAAGCCATATCCACCATTTTTTCACTGCGCTATTCATATCTGACGGGCCATGAATATTATGGGTTATCTTTATTTCAAGTTTGAATACTCGCTCTTGCGAGCTGAATTAACTGTGTATAGTGGCCAATATGGATATGCAGCAAACAAACGGCGATCGGAAATGCTAGCTTTGCGAGGCAAGAATTTTAATTCCTATTTCAGACAAACCCGCCAGAGTCAGTGTTTGATACATACAGGTCAGCGTCCAGGTCCGGTTAATCCTTATTAATGCCTGCATAGTATAACTGGAGCTGGCGAAGGGAGTCGAACCCCCGACCTGCTGATTACAAATCAGCTGCTCTACCAACTGAGCTACGCCAGCTTGTAGGCTCATATTATTTAATCTGTCAAACAAAGGCAACTCGCTTTAACACGCGGCTTCAAGATGTCCGACCCCATTGTAGCGCATGGTCAATTCCCGCCACATGTCCGCAGCCGGTGAAGAGGTATCGGCCTTAACGTCGATCCAGAACTCGGTGGTCACTTTAAACCTGTCTACGACAATCGGAGTGTATCCCATGGATTCAAACTGTGCTTGACGGCGTTTTGCCCTGGGTTCCTCGCTGAATACACCAAGTGAAACCGTGTAGCGGCCATCATCCAGATGGATAACGGCAATATCCGAAATGCGCCTGGCTGTTAGCTCATCCACAGTATCCTGGACCCAAGACAATCGATTTTCGATTGCCAGTCGGACCCAATAACCGGTGTGTATTCTGTGATCCGTCTTTCTGATCGTAGTCTCCGCATCAGCCTCACGCAGGAGAGACGCCGCCTCATTGGCAATGGACATTTCCTTAAACGGTCCGACTGTATAACATTCGAATGTAATTACCGGCGCCGTCTGCTGAGGTGGTACTTGCACGGGAACCTGGGCATTATCATGCAACTGCCGGGATGGATCCACTTGCTGGCTTTCAAGCTCATTGGCCAGTACCAGGCGATCAACGGAGTCATCAACCCTCAGTTCTTTCTTCTGCCTATCGAAAACATGTTCCTGTTGTAAATAATGCCAGGCAAAAAAAGCCACGTTCAGCAATAGCAAAGACAAAAACAGTAATCTCAACCGCCCGAACCTGCCATCACAGCCAGACCTTTCAGCACAAGATCCGGCTCATGTATATATGATTTCCGTAACAAGGGGATCAGCACCGCCGCGTCTCCTCCGGTTATAATACTGGTGATCTCGTCGTCGTCCATGATTAGGCTCATGTCATCGGCCACACGATCTATCAAGGCGATGCAGGCATAAAGTGCGCCGCCATGCACGGCTCCAGCCGTATCATCCGGCAGGATTGAGCTGCCATGATCACACGTCGGGGTGATTTTAGCACCGATTCCCGCGGTTCCTTCCAGCAACGCCGTTTGCATCATTGAAAACCCGGGGATGATGAGCCCGCCCTGATGCTGTCCATCGGCCGCAAGAAAATCCAGCGTCAACGCAGTACCGCAATCAACTACACACAGAGCGCCGCTGTATTCATGTCGCGCGGCGATCAATGTCGCCCAGCGATCAACACCCAACCTGTCAGGATCGGGATAGGCGTTGATAACGCCGAATTCTGTTTGTGAAGACCTTGCATATTCGACGGTTATATCCCATTTCATCTTCACCTGGCGGTCGAATTCGCCGATAAAATCTTCACCGAGAACGTTCGCGACCAGGATCCTGTCCGGAACCGGAATATCACCCCATGTATTTTCCACCAGCGACTGCAGATTATCCTTGTCATATGCGATGGCGCCGCCGCGCGCCAGTCTTCCATTCGCCAGGGTGGCCCATTTAATCCGGCTGTTACCGGCATCCAGTAATAGAATCACAACGGCACGCCGTAATTGTCTGCAGGTAATTTCAAGATTTATTCCATCACCTGCAGACTGATCTCGCCGGATAAAAAGCGGTGCATTTGATCATTGCTTTTAACGACCAGGGCCCCGCTTTCATCGATTCCATGACCGACGCCGTGCAATACATTTTCGTGTAACAGGACTGTGACATTTCTGCCCGTCACAACATCATACTTGCGCCATTCATCAAGATAGGGAGACAGGCCTGATATTTCAAAATCGGTCAATACCTGCTGTATATGTTGGATCAATAGAGCACTGGCGTCATTTCTTGAAATAGTCCTACCAAGGATGGTATGTAGATCCGTCCAAGGCTGGTCCAATACCCCGGACAGACACCCGGACATATCTACATTAACGCCGATACCAACAACAACACTGCAATGGCTTGAGGATGCACCCGTCATTTCCAGCAGGATGCCGCCAACCTTGGCCTGTTTCCAAACCAGGTCGTTTGGCCATTTAAGTCCCAAGCCATCACAACCGATCTCATTCAGTGCCCGTATCACTCCAACACCCACAGCCAGACCCAATCCGGCAAGTGCATCTGGACCCGCTGAAAATCGCCATAGCAGTGAGAGATAGATATTACGGGCATAAGGAGAAAACCATCTTCGGCCATGACGACCTCGACCTTCATGCTGGCGCTCTGCCATGCAGACAACGCCGGAGGTACTGCCAGAGAATGCCTTATGCATCAGATAATCGTTGGTCGAACCGATCTCGTCAAAGATATCGAATTCATGTATCAATGATCTGGCATCATCGCTGATCACGTGCAGGATGCGCTCAGTCGATAATAATTCTAGCTGGCGGGGCAGTTGATAACCCCTGCCCCGCACAGCGTGAATATCGATACCAAGCCCGGCAAATCCCGCTATATGTTTCCACACTGCGCTACGGCTGATCCCCAGGGCAGCGCCCAGCGCACTGCCGGAGTGGAATCTTCCATCAGCCAGAAGTCTCAGCAAGTTAAAACGTTGTTGCATCTGTCATCATGTTACTGACGAAAAATGGTAGTTAACGCAACCATAGGAGATAATTATACAATCCGAATCAGGCTGGAGGGGTATATATATCAGACACTCGATCTGAAAAAAAAACCGGCTACCCGCTGTCTGCGAGGAAGCCGGTATTAATAATGATATGATTAAAATCACTATGGGTCATCATGCCCCGTTCGAGGCAATCGAACCCCAAGTAACTAATCAAGTGGATAACAATTGTATAAATTATGATTGTTATGCCGTCAGCACATGGCATCCCGACGGTCTTGAACCCACACTACACATTGAGTGGGATTAGAAAACCGAATAGCATTAATCAAGGTTCTGAACTTGTTTAATGTAGGGTCTACTAACGCGCGTATAATAACCGTAAGGGGTCTATCTGCTCAAGTCAGCAGAGGTTGTGGATAAGTCATTAATAAAAATTTAAATAATTTAAATCAAACAGTTAATGATAAAAGTCACCGGATATTTATTTTCCAGCACGCGAATTTCAAGCGTCAAAAAATCTTCTCACAACAACTATATGCCCCTTAACGCATCCTGTTTTCAGTCCGATACCGGTTGCAGCAGTCAATGAAAAGACTGCGGGTTGTCCTGTTGGTCCATTACTCCCTGATGCCACCCGAGGATCTCGATAACTATGAGGATCCCCGCATGGACACCTATATAACCGAATTTGATGTGCTAACGACGCTTGAAGAACTGGGCCATGAGGTCAAGTTGGTGGGCATGTATGACGACCTGGCCCCGATACGAAACGCCATAGAGGAATGGCAACCGGATATCGTTTTCAATCTGCTCGAGGAATTTGCCGGCAATCCCGCCTTTGACTATTACGTGGTCAGTTATCTGGAGATGATGAACGTTCCCTATACAGGGTGTAATCCGCGCGGGCTCCTGCTCGCCAGGGACAAGGCCCTGTCCAAGAAACTGTTATCGTATCATCACATCAATGTCCCCGACTTCACCGTCTTTCCCAGGGACCGGTCACTCAGGAAAAGCCGGCGCAGGCAATATCCGATGATCGTCAAATCCCTGATGGAAGAAGGATCGGTCGGCATTGCCCAGGCTTCCTATGTCGAAAATGACCAACAGCTGGAAGAACGGGTGGCACTGATTCACGAAAAGACTCAGGGTGACGCCATAGCGGAACAGTATATCGATGGTCGCGAGTTATACGTTGCAGTACTCGGCAATATAAAATTGACTGTCTTTCCTATCCGGGAACTGACATTCCGCAATACCGTTAACGGCATACAGCGCATGGCGACCTACAAGGTCAAATGGGATTACAAATACCGTGACCGCTGGGGCATCGATTATCAATATGCCAGAAACCTGCCGAATGGGACGGCAGAACGCATAACAAGACTTTGTAAATGTGCTTACAAGATACTGGATTTGAATGGCTATGCCCGGTTTGATCTGCGCCTGGGCAAGGATGGAAAGATTTATATGATCGAGGCAAATCCGAATCCCGCCATTGCACATAATGACGAATACTCCTTCGCAGCGGATAAAGCCGGGCTTGATTACCACAGCCTGATCCAGAGGATCATCAATCTGGGACTCAGGGCTTGATCAGATTACAGAGGAAGACTTGTTACTGTTTATCAGTCTCTGGGCAAGGATTGCACACAGGTTTTTAAGTATTTTTGCCACGATGGAGGGATTCTGTCCCAACAGGAAATCGAAACGTTCCTTGCTGATCTCCAGTAAAATGGCATTGTCCTTGACTCTGGCGGTCGCTGTCCTCTGAACCTGACTGATCACCCCGATTTCCCCGAATATGTCACCGGGCTGCATGACACATACGACCCCGCCTTTTTGGGTACGTATTTCGACCTGCCCGGACAACAGGATAAACATTTTGTCGCTGGCATCACCCTCGTTAAAGACCGTCACATTTTTTTCATAGTGACATATCTGTGAGATGGCCAGGATGTGATCATACTCATCATCCAGCAAGCCCCTGAATACCGGAAGCTTTTTCAGCGTGTTGATGGCACGGCTGCGTGATATCTGCTGTTCAAATACTCCCACTCAAGGGCCTCTTCATGGATTGATTGTTATAGCTGTATCGGTAAATTATTCAATTTTTTCAATCCAAGCTTGAATTTCATCACATTCTGAAAACGGTGTTGCAATGAATCTACGGGTTCTCGCCGGCATCGTTGTTCTTTCTCTTTTCAGTGTAATGCATGATATCGGTCTGCTTGGGCATCTGGATATCGCCGTCATGCACCGCACCTTCAGCGATAGCTATCGCCGGACTGCGGATACTGCCGACAACCCGTGCTGTTGATGAAAGTTCGAGCTTGTTTTGTGCCGTGATATTTCCCCTGACCATGCCGGATATCACGATATTGTAGGCGGTTATATTCCCCTCCCAGCATCCCGTTGCGCCCAGCACCAGGGAGCCATCCAGATGACATTCCCCCTCCACCTTGCCGTAAACAATACAGTTGTCATTGCCGGCGAGCTTACCGGTGATGTTCAACGTCTCACCGACAAGCGACGAAAACTGGCTGGTATCATCCAGAATACGGCGTTTCTTTTCTTCTTGGCCTTTCATAAGTGTTCCCGTCACCTGTCACATCTACACAGTGTGTGCCACACCAGATTCAATAGCTTCCTCCCTGGATGGCTCCTGACATCCTTGCTTGTCGCTGAATAAGTGATTGTAATTTATATCATTAGAAACGGCTTTCAACAAATCGAATGCAGCGGCTATCGCAGGTGGGTTCAAATACTGTCATTCCCGCCCCCCGGATTGCCAATCCCGAGGCTATCTATCCATAAAGAATCAAACACATAGACCGATAAGGAGAATACGACGATTCAGCGGGATGTCCATCACGGATTTATACAGAGATGAAAGTTGACGCATTCAAACCGGCCATCATCATGTTGTGCCTGTTCATGTACCAGCATGCAACATGTGCAGCGCCCGCTCAACATGAGCCGGTCAGTGACATCAGGATCCTGATCGATGTCTCAGGCAGCATGAAATGGAATGATCCCGGGAATCTACGCTCACCCGCCCTGCGGCTCGTCACAGGCCTGCTTCCCAAAGGCACCTGGTCCGGTGTATGGACCTTCGGAAAATTCGTCAACATGCTGGTTCCTTACCAGGAAGTGGACGAGGATTGGAAGGAGCACGCCAGACAGGCGGCGGCGCAACTGCATTCGAAGGGTCTATTCACCAATATTGAAGACACATTGAACAAGGCGACATGGGACTGGAATGAGCCCGCCAACAACACTGAACGAAGCATCATTCTGCTGACCGACGGATTGGTTGACATCTCCAAGGATACAGCGGAAAACAACCGTTCGCGTTCCCGTATCCTGGATGAGATCCTGCCGAGATTACAGCAATCACAAGTAACGATTTATACCATCGCACTCTCGGGCGAGGCCGATAACGTGTTGCTGCAACAACTGGCCGCGGCAACGAATGGCTGGTATGAAAAGGCGGACACCGCAGAGACTCTGGATCGGATCTTTTTCCGCATGTTCGAAAAGGCAGCAAACCCGGAAACACTTCCGATGGTGGATAATAATGTGCTCGTTGACGACAGCATCGAGGAAGTGACGATGCTGGTATTCCGCAAGGACGATGCGAGCCAGTCACAGATCGTGGCACCCGATAAGCGGGTATTCGGAGAAGACACAGCCCCCGACAACGTCAGCTGGCATCATGAACAACGCTACGACCTGATTACAATCAAAAATCCCATGGGCGGTACCTGGCATGTCAATGCCGAGGTCGATCCTGATAACCGCGTGATGGTCGTCACCAATCTGAAGATGCTAACCACTTCACTACCAAACAATATCAGCACGGGTGATGAATACACACTCAATATCAGTCTGACACAGGAGGGCAAGATCATCGAAAAAAAGGAATTCCTGCATTTTATCAGGGCCACACTCACACAACAGACCAAGGACAGGAAATGGGAGTGGATGCTGCTTGACAACGGCCGTGATGAGGACGAGGTCCCGGGCGACGGTATCTATACTGTCCATCTCGACAAGACACTGACGGAAGGCGAACACACACTGACCGTAAATGTCGACGGTACGACATTCAAGCGCGTCCATAGGCAGATTGTCAACATTTATGACAGCCCGGTAATGACTGCAATCACGCCGACTACGGATGGTTTTTCGCTTTCCGTTACACCACGTGCTGGCATGATCGATCCGGACAGCATGACTATCCACGCAATAATTACCGGCAAGGAGGGCGCCAGACACGCAATGGAAGTCCCGAGAATCAACAGCAACGAATGGCGCCTGTCGCTGGCTGATTTTTCGCAGCATAATCGCAATAGCGCTGAAATCGAGATCAGCGGTGTGCGGCCCAGCGGCAAACCCGTAAGCAGGCATATCGGACCTCTGTATTTTGGTGAGGCAAGCGATCCCGCCGTCGAAAAAGTGGCTGGGCAAGCTACAGAAACCCCGGCTTCTCACGATAACAGTAGTGATGCAAGGGAAACCGAGGTAAAAGAAATGGATGTTTCGATAAACTGGCCGTCTGTTTCCATACAGGTGCTGGTATTCAACCTGTTATTCGCCGCCGTGATCTTCTTCGGATTAAGGCTTTGGCGCAAGAACTCGATCCCGCCCGCAACTCCATGGAGTGACCTGGTCCATGAATAGTTTCTACCCCGCTACCGCCATTATACTTGCGGAAATCTGTGCTGCCTTGCTGGTGATGAACGGCAGCATGTTATTCATGATCATACGTAACAAACGCCGTACCCGACGAGCACTGACGCAACTGACCGAGCGCTTGAAACAAAACGAATCCGATCGGCTTGTCTCGCTCAAGACAATACTCAAGGACGTCTGCCACTACTCTGAAGACAGGATCAATGAAGCATCAGCCGGTCTGATCAAGACCGAACTGGCCTTTTATCAGGCATTGATGAACGCCGTCTCATCAGGAAACACGGAATCACTGGAAGACCTTGGCCTCAAAACGCATTCGCTTATCGACGCCTACAGTAATATGGTGCCTCAGACAGGTGCGTCCGCAGGTGATAATACACAAATGCAAGATGCCGACGGTGCCGTCAGCGAACTGAAGACGGAGATGGCGCAACTCAGGCATGAAAATGAACGGCTTTCCACGGAGATGAATGCGATTAAGGCTGAAATGGATGAAACCAACTCCGAGTTCACCCGTACCTTCACCAAAGGGGGCAATGAGGAAACGGATACGACTCAGAGTGACGATCAAACAACTGCTGAAGATGTCGGGATGCAGGATACGCAAACAGCAGAGGCACAAACAGCGCCGGCGCAGCCCCCTGAAGAGATAAGCACCGAGTCAGCGGTTGCCTCGGAAGGGCATGCGGCAACTTTGAAGGAAAAGGAAGGCAAGGATGATCAAATTAATGCTTCGGTTGACACGGCGGCGAGCAGGAAAGACGCCTCGTTGCACAATGAGCCCACAATAAATGTAGATAATGAGGCTCATGAAGATGATGACGATATCCTGGATAAATCTGATATCGAACTTGAAGAAATCAATCCTGATGAAGACAACAACGCCGAAGACAAGAACGGGATGGTGTCTGACGGGAGCCCGGATCCTGAGTCTGGTATCAGACCGGGAG
>Ga0315534_1000484_pt1 | contig 27538 bp, 29 predicted proteins | sample SalMarSW160240MG_FD_203094 | JGI IMG/M metagenome (GOLD analysis project Ga0315534, IMG submission 203094) | Salt marsh sediment microbial communities from the Plum Island Ecosystem LTER, Massachusetts, United States - Salt Marsh Sediment SW1602-40 ...
ACCAACAACGAGAGAGTCTTTGTCATCAAGTAGTAGTGGGGTCAGGTCTCAACATTTGACATGCATGTCAAATGTTGAGACCTGACCCCACTACTACTTGATGACAAAGACTCTCTCGTTGTTGGTTTGTCTGTCGGCGGGAAACACAAAAAAGCCCTTCCTGTTCGGCGTATATCCATTAGTCATGCCGTACATCACTTCGCCATCAAGAAAGTCGACCCTTATCTTTAAACTGACATCATCAAATCTGAAGTTCTGCATGGAGAACTCCTCGTGCGTCTCGTGGCTCTTGTTTCCTTTGAAGGTCTTGACGAAGAAAACCGCCTTGATCAGGGGGATGGGCGCCTCAATGATTTCCTTGCTATCTTGGACTTTGGTGACATGGAACACCTCTTTGCTTGGGTTGAAATCGTGACTATAACCTTTCACTATCTTGCCGTCCCGAAAATGAACAACCACTCTATTCTCCACCAGCGGCATGATAACCTCTCTTTCTTCACCGGGATTCGGGATCTAACCAGTGTCCATCCATTGAGTCGCGTTTTCCGAGCAATCTGCCATCAAGCGTTATTGTCAGTTGTTCGTTATCAGACATGCTATGCGGTGAGTGAGACAGCAAAGGGCTCGCGCAAAAAGAATGAGATTGAGACCGCCATCGGAACGCCCTCTTCAGGCCTTTATCGGTCCATGAATTCTGCCATCTCTTCTTCCGGTTTCACGGATACGATGTGGGCCTTATTGACGATAATCACGTCTCCCCTGACGCCGTTTGCATCGAAGATGGGCATGAAGGTCTTGGCTTCGTTGGCAAACAGGTCGGAAACGCGCTGTTCAAAACCGACATTGACTGTTCCTTCTATGATGTCTCCATCTATCATCTTGATGGTCACCCTGGCAGGTTTCACCCGTTTGTATGGTCGCCTCTTCATGGTCATCCAGGCCTCCTCCTATTTCAAACCGTTTCGTTTAGTCACGTGATCTATATGCCCGGGTATACGATCGTATCGCTTCAATAGAACATCGCTTCTTGGCTGGATACTGGATCTCCGTGCACAGTGTGCGGCATTTTCAGATTTGGGCCTTGGGGCGCTGGAATGGTTGAAAATAAGGATAGGGCTCGTAACTCCCTGCGCCGTCATGAGCATCGAGCATGCTATTCGTCACGATGGACCACAAAACCCACCAGCGCAAGGAAGGCCACGGATAAACCGAACACAATATAGATATAGATAAAATAACTGACCGATTCGCCAAAACCGATCAACACATCCCTGTTAAGGATGTAACCCCAAAACAATGCAAAAAGATAATTGACAAGAAGCGCCAGCTTGATTCTTCCAAAAAGAAGTGCCACCGTGGTGCATATCAATAAAAGCACCATCTGAGACATAGGAACCGCCAGCTCTGTTGTATAGAAAAACTCCATGGGCATGTGTCCTGACGAACCCCTTTTGGCTTGGTAATCTTGTCGGCAAAAAAGGCCCGAACCTTGAGAGCGAGTTGCAAGTTAGCATCTGCCTCAGAAACGGCCCTGGAATGGGGAAATGGCTTGACAAGAGGTTGGACAAGCAGGCCGGAGAGCCCGTTTTTCCAGCGGTGTGAGAAGCTGCCAGCCATGAGGCCATGTCAGCAGTTCATGGCTTACGTGTTGTTTCTGCTTTCCAGGTGGAGCACACGTGAAAATGTTCATAAAAAATGGGCAGATTGGCGAGCACAAAATTCGCCTCGAGGTCCAGGTTGTCGAGCTCTACTCCCAGAGTCTGCAAGCAAATCCTGTTGAGCTCGGCTTGACTCGCAATCTCGTCTACCAGGGCTGCCTCATGGTCTGCCCTCATGTTGTGAAGCAAACAGGCCCCATCGATAAGAAGCATGGTCGCCATCAAGAAAATAGCCAATGATCTACTCATATCAATCCGTCACTGCTAACCCAACAGGATGTAATCCTTTGCGAAGCTCAAAGTCTCTGCGCTTGGAAGAAATAGGTTTACCACGACATGGCTCAACACGAAGTCTGCAAGCAGGCCGGCCACCACACACAACAAGGCTAACAAGAACTGCTTCACCTCTTCGTCTCCGTTTGGGCATCATCTGAGGGCACGCCTTTCAGACTTTCTCCTGAGCCCCGCAGCAGTCTGCGGGGAATGCGCTCGCTTTTGCGGTTCAAGCTTCGTGCCACGTCTGGAGGACCCATAAAATAGTAAAGTTTCTAAATAGTTATCCCGTAGTGCACTGAAAACAGTTCCGTCAATAATGGGTATTTGATGTTATCATCTGAGAAAAGATATGCCACTTCTGAGGATTGAAAGTGAGCAGAAACGCAAGCAAACGAAGGGTTCAGCGAAGGGTGGGGGATAGACCGAGGCCGCGAGAGGCCTTCTCCAAAGGAAAGCCCCAGAAGACCGAGCAGTTGGATGAGGCTTCGGAGGGTGCTTTTGCCTGGATGCCTGGACCGGGCTTCACCGCGAGGCCGAAAGGAAGACTCGATCTTTGGGGCTCAACCTGTTCAGTGGCGGAACAGGGGGATTTCGTCAAGATGTTGTGTATCTCCTAACAGGGAAAATCGGGCCTGTCTATGGGGGAAAGCCCCCATTTTGGGGTAGGAAACTCCTACTTTTTCATGACGGCGTTTCATTTGAAGGTCTCTGCGGTCCCGATAAACCGGTACGGGCAATGCGCTCGCTTTTGCGGTTTACACCCCAGTCAAAGCCGAGCATGCCAGCTCTTCAGCCAGTCAGGAATGGGAAGTCCGTAGTGCTGCAATAACCGCAACACTTCATGGACAGGAATCTTTAGTTGGTGTCCCATTTGAAGAGCCCTAATGTCACCTTGGTCGATCCAGTTTCTGATGGTCTGACGAGACAGTCCCATCAACAGTGCCAACTCTTGGGCGGACAAAAATTCCTTTTTTGTCTTTTTGCCGGTTTTCCTTAATTTGCCCATAAGCTGTTTTTCTCGCTTTTGTGGTTGTAGAGGTTCCCGGTTGTCAGTCCCTTTGACATAAGCTCCCAGCGTCGTAAGTACCCAGCGATGTGTTTCTGCCTCGCAGGAATCATGCCATCCTGCTTGGTGAGAGTAATTGTGCACCATTTCAGGCAGTTGTGATTATGTCGGGGCGGGATTGGCATGTGAGGGTGTCGGTAAATCTGCTTCAGGAACGCTCAATTTGTCAGGATTTTGACAGGCTGAAGAGAGCACCGGAAAGCCCAAAAAGCATTGAAGCCTCCCCGCGGCAAGCCACGGGGAATGCGCTCGCTTTCGCGGTTCACTTACCTGAAAGGGGGGCTGGGTTTTGAAAAATGGAAATGGTGATTGTCCCCCGGTTTTGCCCTTGACACATCATGATGTCTCCCCTATGTTTGCGACCTTCCAACCAGCGGATCTGTAACCAACCCCTGACGCGAGGCGTGCAGCGCCCCCGCAGTCCATCAAAGGAAGGTTTTGATAGAATACCGTGGGATTCTTGTCTTCCAGCGTGTCCTTGACCCGTTACAGGGTTGAAGGGAAGCTCAAAAGGCCTATCCTTGAAACCATGGCTCGCTGCCTGAAAGGGCATGTCATTGTGGAAACAGAGAGGAATGTTTCGGACAAGACGGTTGGATGGACATCCTTTGACAGCCCCTTTGCCCCTGATTTCGGAGGATCTTCCTTTGTTATAGGGAGCTATTTTGTTTTTTCCTTACGGATAGACAAAAGGACCATCCCCCCGAAAGTCCTGAAGAAGCACTGTGCCATAGAGACGGCAAAACGACTGGCTGAGAGTGGGCGGCGATATCTGTCACGCGAGGAGAAGAACATGATCAGGGATCATGTGCAAAACGTCCTTGCCCTGCGCATTCCAGCGATCCCGCATGTCTATGATATGATCTGGAGCTATGAGGATGCTTCTCTGTGGTTTTTTTCCACGCAGATGTCTGCCAACGAAGAACTGGAGACCTTGTTTATTAAGTCGTTTGGGCTTTCCGTTATCAGGCTCTTTCCATACACCAGTGCAGATCTCATGATGGGCCTTTCGGACGAACAGCGAGATGTCCTGCTAAAGCTCACTGCCACTAACTTTTCGGGGTAACTCATGCTTGATGGCTTCGTAAAAAGTCCAACTTCTGTGTTGCGCTGCATCTTTCGTCACTGCGGCGTACCATATGTACGCCTCATTCCTAAAGATTTGCGCGCCTTGAACTTGGAGCTTTTTACTTTGTCATCAGAATCTGACTTTTTACGAGACCGTCATGCTTGATGTGTCAGTGTCCTACAACCGTTACAAGTTCTTGGGGTATGAATACCTCACATGGCTATGGTTTGTTGTGGAAAACGATCCGGACAGGATCACAAACCTGGAACATGAACCGGTGTCTCTCGAAATCGGCAACCGTATTGTTCTTGTGAACAAGAAAAGAGACGCGGTGGAAAGCATTACCATCAGGGGCGATGACGCCGGGCTTGAAGAGGGCATGTTGGCCTTGAGAAAAGGGGCCGTCGTAACGGAGCTTAACCTCCTTCTTAAGGCGGACGACCAGCAGTGGCGATTTACACTCAAAGGGGAGAGCCTCCATGTTATCGGTTTCAAGACGCCGCCGACAGGCCGTGTCGAGTCCGAGGAGGATTTGGAGGGGGCCGTGCTTGAAAAGGTGAACCTTTGTGACAAGGCCATTGTGTGCATGGATAAACTCTTCAAGCAGTTCATCACCTTCAGGGTATCAGGCGGCTGGCCCAACAAGATCGTCCCCCTGGTTAGGCAATGGATCCATTCCTGAAGAGCGTCAACACACCTCTTTTACCCCTCGTCACCGGCTTTTCCCGGGAGGTCAGTTCCGCTCGCGCAGGCGAATGGCGGCCGGGGTCACTTCCACCAGTTCATCATCGTTGATAAAGGAAATGCAGTCCTCGAGGCTGAGGCGATGCGGCGGGGTGAGGATGACGTTTTCATCCGAGCCCGCGGCCCGCATGTTGGTCAATTTCTTGCCCTTGGCCGGGTTGACCACCAGGTTGCCGGCCCGGCAATGTTCACCGATGATCTGGCCGCCATAGACCTTGACCCCTGGGCCCAGAAAGAGTCGTCCCCGCTCCTGCAGATTGAAGAGGGCATAGGCCACCGTGGTGCAGGCCTCCTTGACCACAAGCACGCCGCTGGTGCGATTTGAGATCTCGCCGGCAAAGGGGCCGTAGCCGGCGAAGACATAGTTCATCACGCCCATCCCCTTGGTGTCGGTGAGAAATTCGCTGCGGAAGCCGATAAGCCCACGGGTCGGGACCTTGTAGACCAGCCGGATCATCTCGTTTCGGCGGCTCATCTCCAGCATGTGCCCTTTCAGCCTGCCCAGCTTTTCAATGACCGGCCCCTGGTAGCGTTCGTCCACATCAATAGTCAATTCCTCGTAAGGCTCCTGCAGTTGGCCGCCTTCCTCCCTGATGATGACTTGCGGTCGGGTGACCTGGAACTCGTACCCCTCGCGCCGCATCTTTTCGATAAGGATAGAAAGGTGCAGTTCCCCACGGCCGGAAACCTTGAAGCCCGCGCCGGCACCCAGGGATTCCACGCTGAGGGCGACGTCGGCCAGGGTCTCCCGGAACAGGCGTTCCTCCAGGTGGCTGCAAGTGACGAATTTGCTCTCCTGGCCGGAAAAGGGAGAATCGTTGGGGACGAAATGCATCGCCACGGTGGGCGGATCGATGTGGATGAGCGGCAGGGGCCGGGGATCGTCAGGGTCGGTGAAGGTAACCCCCACGGTGATATCGTCCATGCCGGCCACGGCCACAATCTCCCCGGCGCTGGCCGTGTCGATCGGCACTTTCCGGTCCCGCTCAAAGCGGAATATCTTGGTGATGCGGGCCGGTGCCAGACTGCCGTCCCGATTTGCGACCCCGATATCTTGATTGATATTCATGGTGCCGTTTACCACCTTGCCGATGCCGAGTTTGCCCAGATAAGGGGAGTAATCGATGGTGTTCACCTGGAGCTGGAGCACGGCTTGCGGGTCACCGGGCGGCGCTGGGATGTGGGCGATGATCTTCTTAAAGAGCGTCGTCATGGAAGCACCGTGGACGGGGTCGTCCGCATCGTCGAGGGCGTAGCCGCCTTTGGCAGAGGTGAAGACCACCGGGAAATCGAGCAGTTCGTCCGGTGCCTCCAGCTTAACGAACAGATCGAACACCTGGTCCACAGCCCACTGCGGCCGGGCCGCCGGCTTGTCAATCTTGTTGATCACTACCAGCACTGGAAGCGGGATGGCCAGGGCCTTTTTCAGCACGAAATAGGTTTGCGGCATGGGGCCTTCCTGGGCATCTACCAGGAGCAGGCAGCCATCCGCCATGCGCAGTACCCGCTCAACTTGGCCGCCGAAATCGGCATGGCCAGGGGTGTCGATGATATTGATCACATAATCCCGGTACCGGAAAGAACCGTTCTTGGCGGCTATGGTGATGCCGCGTTCCCGTTCCAGGTCCATGGAGTCCATAAGCCGTTCGGTCATGGCCTGGTTGTCTCGGAACATGCCGCCCTGCCTAAAAAACTGGTCGACAAGGGTAGTCTTGCCATGATCGACATGGGCAATGATCGCTACATTTCTGATCAGGTTCTGGTCCATAACATAACGGAAGTTCGAGCTTTCAAAAAAAGAGCCGATGCGGTAAGTATCCTACCGAATTTGGCTCCGTCCCTCGCTAAGATGCCGCGGCCCGCAAGAAGCAAAGCAGCCGGCGGCCCGGATAAGACCGGCCCAAAAACATATCGTCGTCGCCAACCAGTGGTGCCACTGCAATTTCAGAGGATTGCCGAGGGCAATGGGAGGTCAATGATCGATGAAAACTCGATGGCGGGATGGGGTCACAATCCGTGCCCGGAAGGTCCCACCATGGGGTTTAAGCTGTAAATAGGTAGTATACACCCTTTATAGAAAATGACAACATGTTTTCCGATCCCTGTTCGCTTGTTTTAGAGCATTTTTTGATCAATCCATGGCCTGCTGGAGGCCATTTAGAAACTCTGCGCCTCGATTCGTTGCGAGAATCATGGGGAGAAGAACGCCGCATATGATGATCCCCATTACCACGGACATAGCCGTTGACGAGAGCGAGATCAAACTCGATTTCATAAGGGCCCCGGGCCCTGGGGGCCAGAAAGTGAACAAGGTGGCCACAGCCGTTCAACTTCGCTTTGACGTAGCCCACTCCCCCAATCTCTCTGATCATGTTCGCGCCCGTTTGATGCACCTGGCAGGCCGGAGGATAACCGAACACGGGGTCCTGGTTATCCACGCCAAACGGTTCCGCACACAGGACCGTAATCGGCAAGACGCGATCGATCGCCTGATCCGATTAATCCGTGGGGCATCTGAAAAACCGAAACGTCGCTTTAAGACAAAGCCTTCCAAGGCGTCAAGAGAACAGAGACTGGTGGCAAAACGGCATCGCAGCCGTATCAAACGCCTACGCCGCACGGTAGGCTCTTCCGACGGTTAGGACCGAGGGTATGCGGGGGGCGGGCTTCACAATGTCTCACATACACATCCTAAGTAAAGGGGGTTAACATGGCAAGAGTCTTGATCACTTACTTTTCAAAATCCGGAAATACGAAGGAGATGGCTCAGAGCATCAAAGAGGGTTTGAATTCCCTGGGCGATGTCGAGGTCCGTCTCAAGAGGATTCAGGACACAACGATTGATGACCTTCGTTCATCCGACGGCATCATCATGGGCAGTCCCACCTATTTCGGGGTGATGGCCGCTGAGGTCAAACAGCTCATGGACAAGAGCATTCAATGTTATGGGAAACTGGTCGGCAAGGTTGGAGGCGCCTTTACGTCATCTGGAATGATCGGTGGTGGCAACGAAACCACGATTATGAGTATCCTCCAAGGGCTTCTCATCCATGGAATGATTGTCCACGGTGTCCAAAAAGGCAACCACTATGGTCCTGTGTCGGTTGGCGCCCCGAACGAGGAGGTCCGTGATGAGTGTGTCCGGTACGGGAAGATGATAGGTGGGCTTGTTAAAAGATTGAGCTAACCCGGGTCGAAGTTTCCATGAGAGCGGAAAAATGTTGTGGATTATCATCATTGCGGTTCTGTTCGCCGTGGGCTTAGCATATGCCTTTGGTAGAAAGACCAAGAGGGAAGAAGGTCCGCACGTTACCTATATTTGTGACGTCTGCGGAGAAAAGGATTGTGAATGCCACAAGGTCGATACCGAAGACGGGCGTTAGGGGGCGTCCGAAGGTGGGGTGGCTTTACCTAAGTGGTTCCCATCCACAAATAGCCTTTTTCCCTCTGAGCGGCTTTCTCCGCGGGTTCTTGCCTGCGACGTACGAAAAGTACGCCTCAGCGTAAACCTTTGTGCGGCCTTGCTCAGATAAATCCCGACCTGTCGGGACTGAATTGGACACTGTCCAGATATGCGTTTGTTACGGCAGAACCGTTGAAGTTGCGCCAAGACTTGCTCACAACGAAACACTTAGAACGTCAGTTGAACCTCACGAGTTAACGCTCTTTTCGAATTCCAAGATTAACGCCTGACTGTGCCCATGCGAAGTTTCAGACGGGCTTTTTCTCTTCGAGCCGCAAGGTTTAAAGCCGTATCGTGTATTGAGACCTGGGAGATATCTAACATCTGGCAAGCGTCATGATGAAACCTTCACATAACCCCTTCTCACTCGTTCGTATGAGCCTTTTGACCCGTCCATGGGCTCGCGAACTGAACCCTAAAAACTCAGCCCAAGGGCCTCAAACAGTTTAGGATTTGCCCACTGACGTGGGCCGTTCACTTTGCCCGGGCGGGTACCCCAAAAAGCTCATAATGGTAGCTCAAAGCGGTTATGCAAAGGTCTCATGATGTGGTGCCAACTTCACTCGTCCGCCATATAGTCCTTCAGCTTTTCATAAAGCGAATCAGGCCAAACCTCTTCATACAAAAAGGCATCCACCTCTTCCCTGGTTAGCTTCTGCTTGACCTCAACCGGCAGACTTCGCAGGACCTGCATCCTCGCTGGGTCAGGGCTTCGTTTCCGGGGTGTTTTGTTTTCCATCATTGCCTCCTGCAGCTGGGTTGGCGAGTTTCCTTCTCGGCTATCAAAAGAAGCTAAAAAATCAACGGGCAGAGGGATACAATGCGCCCACACGGGTACCCCAAAAAGCTCATCATACTCGTTCAAGTGAGTTATTGAAGCCTCCCCGCGGCAAGCCACGGGGAATCTTCACCGCAAGGCAGTTTTTCATTTTCAGATTTGCTCGCTAACCCCGCCGCAAGCAGCGGGGAATGCGCCCGCTTTCGCGGTTCAAAGTCTGTAGGACTCATAAAATCAGGAGGGGGGGTCTGAAGATGAACAAGCGCAAGTCTTTGAATGTTTGGGGGGTGAGTCTATCTCGGCTCAAGCTGAGGGCACATATCCATCACTCACTTACTGTGCCACGCCTAATTCTCTTTTTAGCCAGGCTCTTACATCCTCATCAGGCGCGTATATGCCCTTGAGTTCACAAATATCCTTTTCGAATTGCTTGGGTAGTTCAAATTTTGCCAGCTCCACAGCCTCTTCTGAATTGCGGCGAATTAAGTATATATAGTAAGGTTTGCGCCAACAATTAACTACAAAATAGGTTGAATAATCACTCTTAGAACGGATGACATACTTGCCGCTTCCCCAATCGGTGTTCCCCCATTCCAAATAAAGTTTAACCGCCTCTTCGGGCCCCAAATCCCAGTTGATCTCATTGATCACATCGTTTTCCTTTTTTAACTCTTCCAAAGACAGCGTCATTCAAGCCTCCATTAACGGCCAGGGCACGCAAAAATATATTCGTACTTCGGCTCTATCACGTTTGACTCCTGAACTACCAAGGACTCGTTTCTTGGTTCCCGAGTATAGTGGGCATGGGACTTGTGTGTCAAGCGGAATTTGAGATGGGCGGTGCACTGTGGTGGTGCACTGGGGTCGGACCAAACTGACTTGCTTGACAGATGCGAAAGGACAAGAATAAGATGGAACACAAGTTGCCTGAACTGCCGTTTGAAATGAACGCCCTTGAACCTTACATATCTGCTGAGACACTGGAATACCACCATGGGAAGCACCATGGTGCCTATGTTGCCAATCTCAACAGTCTTATTCAGGGGACTGAGTTTGCGGATATGGCCCTGGAGGATATCGTTAGGGCATCGGACTTGGGAGAGTAAGCGCAAGAGAACAGGGACAACCGCACATTGCACGGGCAGCCAACCTGCGTAAGAGTGTATGGCTCAACATGATCTACACTATAACACTTAATCCTGCCTTGGACCGGACGCTCTGGGTCCTAAAGATAAAGCCGGATGACTCCAACCGGGTCGAAAGAGAAGAAAGATATGCCGGTGGTAAAGGGATAGATGTATCCAAGGTTCTCACGACCTTTGGGGTCAGTAACAAGGCGTTGGGATTTGTCGGTGGCTTTGCAGGCGAAGAGCTTGAAGGCCGGTTGCTTAACCAAGGAGTCTCTTGTGATTTTGTAAGAACCTCCGCTGAGACGCGCACCAACATCATCATTAATGATATAAGTACAGGAAACCAAACGGTGTTCAGCGCCAGGGGGCCTCAAGTTGAACCATATGAGTTAATGCGGATGATTCATAAGGTGGAGAAGCTTGAAGTGCCTGAAATCGTCGTCATCAGTGGTAGTCTTCCTCCAGGGGTTTCCCCTGAGATCTATCACAAAATCTCAGAGTTGGCTAAGAGTGAGGGATCAAAAGTGATCATGGATACGGATGGAGATGCTTTGAGGGTGGGAATCCGGGCATTTCCAGACGTCATTAAGCCGAACGTACATGAACTGGGTCGTCTGGTTGGTGGAGACCTGAAGGAGGTCGGGCAGGTCATGAAGGCGGCCCAAGATGTCCGTGAACAGGGCGTTGAAATAGTCCTTGTTTCCATGGGAGCCCAAGGGATTCTTCTCGTGGGTGAGAAAGAACAATACCTGGCGACACCACCAGCGGTAAAGGTAGAGAACACGATTGGCGCCGGGGACTCTGCTGTAGCCGGCTTTGTCTATGGGCTGGTGCAGGGCAAAAGCCTCAAGGAATCCCTGGTCTATGCAGTCGCAGCGGGTACGGCCACGACGCTGAGGCCTGGGACAGCACTTTGTGAGAAGGAGGATTTTGTGAAACTGGTGCCGGAAATAACAGTACGCTCATACGACCTAGAGAGCGCACTGGACACTGCATCATCATGATCAGTCTTTGGTCTGCAGACCAGAGACACCACCGATGGTCCAAACCTTGAGGCATCTACGAACGAACTCATCAGTATGATTGACGACTTAATGGTCAACGTCCAAGAATCCTCGAGCAGAGTGTCAGTGAAGTTCACAGCTATAGGGGCTACCGGGTCAATATTATGTGTCTCAAGGGTGAACCTATATTGTCCGGTCGAGAGTTCTGTTAGGTATTGGGACTTTGGATTAACCATGAACACAGGGAGGTATTGCCAGTGAAAGAGAACATTGAATCCCTCAGCATGAACCGCCGCCAATTCCTTGCCACCAGCGTAGCCGCTTCAGCCGCACTAGCTGGCAGTGTCATGGGCTTTTCGGCCTTTGCCCAAGGGGCAGTGCCCTTTGAGCTTCCTCCTCTTCCCTATCCCGAGTACGCATTGGTTCCTTACCTCTCAAGCCGCACTATAAGGTTTCATTACGGCAAGCACCATCGTGGTTACGTCGACAACATCAATGAACTGGTGAAAGGTACGGAACTAGCCGAATCCTCTCTCAAGAAGATTATCAAGGCTACGGCTGGTGGTGCCAAAAAGGCGGCAATTTTCAATAATGCTGCTCAGGCCTGGAACCATACATTCTACTGGAAGTGCATGAGGCCAAAGGGCGGCGGCGCCCCTTCCGGAGAGCTAGATAAGAAAATCACAGCAGCGTTCGGGAGTTTTGAAAACTTCAAGAAGGAATTCACAGAGGCTGCCGTAACACAATTTGGTAGTGGATGGGCTTGGCTGGTCTTAGACGGGAATTCGCTGAAGATTGTGAAAACCGGCAATGCGTTGACACCTCTCGCTTATGACCAGACGCCACTTCTTACTCTTGATGTCTGGGAGCATGCCTATTATCTCGACTACCAGAACCGACGCAAGGATTACACCGCGGCGTTCCTGGATCATTTGGTCAACTGGGACTTCGTTGCAGACAACCTCGCCAATGCCTGAGCGGCCAGATTTAGTAGCACGAACCTTCTGAAAGTGCTCGAGATCAAATAATTTCATAAGACGCTGGTGAGTATGCTAAAGTTAGTTTTGCTTCGTCACGGACAGAGTGCTTGGAACCTGGAAAACAGGTTCACCGGTTGGACGGATGTGGATCTTTCAGATCAAGGGCTCCGGGAGGCCCATGAGGCAGGAAGACTACTCAAAGCCGAAGGCTACACGTTTGATGTCGCCTATACGTCTGTTCTTAGACGCGCCATCAGAACATTATGGATCGTTTTGGATGAGTTGGATCTTATGTGGATTCCAGTTCATTGTTCATGGAGACTTAACGAGCGACATTATGGTGCCCTGCAGGGTCTCAACAAAAAGGCGACTGCCGACAAGTACGGCCTTGAACAGGTTCACATCTGGCGACGCAGCTACAATACATCACCCCCTCCATTGGCTGAGACGGATCCCCGGCATCCTAGCCATGACTCACGCTATCTTCATCTTAAGGAGGAGTTGCCCAAGACGGAATCTCTCAGGGACACACTCAATCGTGTTCTCCCGTACTGGCATGATGCGATCACTCCGACCTTGAGGCAGGGGAAAAAGGTTATCGTCTCGGCACACGGGAATAGCCTCCGCGCTTTGGTCAAACATCTCGATAACATATCGGATGAGGACATCCCCGGACTTGATATACCGACCGGCATCCCTTTGGTCTACGAATTAGATGATGGCTTACGCGCCTTAACTCATTATTATTTGGGAGATCAGGAAGCTCTTAGAAAAGCTACGGAATCTGTGGCCAGTCAACTATATGAAGGCAAACATTAAATGAATTCATACCGTAAAAGGAATGTGAAAGATGGAAACGCAAGAGAGTTTATTTCCTAACCTCCCATCGCGTCTTATTGGACTGGGAGAGCTGGCGGAAAATCTCTGGTGGAGCTGGCATCCAGCAGCACGGATGCTTTTCAAGATGCTTAGCCGTCCGGTCTGGAAGGAGACCCGCCACAATCCCGATAAGCTCCTCAAGGAGGTCACTCAAGGGGCTTTAGAATCTGCCGCCAATGACCCTGAATATTTGCGCCACTATGATGAGGTGCTCTCACAATTCCGAAAAGATATGGAAGAGAAAGTATGCGCCCACTTGGAGCATATTCCTGATACGGGCAGAAGACCCATCGCCTATTTTTCCGCGGAATACGGGCTGCATCATTCGCTGCCTTTTTATGCCGGCGGGTTAGGTTTTCTGGCTGGTGATTATATCAAGGAGTGTAGCGACCTAAGAGTACCTCTGGTGGCAGTTGGTTTTATGTATCCGGAAGGCTATGTCCAGCAGCGCATTCGCGAGGACGGCTGGCAGGAAAATCTGGATCAAGTCCTTGACAGAGATGCCGCATCAATCTCCAGGGTTTTCAATGAAACGGGAGAACAGATCGTGGTGAAGGTCCCTTTGACCGAGCCTCCAATCCATGTGGCGGTATGGAAAGTAGAGGTGGGCCGAGTGTGTCTTTACCTCATGGACACTGATATTGAAATTAATGATCCTTGGAACCGGTCAATCTCGGCGCGTCTTTACTCCGGCGATGTGGAGCAGCGGCTACGGCAAGAAATCATCCTCGGGATTGGGGGATCAGAGGTTCTAGAGACATGCGGCATCAAACATTCTGTGCTGCATCTGAATGAAGGACACGCTGCCTTTGCCCTTCTGGAAAGGATCAGAGACGGAGTCCAGGGAGGCATGAGTTATGAAGAGGCCGCAGACCAGGTAAAGCGCACTTCCGTTTTTACGACCCATACCCCGGTGCCGGCCGGCCATGATGTCTTCCCCTTCCAATTAATGGAAAAATACTTTCATTCCTACTGGCCGGCTCTGGGGTTAGATCACGATCGCTTCCTTGGATTGGGAGTCCACCCTGGGGCGCCTAACGCAGGCTTTAATATGACAGCCTTTGCTCTTAGGATGTCAGGATATCGCAATGGCGTTAGCAAGAAACACGGGGAGGTGGCTCGCCGGATGTGGCAAGCCCTCTGGCCAGAGTTGCCCGAGGATAAAGTGCCCATTGACTATGTCACCAACGGGGTGCATGTTCCCACATGGATCGAACCGAAGCTGGAACTCCTGTTTAATCAATATCTTGGCCCCGATTGGCTGGAAGATCATGACAATCCCTCTATCTGGGAGTTGGTCGAGAAGATCCCGGACGATGAGTTATGGAAGACCCATTACTGGCTGAAAATCAAATTGATCGATGCCATACGGGAGCGATCACGTCAGCGCTGGGCCAAAGAACGTGCCAGCCCGTCAATTGTCCTGGCCGGGGGGGCATTGCTGGATCCTTCAGTATTGACCCTGGGGTTTGCCCGTCGCTTTGCTACCTACAAGCGTGCGGATTTGATCTTTTACGATCTTGAGCGTTTGAAAAACCTTTTGAATGATCCATGGAGGCCGATACAGATCATATTTGCCGGCAAGGCCCATCCGGCGGACGACCCGGGAAAACAAGTCCTTCAAAGGGTGTTTAACGCAACTCGCGATCCGGCCACGGGTGGGCGGATCGCCTTTGTGGAAGACTATGGCGAACAATTCGCCCAATACATGGTCCACGGTGTAGATGTTTGGTTAAACAACCCGGTGCCACCCATGGAGGCCTGTGGAACCAGCGGTATGAAGGCCGCCCTCAACGGTGTGCCTCACTTGAGCATCATGGATGGTTGGTGGATGGAGGGATTCAACAGGAAGAACGGTTGGACTTTTGGCCAAGACGAATCAGGCTACAACCGGGGACAGGCGGATGCCGAGGCGATCTATCGTATTCTGGAGGAGGAGATCATCCCGCTTTACTACAAGGTCTCGGACGATGGCACACCCCACGACTGGGTGAAGGTCATGAAAGAATCCATAAAGAGCAACGGACCGAGGTTTTCCACACGGCGCATGCTGAAGGAATATATTCAGAAGTTTTATATAAAGGCTTTGAAAGACGCATAGGAGATAAGGGTCGTGCTGATAAGCTCTTTGCCCGAAATTGCCCTTACTTCGTTAGCACTTTTGATATTGGTGCTTTACCATATTCATCTCTTCTATCAGGTTCGGACTCGCCCTATGAGCACTTCCATTGGCCTGACAAACCGTCTGCGTCGCGAATGGGTCCAAGCCGTCATGGAGGGAAAACAAAATATCCTCGCTGTTCAAACCCTCCGGAATTGGGTCATGGCCTCCAGCTTCCTTGCTTCGGCTGCCATTCTGATTGGTCTTGGCATACTCAATGCGGCTTTCCGAACCGACAAGATCGCTGCATGCACCCAAGCCCTTAATCTGCTTGGCACCAAGAGTGAAGCCATGTGGTTGATGAAGTTAATGGTGTTGGTTATCGATTTCTTCTTTGCCTTTTTCAATTTCGCCCTTTCTATACGCTATTACAACCACGCCAGTTTCACAATCAATGTTCCTCCCTCAGATGACCCAATGGTAACATACGACACCGTTGCAAAGATAATCAACCACGCCAACACCCATTATACCCTGGGCATGCGAGGATACTATCTTGCCGTACCGTTTACGCTATGGTTGTTCGGTCCAAGCTGGATGCTGATAGGCGCGGTGGCGATTACCATGATCCTATACAGGCTTGATCGTACTATTTGACCGAAGGAGATAGGGAGAGATGACAGAATGACACTTGAGTCCCTGATTAGCACTTATGGTTATGCAGCCATCTTGGTGGGCACTTTTGTCGAGGGAGAGACCGTTTTGGTTCTCGGCGGCTTTGCAGCCCACCGCGGGTACCTTGAGCTGCCCTGGGTCATCCTGGCAGCCTTTGTCGGTAGTCTTTGCGGCGACCAGTTGTTTTTCTTCCTGGGCCGTCGTCATAGCCATTTCATCTTGGAACATCGACCTGCCTTCAAAGGGAAGATGGAACGGGCCAATCGCCTGATAACCCGATTTCAGACTCCACTGATCCTCGGATTCCGTTTTTTGTATGGACTGAGAACGGTGATGCCCTTTGCCCTGGGCGTCAGCACTGTTGCCGTGGTGCGGTTTGTGGTCCTCAACGCCATCGGTGCCCTGGGCTGGGCCACAGGTGTGGCGGTGGGGGGATACGTCTTCGGAAGCGCCCTCGAACTGGCTATGGGTGATCTCAAGCACTATGAATTCAGATTGTTTGGCGCGATTGCCATCACCGGAATTGTAATCTGGGCCTTATATTTTTACCGAGACCGTCAAAACCGGGGCTACCGTTCTCAAAAGGAGTAGGCCGCAGACTATTGAAGATTCCCTGCAGCAAGCTGCAGGGAATCTTCGACCGTAAGGAAGTTTGCCATTTTCAGATACGCTCGCTAACCCCGCAGCAAGCTGCGGGGTTAGCGCTCGCTTTCGCGGTTCAATGCCGGGCAAAAGCCTCGCTCGGAGAGCGTAAGATCTTGAACATGCCAAGCATTACCCCTGGCTCGATTCTAGTCCACTTTCTGCCGACCCTGGGTTTCGTGTTGGCCATAGTGCTCCTATCGCACATCTTGCGGCAGCGACGCTCGCCCGCCAGCACGTTAGCCTGGCTCCTGGCCATCATTGTTATTCCCTATGTCGGTGTGCCACTGTATTTGCTGTTGGGCGGCCGCAAGATGGCCCGACAGTCAGGGGCTAAAAGACAACTGGCACTGTCTGGCAGCAACAACCCATCAGACCTGCTTCAGCATGCCGGCACGTCCGCCGGCCCTTTGGGCTCTTCCACTGCTCCACTGTTTGACGAGAACCGGATCGTGCTGTTGACTTCGGGAGAACAGGCCTTCATTGAAACGCTGCAGCTCATCAACCGCGCCGCCGATCATATCTGTCTGGCCACCTTCATTCTCGGCAAAGACGATACCGGCCGCGCTATCGTAGCAGCGCTGGCCGACCAAGCCGCCCAAGGCGTCTTGGTCCATCTATTGCTTGACGCGCTGGGTTCGTACCGCGTCAAGGGTCGGTTTCTGGCGCCGCTGACCAAAGCCGGTGGCCACGTGGCCTTCTTCATGCCCATGCTCCATTTGCCGTTCCGCGGTCGTGCTAATCTTCGCAACCACCGCAAGATGATCATGGCGGACGGCCACGCGGCCCTCGTGGGTGGGATGAACCTCGGTGTGGAATACATGGGGCCAACGACTGATCCCGAACGATGGCGTGATCTTGCTGCACGAATCGAAGGGACGGCCATCAGGCACCTTTACGATATTTTTCGATCGGATTGGGAATTTGCCGCGCACCAATCTCTTCCGGCGTCAATTGCCGCTCCGGCATTGACTTCAGGCGAGTCACTTGGCGGGTTACGCGTGATGGCCAGTGGTCCGGACTGCCCGCTGGACACGATCCGGGAGGCCATCATCGCTGCGGTGTTTCAAGCGCAGGAGCGGATATGGATCGTAACGCCATATTTCGTTCCCGATGAGGTCTTGATCGAGGCCCTATGTATGGCGGCACGGCGGGGCATTGACCTGCGGGTGATCGTGCCCGAACGGTCGAACCATCGTCTGGCCGACCTAGCCCGGTCGAGCTACCTGAGTATGCTGCAGGAAGCCGGGGCCTCAATCCGGCTGTTTCAACCGACCATGCTGCACGCCAAGGCTGTTTTATTCGATCACAGCCTGGCTATCGTGGGATCGGCCAACATGGACATGCGCAGTCTGCTTCTCAACTACGAAGTGGCGTTAAGCATCCCGGATCCGGAAGTGGTTGCCGAGCTGGAAACGTGGATGCAGGCTTTGATGAGCGATTGCGTACCGCGCACGCCGCAGGGCCGACATCCACTGAGCACCTGGGAAGGCATCGGGCGTCTGTTTGCCCCATTGCTGTAAACGATCTTTCGTGAAAATGATGGTGACAAGAGACACATTCTCCGAGCCGGGACCGGTTTTTGGGCTGCTGCTATTCTCACTGGCCCTTTGGGTGTTGCACCAGGAACTTCAGATGGACCACTTTGAAGCCATCCTGCAACAATTTTACCAAATTCCGTTACAAGGCCTATGGGCGGCCTTGCTTCTGACGATGATGACGTGCAGTATCATGACAGGCTATGCTTTTAGCAGTCATATCGGCCTCTCGATGATCGCCGGTGCTTGGGTCCGCCACCGCCTGCATCCGGTCTGGGGCCTTTCGGGGCTGGAAAATGAATGTTGGGAGACCGGGTAAAGATGGACGGCAGCCCGGTTACGTTTTGGAGTTTGCCCGTTGCTGAAGTGTTGCGGCAGCTTCAAAGCAGTAAAGAAGGCCTGACAAGTGAAGATGCCAGACAGCGCCTCATGCACTTCGGTGCCAATCGTTTGAAACGCAAGAAGAGATCGGATGCTCTTTCGCTATTACTCAGTCAATTTAAGAGCCACCTCGGCTTTTTCGGATCACTTGGTTAACTGAGACTTCGCGGCTAGAAATATCGTCGATGCGTGAGTGGCCATGAACCCCAAGTAACGTGAGGACTCGCGTTGCACGAATGACAGTCCAAGACTGGCTAACAGGAGGTGAGTGCTCGTGCTCAAGCTGACCAAAAGGGCATCCAAGAAGGCAGGTCTTCCACCGGGAAGCCTGCTTCATATCGGAGAGAAGAAGACGGAAAAAGTGGGGGTTAGCCTTATTGAACCGCGAAAGCGAGCGCATTCCCCGCTGCTTGCGGCGGGGTTAGCGAGCGAATCTGAAAATGAAAAGCTTCCTTACGGTGAAGATTCCCCCGTGACTTCCCGCGGGGAGGCTTCAATAACGTCTTTGTGATATGGACTGATTATGCATCCAGCTGAATTCATGGCCTCACTGCCAGCCGGCATTCGGATTCTGGTGGTTGTCTTACTGGCTTTTCTTGCCCACTTCATCGTGAGAGAACTCAAGCGCCTCAGCCAGTGGCTCTTGACGCTTAAATTGGGTGACGAGGCTGCTCTTTCAGAGAGTTTCTCGCGTCGTTATCCAAAAATTGCAGGCATCACCACAATCCTTGTCAGCGCCCTTACCTTTTCGATCTATTTCATAGCGGTTGGATTGGTCTTGAGGGAGTTTCACGTTTCCCTGACCGCCTATCTGGCAAGTGCTTCTGTCATTGGACTGGCAGTGGGTTTTGGGTTGCAGGGCCTGGTTCAAGACGTGGTCATCGGGCTCACACTTATCTTTTCGGACGCCCTCAACATAGAGGATATTGTCGAATTATCGGGTCAGATTGGAAAAGTGGCAAATGTTGGTTTGAGGTTCACGACCCTGGTCAACTTCCAAGGTCAGAAAATCTACATGCCAAATCGAAATATCGGAATGATCAGCCGTTTTCGCCGTGGCGCCATCCGAGCCTATGTGGACATTCAAATATCAGAGGGCATTGATGAGAAGGAGGTGATAGAAGATGTTAAATCAACCGCTTTGGGCCTCTACAGTCAACACAAGTCCATTATTCTTAATCAACCAGAACTCTTCGGTGTCAAAGAAGCCAAGGCGGGCAACTGGCGATATCTTCGAGTCAAATTCCGACTATGGCCAGGCCAGGGCGCGCTTATAGAGACGTCGTTTAAACAGCAAGTCATTGCCTTGATGAAAAGGCGACATCCCGATTACGCAGACTGGATGGTTAGAGTAACTTATCGGGTTGAGTGAACTCTCTTGGAAGCGGGCCTGATCTATTCGATATGAGCACACAGGGCCATACTGAGAGATTGTTGGTTCAAGGGCGCCTGATGGGGTGAAAGACTCCCCCCAGCCGAGTTCTGAAGCCAGCAGGATACCGTCATCTTTCAACAGAGGTTCGTACTTGGCCAAGGCGCCCTCGTTCAAGCACAGAAGAATATCGGCCTCTACCAACGGCGCGTTGCAAGGTTTCTCACCTATCCTGATGGAATAGGTATTCTGCCCGCCCCGTATCCTTGATTCATACTCTTTCCAAGCAAAGACTGCATAGCCCTGGCTCAAAACGGTTTCTGCCAGAACAGCCCCAACCGTTTGTATCCCCTCGCCAGCGGAACCGGCGATGACAACGTTCAAATCTTCCATATCTAGATCTCCAGCCCGTTTTTTTAAGGTCTTTGGGGCCGTGTCTGAACGTCCTTGACAATCTGATATCATTCTGGAAGCTTTTGACATGTTCACAACCATTCCCAGAGTGGACTATCGTGACAAGGGGTCCGTTCCTGAAGTCTCTTCAGGAGGCTTGACGCACAAACCTGGCAGGGTTTAAGTGACGAGAGGCCGATTAAGTTTGCAACGCCGGATCCCACAACATGTATAAGGGAGGACGTCATTCGAGTGAGAATCAGGCCGAGACCTTTCATCGTTGTTTCGGGGATCACGCTTCTTGTTTTGGCCTGCCTGTTAGCTGTCCTTTACTATTACTGGCAACATCCCACTGCCATAAAATCGCAGATAGAAAAGTCGGTTTCCGTTGCCACAGGGACGTCTTTGACCCTTGGAGAACTCTCTTTTTCTTTAAGCCCCCTGCGCGTGCATGCAAAAGATATCAAGTTCTCACCGGGTAAAACCACAGGCGGTTTTGAATTGACTGTTCCGGAGCTTGTGGGGCATTTCTCTCTGTCAGGACCCTTTGGCCGCAAGGTGCTCTCCATTGAAAAGATCGACGTCACCAATCCATCCTTATCTGTTTTTTCCGACCTGAGCTTCTCCCCAACCATCTGGAAGCCGACGGGGTCGTCTTATCTTGGCCGAATCATGAAACCCTTGGCCGCATATTTTATTTTTAGAGAAATACACTTTCAAGCAGCGGAAGCCGTCAACGGAACGATCGTCTTCCGTTCGGCAGACGAACAGGCAGGCCTGACTCAGATCAACGCGCGACTGTCCGGCAACAGCCAATTGGAGGTGTCTTGCGCTGCGGAGATCAACGTACTTTCCAAAAAGCTTCGGTTTCTTGCGCCCCAAATCCACTTCCGGACTGATCCCCCTGATCCCAAAGGGGCTGCGCGCTCGTCAACTACAACGGGCCAACTGGACATATCTGCGGGATCTATCCAAGGCCCGGATTCACAAGTCGGCGATATGAGGGTGCGCATCCCCCTCGCCTATGACGCCGAACAGAGACGCCTGACATTTGAATCCGCTACCCTGGTATGTGAACATCTCATCCTGAAAAATTCAGCGGGCATGGAAACAGCAGTGCATGGCCTCCAGGTCGACGCAAGCGGTGTTGTGGACCTTCAGGCAAATCAGCTGCAAGTCATCCAATGGCATTTGATCGCCGGAAAGCTTTTGGAGTTTAGGGGAAACCTGGGCATGGGGATTTCGCCCCTTCGATCGATCACCATCAACCGGCTTGATGGACGCCTGGTGCCCCGGCTCATTGTCCCTTTGGCTTCTCCATATATAGGAGCGAAGATGAAATCCTTGGACCTGGCCGGGTCGGTCCGCCTGAAAGGGGGTGTCGACGGGGAAAAAGACGAACACCAGTGGACCTGGCGTTGTGACCTGGATGCCGGCTTGTCGGAAAATCCGGTTTCATACGTCACGGGTCAGGAGCGCTTGTCGGGGAGGATTTCGGGAAACCTCAAGGCTCATGGCAGCGTTCTGAATCTGGATTATTCTGTCAGGATGACATCCGAGCAAACCACTTTTTCGGGGCGGGGATTAAAACTTGAGCCCTTTGAAGCCGCCTTGGCGATGAGCGGGAAATTTCCAGGGCTTGTTCTTGAAGAACTGGGTGCTCGCGTTCCTCGTGCCGTTGTATTGCTCGGCAAGAACGAATACGCGGTGAACGCCGTTGATATTAGACTTCGCAACGGGCAAATCAACTTAGAGAACGGGGCCTTGTTCCTACCAGAGATTCGGTTTTCATCTTCTTTGGTGAAAAATGTTCATGCGTCCTTAACGCACAGAAAGGAACAGACCTCGCTGATTTTAGAAGCGAAAGACAGCCATTTGCTTGAAGCTGTCAGCACCCTGAAGCTTTTACCTTCAGACTGGCATGTGATGGCGCAAGATTCCTTGACCGTGAGGGCTGTTTTCAATCCAGCGGGTTGGGGTGAGCTTGATGCCAAACTCGAGATGGTGGATGTGAATTTTCAAGACGGAAAGGAAAGGTGCATGGGTGAAAAGATCCGGGTCGTTTCGGAGGTGAACGCCCGGATCGATTCTGGAAACAAGAAAGCAGCGGCCGAAATGCGGCTTGAAGTCGATGCCGGCGAAATCCTACTGGACCGATTTTACATGGACTTTAAAGAAAACGGGCTTTCTGTGGCTGGAAAGGGTGTCTATGATGCCCCAAAGAGATCGGCGCAAGTGAGCGGGTTGAGGCTCGACCTGGGAAACCTGCTGGCCCTTGAACTGGAAGGGACCCTTTCCCACAGGGCCAGTCAACCGACCCTGGCGCTTTTCGTGAAACTCCCAACGACTGCTTTAAGTCCGCTTTTCCGGCATTTTGTTTCAGAACCCTATAAATTTGAAAAACCCTTCCTTGAATCCTTGCAGGTGGGAGGCGTCATTGCCGCCGACTTGGCGTTCAGACGGGCCGGAAAGGCCTGGGGCGTCAATGGGCATTCCACGTGGCATGATGGGGCGCTTTCATTTGGCGACCAAGATGTCTCCTTTGGCGACATTGAACTTGACCTTCCGGTCTGGTCTGGCCCAGCAGCGCCCGGCAAGGACATGGAAAGCCTGAAGGGCAGATTGTTCATTGGCAGCATGAGCCTTCCCCGGCTGCCGAATCAGTCTCTCGTCTTTCCGCTCGTCGCTGAGCCTGGGAGCCTGTCTGTGCCATCCTCGACGTCCATTCATTTTCCCGTGGGCAGGATCCAGGTCGGATCCATCGCATGCAAGGATATTTTTAGTGCAGACCGTTCTGTTGAAACCAGCCTGGTCGTGGATGGGGTTTCTATTGAACCGCTACTGGAAAAGATCTGGCCTGGCCCGGTGAAGGGGGTGATGCATGGAGAACTGGGGAGAATCAGTTTTTTGGACAACGCCATCCAAAGCCAAGGCAGTGTCACAGCCGACGTGTTTGGCGGTCAGATTGTCGTGACTGACCCCGGGGTCGCGAGCTTATTCACCGCTGCCCCGGTTCTTAAGCTTGGTGTCAGACTGAACAATCTGAGCCTGGCGGCCCTTACCGAAGACACATCCTTTGGCAAGATTCAAGGGGTCTTGGAGGGCGGTGTCAGGGATTTGGAGATCGTTCGCGGCCAGCCACAAAGATTTGACCTGTGGCTGGAAACGGTTCAAGAAAAGACGGTCCGGCAAAAAATCAGTGTCGAAGCCGTGGACAATATCGCACGTCTGGGCGGGGGCCGGAGCCCCTTCATGGGGCTGGCCGGTCGATTCGTTTCTCTATTTAGAGAGTTTTCGTACAAAAAGATCGGCGTCAGATCATCTCTGGAGAATGACGTGTTCAGGATTAACGGGACGATCAAAGAAGGCGGTGTCGAGTATCTGGTGAAAAGGAGTGGTTTTTCAGGGGTGGATGTTGTAAATCTGAATCCGGATAACCGCGCCAGCTTTAAAGACATGGTCAAACGGATTAAGCGTATCAAAAGCTCAAGACAAGGGCCCGTGGTCAAATAATCGGTTGAAGGAGGTTGAAATGAAAAGATACGAAAAGCCGCTGGGAGTGCTTGTATGTTTCACTCTGTTGTCTATGCTCGCCTGCGTGACGGTCAACATCTACTTTCCGGCCGAAAAGGTGGAATCCGTTGCCGGGGAGATTGTTGACGAAATCAGGGGGGACAAGTCGGAAGGGAACAAGGAATCGACGGACAGAACCAGGGATTCTCTCCTTAAAGGAGCCTTAAGCGCCCTATCCTGTGCTGTTGCCCTTGCTGAGGATGTGACGTCTGTTTCAAATCCCACCATTCGCGCTTTGAAGGAACAGATGAAAAGCCGGTTCGCCCAGCTCAAACCCTTTTACAAAAAGGGTTTAATCAACGAGGGAAACGATGGCTATGTATCAATAGGAGACGTAGGACAACTGGACTTAAAGAATCGGAGGCTACTGCAGAATCTGGCAGGGGCTGAGAACAAAGACCGCAAAAGGCTCTATACAGAGGTCGCAGCGGCCTTAAATATCGATGGCAGCCAGATCAGCAGGATCGAGGAAATCTTTGCCAAGGAGTGGGCAAAATCCGTGAAGTAAGGCAGTGAATTGGACCGAGTGGTGAGCTCTGGGGTCGGAGCACCCATGGGCAAGAGTTCGTCAAGACCTGGCCCCATTATTTCTTCTTTATTGATGCGGCAGAAGCTGCCGTTAGCGGTCCCTTGGTTTGCTGGGGTTACCGTGGCTCCCCTTGACCGCACTATCTTTGCAATCCATCGGCTTTATATGAGATATCGCTTCTTTTCCTGTGCCACGACATCGATGATGTCAAAGAAGATCTTGGAAAGTCTTCGGGCGGCCCGTTCCCAGGGAACCGTTTATGGGGTCTCAAAAAGCTTGATTTGAGCCTTTTGAGCGGTTTGCGCGATGGTCTCTGCGAGGTGGGGTTCGAACGCCTTATGGCTTCCAACAAAAGTGCTGAATCGGTCAACGACCTGATAAGGCGAAATCAACAGATCACCAACGTGCAGGATAGCGTTCTTGAACACGCCGTGGACCATAGCCTCTTCGTGATTCGTGTCATACACAAGACCTGAAAAGCCTGCGTTGTCTGCATACATTTTAACAGGAAATCTTAGGGACATCTTTAATTAGCCCGCCACGTGAAAATGAGAACGTCGCACACGGCCAGAACAGCCATGATGGGGGCTGATTGATGAAGAGACGATGGATTGCTGTTGCTTGTGTCGTTCTGATAGTGGTTACAGTGTTGTTCCTTCTCTTTTCCAAAAGGAGGGGAAAACCTGAATCGATCCAGACGACAGGAGTCGTTGAAGGCCTGGAGGTCAATATTTCCACGATGGTACCTGGAACGATTGCCAAGGCATGGTGCCGGGAAGGCGATACTGTCAGGGAAGGAGATACCCTCATTGAACTGGAAAGTGAAGATCTCAAGGCGTCTGTAGAAGAGGCATTGGCAGCTGTTGAGAAGGCAAAGGCCGAAATCAGGGTCTCAGATTCGGCCATCAAGGCTTCGAAGGCAAATATCAAAAATGCCGAAGCAGAGATCAAAAATGCCGAGGCGGATATGGAGAAAGCCCGGGCTCAGACGGGAGAGGCTAAGAGGCACATGGAGAGGTTCCAAGCACTCTATGAACGGGAGGTCATTTCCAAGGAATCGTCTGAGATGGCCACTACCGATTATGATACGACAGTTGCGAGTTATGACGCTTCAAAGGCAAAACTGATGGCAGCAGCTTCAAAGAGGGATGCTGCCGCAGCGCAACTGGCAACAGCCGAAAACCAGCTGGATTCTGCCAAGGCTAATCTCGGGCAATCGGAGGCCAAGTTAGCATATGCTCAGGCCAAGTTAGCTCAAACCATAATCAAGAGCCCCATATCTGGGACGGTCGTATTCAAGGCACTGGAGCAAGGTGAGTGGGTGAGTCCGGGTGTAACCATTTTGACCATTGTGGACCTAAGCCATCTCTATATCAGAGCGGATGTAGAGGAGACCATAGTTGGCGACATTGCCCTGGGCGGTGAGGCATTGATCAAAGCGGAGGGCTCCATCGATAGAGTATTTAAAGGTCGGGTTTCAGAGATAGGCAGATACGCTGGATTTGCTACACAAAAGGATGTGACCAGAGGAAGGCAGGATATAAAGACCTTTAGGGTCAAGATCGCTGTGGAAAACTCAGGCGAATTCTTAAAGCCAGGAATGACTGTTGAAGTGGAGATACCAAAAAGGATGGATAATGCTCCAAAGGAATAAGGCCGTTGAGGTTTCGGGAATAACAAAGAGATTCGGATCGCTGATTGCCGTTGACAATGTGAGTTTTGATGTGATGGAGGGGGAGATCTTCGGATTTCTCGGCCCCAATGGGGCCGGCAAGACAACACTTATCAGAATGCTCACAACCCTGATAAAGCCTACAAGTGGTGAGGCGACCGTAGGATGCTGCGATGTCACAAAACAACCTGCTGCAGTGAGGCGTGAGATTGGGGTTGTTCCGCAGGCGATGACAAGCGATCTGGACCTTACAGGCTTTGAGAATATGGACATTTATGCGCGCTTCTATGGCATTTCTTCCAAGGAAAGGAAAGACAGGATTCCCTATCTTCTGGAGACGGTTGGTCTGTCAGCAAGGGCCAATGAGCTTGTAGCGGCCTATTCAGGCGGCATGCGGAGGAGGCTTGAAATTGCAAGGGTTCTTGTGCACAGGCCAAAAATACTCTTTCTGGATGAGCCGACCATTGGACTTGACCCCCAGTCCAGACGCGTTGTCTGGGACTTTTTAAGAAAGTTGATGGAGGAGGCTTCGATAACCATCTTCATTACGACCCACTATATGGAGGAAGCCGAGATGCTATGCAGCCGGGTCGCTATTATCGACTCTGGAAGAATCGTAGTCATCGGGAGTCCCAAGGAGCTCAAGTCACAGATCCCAGGCAATGATATCGTCTCTCTGGCAGTCGAGAATCTTACGGATATCCTCGTCGACAGGGTCAACCATTTGCCCTTTGTGCACAAGGTCAACACTGAAGATGGCAACGTAAGGATTTATGTGGACCATGGTGCGCAGGACCTCCCCTTGCTGATAGATGAGGTCAAGTCTTCTGGTGGAAAGGTTTTGTCGGCAACGGTCCACGAGCAATCCCTTGAGGACGTTTTCATACACTACACTGGAAAATCCATAAGGGAGGAAGAAGGTAAAAAGGTGAGTTTTCTTGTTGGGGCCGGCATACCCCAAAAATGGGGAAGGTGATCAGAATATGAGAAGTGATGGGCTGAGAGTTCTCGCAGTGATAGAGAGGGACTTAAAGAAATTCAGGAGAAATCCGCTGGTCATTGCCATGAGCGTTCTCTTGCCTTTGATCTATCTCGTCATTTTGGGTCATTCATTTCAAGGAAAGCTTCAGGCCCTTCCACTGGTGGTTGCAAACCTCGATTCGGGCCCTTACTCCAGGAACGTGATGGACAACTTGCGGGCTGTCGAGGCCGGTCCAAAGACGTTTAGCCTCGTTATCGTCGGAAACGAGAAAGATGCCATTGACGGGATCAGGAGAGGTAAGTACAAGGCAGGACTTATCATTCCGCCTGACTTCAGTAAGAGGGTGGCTTTGAAGGGCAGGCCTGAGGTGGGCCTCTTTCTGGACAATACGGACGGCATTTCGTCCGAAGCGGTAAAGAACGCTGTTATGGGCGGCTTGAGATCGATCAGATCGGATTATGTGTCCATAAGAGACAAGAGCGACGAGATATTGCTCAGGGATATAACCCTTTACAAGCAGGTGGATTATTATGAGTCGCTTGTCCCCGGCGTCGTGATCATGGCTATTTTCCTTGGGACATTAACGACAGGGGCATTCAACATCGTTATGGACAGGTTTCTTGGGGTTGATGA
>Ga0315534_1000485_pt1 | contig 27538 bp, 26 predicted proteins | sample SalMarSW160240MG_FD_203094 | JGI IMG/M metagenome (GOLD analysis project Ga0315534, IMG submission 203094) | Salt marsh sediment microbial communities from the Plum Island Ecosystem LTER, Massachusetts, United States - Salt Marsh Sediment SW1602-40 ...
AACCAGAATGACGTGCGGCTTGTTTGCCGGATCGTTCGTCAGGCCGTGCGCAACGGGGGCAAGGACGCGTTCGACTTCTTCCTTCAAAACCGCACGGACATCGTCAGCTTCAATGCCCTTTTCATAACGGCCCTTGGAAAGAGCCTCGATGATGCGTTCCGACGTATCGAGCCCAAGATCGGCTCCGATCAGAACGTCCTCGAGATCGCCAAGCGTGCTTTCATCAAGCTTGCTCTTAGTGAAGAGGCCGGTGATACCCTCGGTCAAACGCGATGATGTCTTGCCCAGGCCCGCCTTCAGGCGGTCAAACCACTTCTCTGGCTTGGCCGGAGACTCGGCTGCCGCCTCTGCAGCAGGCGCTTCTTTCTTTTCGGAGTTTGACCCCAGGAGCCGCCCAAAGACTCCGCGCGATTTGGCGCCTTGATCACTCACGCCAGCACCTCGCCCGTCAGACGGCGTCCGTCGTGGCCATAGACGCGGGCATGCAAAATGCTGCCGGCCGAAGCGCTACTGGAAACACGGACTTCGGCAAATTGGCGCGTGCGTCCCATGTCGTGGCGTTCCATCAACACTTCGACCTCAGAGCCTCGATGAGCATCCAGGAACCGGGAGAGTGCTTCACTGCCCGTCTGGCGAAGCCTGGCGGCCCGTTCTTTGACGATTGGCCTTGGCACTTGCGGCATGCGCGCCGCCGGCGTGCCGTTGCGCGGCGAGAAAGGAAAAACGTGGAGATATGTCAGCTCACACTCCTCCACGACACGCACCGAGTTCTCAAACATGTCCTCGGTCTCGGTCGGGAAGCCTGCAATCAGATCGGCGCCGAATACCACATCCGGCCGCAGCCAGCGGACTTGTGTGCAAAAACTAACCGCATCGGCACGGCTGTGCCGCCGCTTCATACGCTTCAGAACCATGTCGTCGCCAGCCTGCAAAGACAAATGCAGGTGCGGCATCAGCCGCTCCTCTTCGGCGATGGCATCCAACAGATGCGCATCGGCCTCAACTTGATCGATTGACGATAGCCGCAAGCGCTCAAGCTCCGGCACGAGCTTCAAGATCTGCCGAGTCAGTCGGCCAAGCGTCGTTGAGCCGGGAAGATCCGCCCCATAGGCGGTTATATCCACACCCGTCAGCACAACCTCTCGGTAGCCGCCTTCAACAAGCTTGCGAACTTGCGCAACAATCTCACCGGCCGGAACCGAACGCGATGGCCCTCGCCCGAACGGAATGATGCAGAACGTGCAGCGATGGTCGCAGCCATTCTGAATCTGAACATAAGCGCGTGTCCGGCAACCGAAGCCGTCGATCAAATGCCCTGCGGTTTCGCGCACGCTCATGATGTCATTCACCTGAACGCGCTCTGAGTCGGATGTCGAAAGCCCAGCGAACGTCTCCGCTTCAAGCTTTTCCGCATTACCGATCACGTGATCGACCTCTGCCAATGCAGCAAAGCGTTCCGGCTCGATTTGCGCAGCGCAGCCCGTCACGATGATGCGCGCATCGGGATTTTCACGGCGCAGCTTACGGATCGTCTGCGTCGCCTGACGCACAGCCTCTCCCGTCACCGCGCACGTGTTAACGATGATCGCATCGTCCAACCCCGCACCCGACGCATGCTTTCGCATGACTTCCGACTCGTAGGCATTCAGGCGGCAACCAAGCGTTATGATCTGAGGATCCGGCATCTTTCCAATCGCGACGCGGCCAACAAGGCCGATTTGGTTCCCGTGGCGGCGCTGAAGTGAAGGCCGTCACAACCCGAGGGCTAGGCGCCCGTTTATCAGTTCGGCCAAGCTAGGATCCCCCGGTCATAGTCGACAACTTTGTCGGCGGCTAGACCGGAGCACGCGACAGAGTATCCGGTTCCAGCGTGCCTTCGAACTCAAGCTCGGCCGGGCCGGTCATGAGAACGCGGTTTTCGGGGGTCCATTCGATGAGCAGATTGCCGCCAGGCAGCGAGACCGTCACTTTTCGATCCGTGAGGTTCTTGCGGGCTGCCGCCACAACTGCGGCACTTGCGCCCGTGCCGCAAGCCTTGGTCAGACCCGCGCCTCGCTCCCAGGTGCGCAGCGTAAGCGCCGAGCGTGAATCGATCTGAGCCAGCGAAATGTTCGCACGCTCGGGAAAGATCGGATCATTCTCCAGAAGTGGGCCGATGCGCCCCAGGTCATAGGCCCCGACATCGTCCACCCAGAAGATGGCATGTGGGTTACCAACGTTAACGACAGACGGAGACTTTAGGACGGGCGCCTCGGCCGGCCCAATCTGCAAGTCGATGCAGCGCGCATCTTCGGCGGGTTCGGCAAGCGGAATTTCGTTCCAGGAAAAGTGCGGGGCGCCCAAGTCGATCGTAATGCGATCTGCGCTTTCCACGCTGGCCTGCAGCACCTCCGAGCTTGTCTCCACTGTGACGTCGGAGCGCCCGCTATCCTGCGCGATGATAAGAGCTACGCATCGCGCGGCGTTCCCACAGGCGCCAACCTCGGATCCATCCGAATTATAAATGCGCATAAACACGTCGGCCCTTTGAGATGGCTCCAGCACAATGAGCTGGTCGCACCCCACGCCGCGCGAGCGATCAGCAATCCGATGCGCGTCCTCGGCCGTTACCTCAATTGGGCGCCCGCGTGCGTCCAGGATCACGAAATCGTTGCCGAGTCCGTTCATCTTGCGGAAGGGTATGCTAGCAGACGCACTCATGAGCCCCATATATGGCTGTGTGAACCCAAAAGACAATCAAGCATCGGCAAGCGAGACATGTTGAAACACAAGACGTTCTTTTCGCGCTTCCTGGTTCTAGCGGCCGTGGCGCTCCTATCCTTCGCCGATCCGGCAACTGCCGTACAAACCGACGCTCCGCCCCCCACAAAGCCTAGCAAGATCAAGGTCGAAACCGTCGCAGAAGGACTGGAGCATCCCTGGGGGCTTCAGTTCCTGCCCGACGGCCGTCTCCTGGTCACTGAGCGGCCCGGCCGCCTGCGCATCGTCTCCAAGGACGGCAAGCTCTCAAAACCGATCGCAAATCTCCCGAAAGTTGCGGCGATCCGCCAGGGCGGCCTGCTCGACATCCTGCTGGCACCCGACTTTGAAGAGAGCGGCGTCATCTATTTCTCATACGGCGAGCCTCGTGGCAGCGGAAAAAACGCGACCAGCGTGGCCCGCGCCAAGCTTGTGCTGGAGAACGATGGCGGGAAGCTCGAAGACGTGAAGGTCATTTTCCGTCAGCAGCCCGCCTTCGACAGCGGCTTACATTTCGGCTCACGCCTCGTTTGGGCGCCCGATGGCACACTCTTCATCACGACCGGCGAGCGCAACTATCAACGCGATGAAGCGCAAAACCCCGCCAACGATTTAGGCAAGGTCATCCGCATCAATCCGGACGGTTCCATTCCCGATGACAATCCCAAGCTCGAAGGCTGGGCGCCCGAGGTTTGGTCGATGGGACACCGTAACATTCAAGGCGCGGCCATACGCCCGGAAACTGGCCAACTCTACACCAACGAGCACGGCGCCCAAGGCGGCGATGAGCTCAATGTGACGCAGAAGGGCAAAAACTACGGCTGGCCGATCATCACTTATGGCGTTGAGTACAGCGGCGAGAAAGTCGGCGAGGGGCTCACCGAAAAGGAGGGCCTGGAGCAACCCGTTTATTATTGGGTCCCCTCCATCGCGACGTCCGGTTTGGCCTTCTATGAAGGCGATCTATTTCCCGATTGGAAAGGCAACGCCTTCGTCGGCGGATTGGCGGGAACGCGCGTGGATCGACTGGTATTTGACGGCGACGACGTGATTGCAGCCGAAACGCTGTTTGAGGACGCGGCCGATCGTATCCGCGATGTCCGATCCGGACCCGACGGCGCCCTCTGGCTCCTGACCGACGACAGCGGCGAAATCCTGCGTGTGGTCCCGGCGAAGTAGGCCACAGATTTTTACTCGTCTTGCAGCTCCGTTTTCGCTAGCAGACTTTGGTAATCAAGCGGCCGAGGTCCCATTCGGCCAATTCAACGGAAACGTCTGGCATGGTTGAAGCGGACTTCCCGATCTGCGTTGCAGCACTTTACAAGTTCAATGCCATTGACGACTGCGCGAAAGTTCGCGGGCCTCTGGCAAGCTTATGTCGCGCGCAAGGCGTCAAAGGCACGCTGCTCCTGGCGCCTGAGGGGATCAACGGCACCATCGCGGGATCGGATCACGCGATCGGGCAAGTGTTGGATCATATCCAACATTTGGTTGGCGAAACCAAACTTGAGGTGAAATTCTCGCGCGCAAGAAAGCAGCCCTTCCACCGCATGAAGGTGCGAATTAAGCGCGAGATCGTCACGATGGGGCAGCCCAACATCGATCCGCTGCAAGACGTCGGCCATTATGTTTCGCCTGAGAATTGGAATGAGTTGATTAGCGATCCCGACACCATCGTCATCGATACGCGCAATGACTATGAGGTCGCCGTCGGCACCTTTCGCGGCGCGATCGATCCGAACACCACGACCTTTCGTCAATTCCCTACGTGGTTCCGCGCTGAACGCGAGCGCCTGTTGCGCGATGGTCGGCAGCCGAAAATCGCCATGTTCTGCACGGGCGGCATCCGTTGCGAGAAGGCAACCGCATTCGTAAAGGCGGAAGGTCTCGACGACGTCTATCACCTCCAAGGCGGCATACTGAAATATCTGGAGACTGTCCCGCGCGAGCAAAGCCTGTGGCAGGGCGAGTGCTTCGTGTTCGACCAGCGGGTAACGGTTGCCCACGGCCTTGCACCTGGCAGCTACGCACTGTGCCACGCGTGCCGGCGGCCGGTGAACGAGACAGACCTTAAATCAGAGCTTTTTGAACCGGGCGTCAGTTGTCCTGCGTGCCATGGCGAGCGCAGCGAAGAACAACGGGCCAGGTACCGGGAACGCCAACGTCAGAAATGTTTGGCGGAAAGGCGGGGACAAGCCCATCTCGGCGCTTCGGTTGCCTCGCCGCACAAACATGGCGGGAGATAACCTCTTCTAGCTCCACCCTTTCCTCAACCGAGATTGCGGGATCGACGAATAGACCGCCGGTTACGCGCTGCAGCCCATAGCATTTCGGGCAAGCATAGGCTGCCATGGCCGGCGCAATGAAGGCTCCGCATGCGACTGTGAGGATCACCAGTATCGTCGCGACAAGCAGGAATCGCTTGGTGTGCCGCTTCGCTGAAAGTTTCATATTTCCGACCTGCCACAAAAAGATGGTGCCGAATGCGGGTATGAGGGCAACCGACAGTCAAGCTTTGTGACGCCAGAACGATCTTCAGTTCCACTTGGGGCCAAGAGGCAACCTGACGAGGCGTGACATTCCTTCAACGTGGTATGGTGCCGTCCGCAACCTCCTTGCGGGAGAGATTGTTATGATGGTGCCGCCAATCACGACCTCATCCGATCTTCCCAAGTCCGCTCAGCCCGCGATCTTCCGCCCGCCCGCCCGCATACGCTATTTTTCATTGGTGGCCACGCTCTTCCTCGCCGCCGTTTCCTCTCTCATGATCTGCTTTGCGATCGTCCTTCTGTTCGAAGGGTCATGGGGACTGGGCGCCCTCCTCGCGGCATTAGGGATTTTCATGGCAATGCTCGACGGCTATGTGCTGCGGGATCTCTTGGGACGATGGGGCCTTAGCGTCGCGTTTCTTGACGACCGCATGGTGCTCAATCTTCCGGCTGGACGGTCGCTGATCCACCAGCCCGTTGCGCAGCATGTGACCATTCCCTACGCCGACATTGAGGCCGTCGAAACTCGGCTCGAAGCTTTCCCTTCGCTCGGCATGGAAAACATGCAGCGTCCGTATGTGCTGACCCTAAAAGGGGGCAATCGGATTTTCCTGTTTGAGGATCGTGCGCTCGGGACGCCGCTCGAAACACCGATGTATGGACCCATCGCGGCCGCTATCGTGCAGCATGCCGGTGTCCCGTTGCGCGATCTCGGCATGGTAGAGGGCGGAGGCGGCTTCTTATCCGTGTGGGGCGCGCACGCTCCAGATTGGGCGGCGCCATCGCTGCCGCTTGCGCTGCAAATGCGTATCTGGCGGCACGTGGTGGCAACGGGATCGCTGGCAATGGCTCTGGTCGTGCTCGCGCTTCTAATCAACGCATCCTTGCATTGAAAATTGCATCCCTTCGGGTTGGTTACATGTGATGAACCAACCCGAAGGCGGGATCGGCAAGGATCATATGTTCAGCATACGAATTCATCCACCCAAAGTCGGCGACGGCTCCCGCCTCGCCGATCAAAGAGTGGCCGACTTCCGCATCTGCATTGCCCCAAGCGGATCCAACTCTCCCCATAAGCGTTGACCCAGGTCATGCCGCCGCCCCACCCCCAGCGGTATGGTGCCGTCACCTGCTTATCCTTTAAGGTCGGCCCGCAATGCCCGAGCAACTTGCCCAATCGAGCCACCGGCTCCTGCAACAGTCCGTCGCCACGCTGCGCCCGTGCCGGTGCCCGGGCTGCATCTGCCTGACGTGGTCGGAGCGGCGGAACTTACGCCGCGTGGGCAGGATCGTGCGCGCCCTGAAACGCCACGTACGCCGCCAGGCGCGCCAGGAAGCCCTAGGGCGGGCCAAGGCCCGCGAAACAGCCCCGCAAGGTTGACACTCTGGTCCCCTCCGGGGCATTGTCCGCGCCAATCAAGACGGCCCTGACTTCAGAGCCGCCGCCCTGCCCGAGGCAAAGCCCTTCGAGGCAGGGAGGTCAACACCCGCCAGCGCGTTGCGCCCGCGGGTGCGTTTTCGTTTTGCATCTTTGAACCAAGGAGACCGGCGACAACATCACTTCGACGAGCGCAGCGAGACGAACGGCCAAGGGCCGCCAGTGCGTTGCACTGCCCCCGCGGAGGCGGGGAGCGAAGCGACTTCGCCGTGAGCGAATAGAATGTTTCAATCGCTGTCAGACCGCCTCTCGGGCGTCTTCGAGAAGCTGACACGCCGCGGCGCGCTCACAAATAGCGACGTCAGCGAAGCCATGCGCGAAGTGCGCCGGGCTTTGCTCGAGGCCGATGTCGCGCTCGATGTCGTCAAGGACTTCGTCGAGAAGGTGAAGGCGAAGGCGATCGGACAAGAGGTTCTGCGCTCGGTGACGCCCGGGCAGATGGTCGTCAAGGTCGTCAATGACGAGCTCATCGCCATGCTGGGCTCGACAGCAGAACCGATCGATCTCAACGCCGCCCCGCCCATTGCCATCATGCTCGTCGGCTTGCAGGGCTCGGGCAAGACGACGACGACGGCAAAGATCGCCAAGCGCCTGACGACCCGCGACAAGAAGAAGGTGCTGATGGCCTCGCTTGATACGCGGCGCCCCGCAGCCCAGGAGCAACTTCGCGTTCTGGGTGAGCAAACCGATATCGACACGCTGCCTATCATTGCCGGTCAGACACCGCAGCAAATCGCTAAGCGGTCGATGGATGCAGGCAAGCTCGGCGGCTACGACGTCGTGATGCTGGATACCGCCGGCCGCATCCACATCGACGAAGCGTTGATGGCGGAGACGGCCGAGATCCGCGACATCGCGCATCCGCACGAGACACTGCTCGTCGCGGACAGCCTGACCGGCCAAGACGCCGTCAACGTCGCAAAGTCGTTTGACGAGCGGATCGGCATTTCCGGCATTGTATTGACGCGCGCCGACGGTGACGCCCGCGGTGGCGCCGCATTGTCGATGCGCGCGGTCACCGGCAAGCCGATCAAGCTTCTGGGTGTCGGTGAAAAGTGGGATCAGCTCGAGGACTTCCACCCTCAGCGCGTCGCCTCGCGCATCCTCGGCATGGGCGACGTCGTTTCGCTGGTCGAAAAGGCCGCCGAGACGATCGACGTCGAGAAGGCCCACAAGATCGCCCAGAAGATGAAGAAGGGCGCCTTCGATCTGGAGGACATGGCCGATCAACTGAAGCAGATGGAAAAAATCGGCGGCATGTCAGGCATGCTCGGCATGCTGCCCGGCGTCGGCAAGATCAAATCGCAAATCGCGAACGCCAACATCGACGACAGCATCCTCAAGCGTCAGCACGCGATCATCACCTCGATGACACCGAAAGAGCGGCGCAACCCCAAGATCCTCGACGCCAAACGGAAGCGTCGCATCGCGGCCGGCTCAGGGACAAACGTCCAGGACGTCAACAAGCTCATCAAGATGCATCGCCAGATGGCGGACATGATGAAAACGATGGGTCGCAACAAGGGCATGCTCAACCGCTTTATGGGCGGCGGGGCGGCGGCACCCAGCGAGGCGGATATGGCCGCCATGCAGGACGAACTCGGCAAGCTCGACCCCAAGGTGCTCGAACAACTGCCAAAGGACCTCAAGGAGGGATTGCCCAAAGGCCTTCCCGGCCTAGGCAGCGGCACCATGACCAACCTTCCAGGCCTCGGTGGAGGACTTCCCGGATTGGGCAGCGGAAAGTTTTCCGGACTACCGCGAAAGAAGAAATAGCCATGCGTCCTGAAATCGAAATCCAACGCCTGGCGCCACCCCTCATCGCAATCATTCAATTGAAACTTTGATAGACACGCAGGAGCACAAAGAAAATGTCAGTTAGAATTCGTCTCGCGCGCGGCGGCGCCAAGAAACGGCCGTACTACTACATCGTAGCCGCTCATTCGGCCTCACCGCGCGATGGGCGCTACATCGAGCAGGTCGGGAGCTTCAACCCGATGCTCAAGAAGGACGACGAAAACCGCGTCAAGCTGAACGTCGAGCGCTGCAAATATTGGCTCTCCGTCGGCGCATTGCCGAGCGACCGCGTCGCCCGCTTCCTTGATGCTGAAGGTCTCTATCAGCGCACACAGCGTAACAATCCCAATAAGGCCAAGCCCGGCAAGAAGCGCTTGGAGCGTGAGGCCGCCGAGGCTGAGAAGGCAAAGGAAGCTGCTGAGAAAGCGAAAGAGCCCGTTGAGGCCCCTGCTGAGACTCCGGCCGAAGAAGCCCCCGCAGAGGCCGCTCCTGAAGCCGAAGCCAGCGAATAAGAGCTTCCAAGGCCTGGCCTCGGTCCCCGACCGAGGCTGGTCAAATCTCTTCAACCATGGCGTGCACAAACCATTGCTGACGCCACTAAAGTTGCTACCCTCATCAGCCACGTATTGGCCTCACAAGAATTGGGCTGAGGGAGGCGGGGTTGCTGGCGAACGGGCTTTACGGGCTCGATTATAGGGCCACGTACGAAGGCGAAGAGGACGGCGGAACTGCACTCGCCGCATTACGCGATGGTCAAATCCTTGGATCGGACCCGTGGGGTGGAGTGTTTCGAGGCTGTTACGAGTTTGATCCAGACAGCGACCTCAACGTGGTCCGGCTCAAGATCGAAGTCCCCCCTGAGGAAATGCTGGTGACAGGGTTTTCCGCTGGCCCTGATGGCGCGACAGTCGATATCGTTGGAGCATTCGGCGCGTCCAAGATCCCGGCAGTGACCGTCGTCACGGTTGGCGGTCATCCCTTACAAGTGCGGCTTAGTTATCTTGGGCCGCTTCCAGGCTGACCTAGCAATCCCGCAACCGGTGGCAATGAGCGAAAAAGATCATCGCGTTCTTCTGGGTCGCATTGTCGGAGCCCACGGAATCCGCGGCGAGGTGGCAATCGAGTCCTATACCGCCGAGCCGACGGACATCGCCGCTTACGGGCCATTAGAAACAGAAGATGGGTCGCGGCGCCTCGACGTCCGCATCGTGCGCGTCGCATCCAAGGGCCCGATTGCCCGCATCGGCGGTATTGGAGACCGCACGGGTGCCGAGGCGCTGAAAGGTCTCAAGCTCTATGTTGATCGCAACCGGCTGCCTGCAGTCGAGGGAGACGAGTTCTACCACGCCGACCTAATCGGCCTGCACGCCGAGAACCCCTCGGGAACGATCATTGGAACGGTCGTTGCCATACAAAACTACGGGGCCGGGGACCTCCTTGAGGTGCAGCTTCTTGATACCAAGAAAACCGAACTCATTCCGTTCAAGGAGCCGTTTGTACCCAAGGTCGACATCGACGCCGGCCGCGTCGTCATCGACATGCCCGCCGCGGAACCTGATAAAAAGTCCTGATTGGCATAGCTATACCAACTCGCCTTTCAACAAACGCGGCAACTCGCCGGTTAGTCCCGCCGCCTCTCCAACAAAGAAACGCTTCAGCGCAGGCACCCGGTCGACCAATCCAAGGCCAAAGTCGCGTCCGGCACGCATCAGCGTGCCGTCGTTGGCAAACAGGCGATTAAGCCCGTCGAACGTAGCGGCCGATACCATCGAATCGAAACGCCGCCAGCGCTCATAACGTGCGAGGGCTTGCGCATTGCCGGCATCGAGTCCCAGCCGCACGGTTTCGGTGATCACCTCGACGAGGGCGGCCACATCTCGGAACGCAAGATTGAGACCTTGGCCCGCGATCGGGTGCACGCCATGGGCGGCATCGCCTATGAGCGCAAAACGCGGACCGACATAGCGCCGCGCCAAATGCATCTCCAGCGGCCACGACTGGCGCGGACCATCGAGCCCAATCGCACCAAGCTTGCCGCCAAACCGCTTGTCCACCTCGGCGAGAAACCCCTCGTCGTCGAGAGCGAGGATACGTTTGGCCTCCATCGCCTCCTCCGTCCAGGTTATGCAAGATCGATCGCCCTTAAGGGGCAATATCGCGAAGGGGCCGGCAGGAAGGAAATGTTGAACGGCGCGACCACCGTGCGGACGGTCGTGCCGCACCGTCGTGACGATTCCGATTTGTGGATACTCCCAACCGACGACTTTGATTCCGGCCGCTTGACGCAAGCGTGAGCGCCGGCCCTCGGCAGCAACGAGCAGCGCCGCGCTAAGCTCGCGGCCGTCTTCCAAGCGCACTGCAACTCGGCAATCGTCACTTGCAAAGTCTTGCGCCTCGGCCGGCGCGATCATCGTCACGGCATCGAGACGCTTCACCGCTTGCTTGAGTGCGTCTTGAAGCGCTGCATTCGGGACAATATGCGTCGCCGCCTCGCCCTCGCCCGTGACATTGTCATAGGTCAACAGCACCGGACGCACACCGCTCTCAAGGCTTGAGTCGGTGATGTCGATGCTGGTTACGGGTTGGGCGGCATCGGCCAACTGCGGCCATACGCCCAAAGCCTCAAGCATCCGCTTGGATGCTGCCGAGAGCGCTGAGGCTCGGCTGTCGGGTGGTGTGGCCCCATCACTGGGGCGCGCGCGATCGATCAGCGCAATCTTGAATTCGGGACCGAGACACTGGCTCAACCCGCAACTCAGGGCCAGACCACCGAAGCTGGCGCCCGATATCACCACATTAAACTTTGCATTGCCGGTTTCCGGCGCCATGTGCGGCTCTCTTCACTCGACCTGCCCTTTAGGACGCTCGTCCTTGACAGATCACCACCCGCCGCTCCCATTACGCGACCTTTTCCCAATGCGCCAGAACATCGAGACACAGAGGGACCGACATGACCGCAGATGACGCCGCACCAAAGACGGCCCTCTCCTCCCTGCTGGCGACACTCGATCTCGAACCCATCGAGGACAATCTTTTTCGCGGAGCTCGCGGCATCGAGGGCTGGCAGCGGGTTTTTGGCGGTCAGGTCCTGGGGCAGGCGTTGGTAGCAGCCGCCCGCACCGTCGATCCCTCCCGGCCGGTTCACTCACTGCATGGTTACTTTCTGCTCGCCGGGGATCCTTCGAGGGAGATTGTTTATGACGTCGACCGCATCCGCGATGGCGGCAGCTTCACCACCCGGCGCGTCAGGGCCATTCAACATGGGCGCGCCATCTTTTCGATGAGCGCCTCCTTCCACAAGGTGGAGGAAAGCTATGATCACCAAACGACGATGCCGGATGCGCCCCCGCCCGATAGTCTGCCGGAGCCTAAGGAACTTATCGGACAAATCCTCGACAAGCTGCCTGAGAACATGCGCCGGTATTGGGAACGCGAAAGGCCCATCGATTTGCGCATCCCCGATGTGACGCGCTATCTGAGCCGCGAGAAAAAGGCCCCGGTTCAGCACATCTGGATCCGAGCCAACGGGCGCTTGCCGGACGACCCGGTCATCCACCAGGCCGTGCTCGCGTATGCCTCCGACCTGACCCTTCTCGACACCGCCCTCATCGCACATGGCAAGTGGCTCTTCGACCCGGACGTCCAGCTTGCCAGCCTCGATCATGCGCTGTGGTTTCACCGGCCCTTCCGCGCCGACGAGTGGATGCTCTACGTGCAAGACAGCCCCAGTGCCTATGGTGCGCGGGCCTTTTGCCGAGGCACGGTCTACAGCCAGGCTGGCGCCCTGATCGCCTCCGTTGCTCAGGAAGGACTGGTCAGAATCCGGCAAATGGCCGATGTGCCCAAATAGACGGCACAAACCAGTGGCTGCTCCACAATTGGGCACCCGTGACTTCGCTCCAACCGAACCTGCAGCGGTCACCACAAAATAAAGTCTGTGATTCTCGCTACTTACTGCAGTGCACTCACCTGGCACGTATCTTGACTTATTGCAGTCGGTAGCCATCGCCCGGTCGGGCTTTGGCGAGGCCAGTGTTGACTTGTCTGCTCCTCATCTATCGGCGGGGCGAACAAGGGCAGAGGGGAGTTCGCATGAAACTAATCACAGCAATCATCAAGCCCTTCAAACTCGAGGAGGTCCGCACTGCGCTGACCGACATGGGTTTGCAGGGAATGACGATCACTGAGGTCAAGGGCTACGGACGACAGAAGGGCCACACGGAGATCTACAGAGGCGCGGAATACGCGGTGAGTTTCCTGCCCAAGATCAAAATGGAGGTCGTCGTCCCATCCGCCCAACTCGATAAAGCACTCGAGGTAATCCAAGCCGCCGCAAAAACCGGTCAGATCGGCGATGGAAAGATCTTCGTATCTCCGATCGAGCACACGGTGCGCATCCGCACCGGAGAGGCTGACGACAGTGCACTTTGATCAGAGCAACCTTAACCAACCTGAGAACCATGGGGGAGTAACCGACATGGAGTCATCGTTTGCAAAGCGTTCGCTGGGCGTCCTTGGAGGCGCGGCGACGCTCTGTCTGCTCATAGTGCCTGCGCTCGCGCAGGATGCACCTGCGGCGGCGGCCGCCGCCCCGGCGGCAGCTGCCGAGAGCCCATTCCCGTACATCTTGAACACCTTCTTGTTCTTGGTAACTGGCTTCCTCGTCATGTGGATGGCCGCCGGCTTTGCCATGCTCGAAGCTGGCATGGTTCGGTCCAAGAACGTCAGCATGCAGTGCGTGAAAAACATCGCGCTCTACTCGATCGCTGGCATCATGTTCTGGCTGGTCGGCTACAACGTCATGTACGACGCTGTTGACGGTGGCTGGATCGGTACGGTCCTTCCAAAGGTGATCCCCGAGCCCTCGGAAGATCCTGGTAGTTACGCAGCCGCATCCGACTGGTTCTTCCAGATGGTGTTCTGCGCCACAACTGCTTCGATCGTATCGGGAACGCTCGCAGAGCGCATAAAGCTTTGGCCGTTCCTGTTGTTCGTTGTCGTACTCACCGGCTTTATCTACCCGATCGAAGGCGCGTGGAAGTGGGGTGCAGGTTGGCTCGCACCAGGCACCGACGATAGTTGGATCAAGACGGTTGCCGGGGCAGACTTCCAAGACTTCGCCGGTTCAACGATCGTGCACTCGACCGGCGGTTGGGCAGCCCTCATGGGTGCTCTCGTGTTGGGATCCAGACTTGGTCGCTATGTTGATGGCAAGATCGTCGCCATGCCTGGCTCAAGCATGCCGCTTGCGACATTGGGCACCTTCATTCTCTGGTTGGGCTGGTTCGGCTTTAACGGCGGTTCCCAGCTTGCAATGGGGACGATGGAGGATGCTTCGGCGGTCGCCAGAATCTTCGTCAACACGAACACGGCTGCTGCTGCCGGCGTCGTTGCTGCGATAATCCTGAGCCAGTTGTTCTATGGCAAGGTTGACCTCACATTCGCCCTCAACGGCGCTCTGGCAGGTCTTGTTGCCATTACGGCTGAACCACTGACACCCAATCCGCTTTGGGCCATCATTATCGGTGGCATCGGCGGTGTGATCGTTGTCTTCGCGGTTCCGCTGCTGGACAAGCTCCGGATCGACGACGTGGTTGGCGCCATTCCGGTCCACCTCTGCGCCGGCATCTGGGGCACACTAGCAGTGCCACTAACCAACTCGGATGCCACCTTCTTGGCCCAGATCATCGGCATCGGGTCGATCGGCGTCTTTGTCTCCCTCGCAAGTCTCCTGGTCTGGCTGCTCCTTAGCTTCTCCATCGGCCTGCGGCCGACGGCGGAGGAGGAAATGGCTGGTTTGGACCAGACCGAGATCGGCTTGGAAGCCTATCCGGAATTTGGGACAGGCAGCCAGCGGCTCTAATCGCAAACATTGGGCAGGCCTCGTTGAGAGGCCTGCCCTCCTTACTTCACAGCCAGCCGCTCCGGCTCCACTTGCGCTCCGGGCCTGGCCCGGCAGGCAGCCACCCCAGCCTGCGCATTTGTTAAGCAATATTTAGTTATTGCCTAGAAATTGATCACGGCCGACCTGCCGTCGCCGCATCCTCGCCACAACTGGTCAGAATTCACTCCAAAGATTCAAAAGCTTGAGCGCGGCATGCGCTCTTGGCACGCCTTTTGAGTCCTCTCTGGCGTTCGCGAGGCCCGATCGGGTTCTCGTTCAAGCAAACGCGATGAATGCGGCCGCCAAGAAATGGCCGTTGGGAGGGGAGAGCGAATGAAGCTCATCACAGCAATCATCAAGCCGTTCAAGCTGGAGGAGGTCCGCGCTGCGCTGACCGACCTCGGCCTGGCGGGCATGACCGTAACAGAGGTCAAGGGATATGGACGGCAGAAGGGACATACGGAGATCTACCGCGGCGCTGAGTACGCGGTGAATTTCCTGCCAAAGGTAAAAATGGAGGTCGTGGTCCCCTCCGCCCAAGTCGACAAGGCACTTGAGGCAATCCAAGGCGCTGCGAAAACGGGGCAGATCGGCGACGGAAAGATCTTCGTTTCGCCCATCGAGCACACGATCCGCATCCGCACCGGAGAAGCCGACGACAACGCGCTTTAGCCAGGCAACCACACTGGCTGCCTTGACCTATGTCGACATAAGGGAACGGGAGACTTCGCAAATGAAATACGATGATCTGAAACGTGTGGCCGCATCAGGTGGCGCCGCGGCCGCGCTCATTCTGAGTTCTGCGCTACCGGTGCTTGCGCAAGAAGAAACGCCCACGCTCGACACCGGCGATACCGCTTGGATGCTCACGTCCACCGCGATCGTTCTTATGATGACGATCCCGGGTCTTGCTCTCTTCTACGGCGGCATGGTCCGCAAGAAGAACATCCTTTCGGTGATGATGCAGTGCTTTGCCGCCTGCTGCCTGGTCACCATACTTTGGATGGTTGCCGGCTACTCACTCGCATTTACCGATGGCGGTGCTTACAACGCCTACATTGGTGGGCTCGACAAGGTTCTGCTCGCGGGCATCGGCAAGGACACGCTCTCGGGAACAATTCCTGAGATGGTCTTCATGACCTTCCAGATGACATTCGCGATTATCACGCCGGTGCTGATCGTCGGTGCCATCGTCGACCGCATGAAGTTTTCCGCCTTTCTGCTCTTCATGGGCCTGTGGTTGATTATCGTCTACGCCCCGGTTTGCCACTGGGTTTGGGGCGGTGGTTTCCTTGCCAACGACGGCGTTCTTGATTTCGCCGGCGGCACGGTGGTCCACATCAATGCCGGTATCGCGGGTCTCGTTGCGTGCTTGGTTCTGGGTCGACGTAAAGGCTACGGCACCGAGAACATGGCGCCGCACAACCTGACTTTGAGCGTCATCGGCGCCTCGTTGCTTTGGGTTGGCTGGTTTGGCTTCAACGCCGGATCGGCGGTCGGCGCAAACGGCACCGCCGGTATGGCCATGTCCGTGACGCAGATTGCAACAGCTGCTGCCGCGCTTGCTTGGATGTTTTCCGAGTGGCTGGTTCACGGCAAGCCCAGCGTGCTTGGCATCATCTCTGGCGCAGTTGCCGGTCTTGTTGCCATCACTCCGGCATCAGGCTTCGTCGATCCCAAAGGCGCGCTTGTGATCGGTGTTGCTGCCGGCGTGGGCTGCTACATCTGCGCTACGGGTGTCAAAAAGGCGCTGGGCTACGATGACAGCCTCGACGTCTTCGGCGTCCACGCTGTCGGCGGCATCATCGGTGCCATCTTGACGGGCGTGTTTGCTGTCGAAGCAATCGGCGGCACGGCAGGTCTGCTTGAGGGCAACTTCGCTCAGGTTCCGATCCAGGTCTACGGCGTTCTGGCCACGACCATCTGGAGTGCTGTCGGAACCTTTGTGATCCTGATGGTCCTTTGGTTGATCATTGGCATCCGCGCAACCCAAGCGCAGGAAGTCGAAGGTCTCGACGTCGCCCTACACGGCGAGTCGATCCAATAAAGGCGATCGGCTGCGGACTGGTCGCAACGACTGGCCCGCAGCCCTAACCAATTAGCTCCCGAGCGAACGCCGTACCTAGGCGTGCTCTAAACTCGGTCCGCGTCGCCTAAAGCGTCCGGACCGTTTTTTTGCCTGCCGTCAAGCAAAAATCCGGATCGAGCTACCAAGTGAAGTGCGCTCAAGCAGCCGCAGCAAATCAGCCCGGCGCATCGCCACGCAGCCTTCAGTCGGCACAAATCCCTCTCGAGCCACATGCATGAAAATGGCGCTACCGCGTCCCCTGATGCGCCGGTCGTCATTGTGGCCCACCACGACAACCACGTCGTAGAGATGATCCTCGCGCCATAGCGCCTCGGCGCTGGCAGGATAAGGATGCATGACGTGCCGATTGTAGTTGCGATCCAACGGATCGTCGCACCAGCCATCATCAGGCCGAAGCGCTCTCAGCGGCAAACCCGTGCGCGGGCGCACGATGCGGTCTGCCCTATAGAAGGCCTGTCGCAGCGCGAAGGTCCCGATTGGCGTCGCGCCGTCGCCTTCGCGTTTGTTAATGCTGCGGCCGGACCGGCCCATCGCACACCGGAAACGGAGGTTTCCGTACGAGATCGTTCCCGTCGTCACGCGCGCTGACAAACCTGTTACAGCGAGTTGAGGAGGGTGGGGGTTTGTCGTCATTGGAGGTTGCGGGCACACGTGCTATTCGCATCGTTTGGACGGGGTTATCGAGCGGCCCAAGAGGATGCAAGACTCTGGATCCAAAAGTAAACCGGAGCGAGCCAGAATGACGACAGCGCGCAGGATTCTCATCGTTGATGACGACGAGGAGCTTCGTGAGACCCTAAAAGATCAGCTCGTTCTCCACGACGAGTTTGAGGTCACTACAAGGGGCACCGCCTCAGAGGGCATGGAGCAAGCAAAGACCGACCACTTTGATCTCGTGGTCTTTGACGTGTCGCTCCCCGACATGGACGGCCGCGAGGCTGTCAGAATGCTGCGCAGGTCCGGTTTCAAAACACCAATTGTCATGCTGACGGGAAATGTATCCGATGCCGATCAGATTCTCGGTCTAGACGCCGGTGCCAACGACTACATCACAAAGCCCTTCAAATTCGCCGTGCTTCTTGCGCGCGTTCGCGCCCAACTGCGTCAACATGAGCAAAGCGAGGATGCGGTCTTTGCAATTGGCGGCTACACATTCAAACCGGCATCAAAGCTGCTGATCGACGAGAAGGGTGCCAAGGTGCGCCTGACTGAAAAAGAAACATCGATTCTCAAATACCTTTACCGCGCTGGCGAAAGGGTCGTCTCGCGTGAGACGTTGCTGCATGAAGTCTGGGGCTACAACGCCGGTGTCACCACCCACACGTTGGAAACCCACATCTATCGCCTTCGTCAGAAGATAGAAAAAGACCCCTCAAGCGCAGAGCTGCTGGTCACGGAGACTGGCGGGTACAAGCTCGTACCTTGACCGGATTACAAAGCCGTCCTCAGTGTCCTTCTTGCATCTAGACCGCTTCGCGCGAATCAGTCGACGCTTCCAACCTCAATGAATCCGCACCCGTTGCCGGACCGATCACGGTGACCGCGTTGCGGTGACATCGGCTATAAGGTTTGGGAGCGCTAAGACTGAAAATGGAATTGATCGTCAAGGAACTGGAGCGCGTTGCACTCTTCCAGGGGCTTTCCCCATTTCAGCTCAGTGAAATCGCCCGTCGCGCAGAACGCGTCATTTACAATCCAGGCGCAGTTATCATCGAAGAAAACGAGGAAGGCGACGCTGCCGTATTGCTCGTCTCTGGTGAGACGGTCCGAGTAAGCGGGCCCGAGCTCCAATCCCGGGCCGAACCCGTCGCCACCGGCTCTCTGCTCGGCGAAATGGCGATGTTGGTGGAGACCACCCATAGCTCGACCGTCGTGTCGCGCAGCAAGGTGCGCGCTCTACGACTCATGCGCGACGAGCTGCACGCGCAAATGAAAGATGATCCACAACTGGCCGAACGGATTTCCCACAACCTTACCGGGAGATTGTCGTCGATGGCCGAAGAGCTACGCCGCGTTGATGCAATCCTTGCCTCACGACCCGGCAGGAACGTCTTGCACGGAGATCAGCATTCAACGCCTGCTGCCGAGATGGCCACCCAATCATAGAGAAAAGTTTGATCATAGAGAAAAGTTTGATTTGGCACGAAAAAACGAAAAACGCCCAACCCCGGGGGGAGGGGTTGGGCGTCGATAGCGCTTTCGCGCGTGGTGCCGGGAGGGAAGCCGGCACCCCAGGTGATGTCTTTCGGCTAGACGGGGGGCACTACCGATACAGGGTGACACCACCTGAATAGCTGTGAGTTAAGCGCAAGTTTGCAAACTTCAATAGTCCGCTCGACGAATTATCACGAAAAGTTTACCGCTCGGCCACAGCTTATCCCCGCTTATGGGATTGCCAAGCGTCCGAACAGTCACACTGTGTTGCCTATCGGGGCGTTCCGACCCGCATTCCTAAAGGCTTAATTTTGAAGAAATTATTATCAATCTCCGCTGTTGTATCGAGGCTAGAGACTTCCACGCGGGTATCGAGGCCCTGAGCGTCCTTCGTCACCCACTCTTTAAGTTCAAGTTCCGGTTTTGTTGACAAGAACAGTCTGATTTGCCCGGGCGCATCAGGATCCTTGTCCTGCAGTCCGACAACGATAAGGTCTTCCGATTCCTGCACTTCCATGATGCGCGCATCGCGGACGAGATTGACGTCGGTGCGCAAGAGAAGCCGGAACGGGGTCTGGTTGACCGCAACGCGGTCCTCATTGTTCAAATCATGGTCCTGGATCACCAAATACCGCCCGTCGGAAACGACGATTTGGCGCGAGGGACGCGCGTAGTCGAAACGGAAGCGACCGGGCCGCTTCACGTAGAACTTCCCGCGCATACGCTTGTTGGCAGCGTCGACCTGCACGAAACGGCCCTTCAGTGTCTTTAGGTTGGCGAAATACCCGCTGACCCTGTGGACGATCTCGATCTGCTGGTCATTGAGCTCAATGCCGGCGGTGCTATCGGTTGGCGCAACCTCAGCGCTCCATGCGGACCCCGCGGCGTTGGGTGGGGACGGCTCCTGGGTGGCCGGCTGGGGGGTGGCCGGCACTGGTTTTGGCGGCTCCACCTGCCAGCCAGTGTTTGCATCCTCGCCGATGGCCGCAACCGGCGCTGACACGAAAGCCAAGCAGACCGCAATCCCGGCCGCTAGTCCTTTCGATATGTGCATTAAAGCCCCCATGCTTCCCGAATCGAATCTCGCAATAATTTACCCCCTTATGGCCGGGAAAGCCCCCAGTTGACCTCCCTCTTCCCCGAACAATGCGACCACATGTAGGCGGTTCGAGGCGACCGGAAACGGTGTTCAGTCTCAGGGGCCCGGGATCTGGTTCATTCGGCTTTTGATTGCGCGCCGTTTCCGTCTCTCGCCGTGATCAGGATGTCGCGTTTGCCGCCATGTTTGGCCGGCCCGATCAGACCGTCCTCTTCCATGCGCTCGATCAGACCCGCGGCACGATTGTATCCAATCGAAAGGCGGCGCTGCAGATAGCTCGTAGACGCCCTGCGATCACGCAGGACGACCACAACGGCCTTGTCGTAGAGATCATCGACGGACTCGCCGCCTTGGCCGTTATCGGCCGCACCCAATATGGGCTTTGCATCGGTGATGCCAGAAATGTAGCGCGGGCTGCCTTGATGGCGCAGGGCGTCGGCAACGGCCTCAACCTCCTCATCGGAAACAAATGGCGCATGTGCACGCACTGTCTGGCCCGATCCGCTCGAATAGAGCATGTCACCTTGGCCTAGAAGCTGCTCTGCACCCGGTTCGTTTAGGATCGTACGACTGTCGATCTTGGAGGCGACCTTGAACCCGATGCGCGTCGGGAAGTTCGCCTTGATCGTTCCCGTTACGATATCGACGGACGGACGCTGGGTCGCCATGATCATGTGAATTCCCGCCGCGCGTGCCATCTGCGCCAAGCGTTGCACAGCAGCTTCGATTTCCTTGCCGGCCACAGACATCAGGTCGGCAAACTCGTCCACAACCACGACGATGTAGGGCATCGCCTCGGCCTGCACGTCTTGCTTCTCGTAGATGGCCTGACCCGTCTCGTTGTCAAAACCGGTCTGCACAGTGCGTGAAAGGTTTTCGCCACGCGACTGGGCCTTTTTCACGCGCGCATTGAAGGCCTCGATGTTGCGGACGGAGAGGCCCGCCATGCGCTTGTAGCGCTCTTCCATTTCGCCCACGACCCAGTTGAGTGCCGCAATTGCCTCTTGCGGGTCTGTCACCACCGGGGTCAGGAGATGCGGAATGCCGTTGTAGACCGAAAGCTCCAGCATCTTGGGATCGATCATCAACAGCCGGCAGTCTTCGGGCGAACGGCGATAAAGCAGCGAAAGCACCATCGCATTGATGCCCACGGACTTGCCCGAGCCGGTCGTCCCCGCAACCAACAGATGGGGCATGCGGGCAAGGTCCGCGACGACGGGCTCGCCGCCGATCGACTTTCCAAGTGCCATCGGCAAAACAGCGTCCGAGTTGCGGAAAGTGGGTGCTTCGAGGATTTCGCGCAGGTAGACGGTTTCACGCTTTACATTGGGCAACTCAATGCCAATCACCGTACGGCCTGGGACCACGGCTGCCCTCGCCGATGTCACGCTCATCGAACGAGCGATGTCGTCAGCAAGACCAACAACACGCGACGCCTTGGTCCCGCGTGCAGGCTCGAGCTCGAACAGCGTCACGACGGGACCGGGCTTGATGTCACTCACTTCGCCCTGGACACCAAAGTCGGCAAGCACTTCTTCAAGCAACCGCGCCGTGCCGCGCAAAACAGTCTGCGTATACTGCGGCCCACCTTTCGCGCCAGATGGGCGCTTGAGAAGACCGAGTACGGGTGGGCGGAATGTCGATGCGGATCGTGGCAGGGAAAAACCACCAAGCAATCCTGACTTTCGCACACGCGGTGGCGCAGGCGGTTCCACAGCCGGCGACTTGGCAATCGCCCCCGGTGCGAACCGCTCAGCAATGGCACGGCTTGCCTCATCCGTGTTGAAGTCGAACGTCGATTCGCGCCCCTCTGACGTTTCATCTGGGCTTGGCGTCCACGACGCTGGCGCGACCGGCATATCTGTCGGCGGCGACTCGGCGCGGTAGAGACAGGCAGGCATGGTTGGCTCGACGTCAAAGTCAGGCTCCTGAGAATCGAAGCCCGGCTCTTGTGCGCCTGCCGGCTCATCGTCGAACGATGCCGGTCCATCAAGGCGCGGCTCCTGACCATCAAGCCAGTCGCCGTCGCCCTCAGCATCGGCGCCTTCGCCATACTCGACGGTGTAACTCTCCCGCCGATAGAAGGGCCGGGTCAGCCATGAGGACATGCCTGTGAATCGCGACGCGCCCCGGCGACGAACGAGCCGGTCGAGATCTTCGCGTTCCAGCCCAACACTATGGGCGAGCGCGGCAAATCCCACGATGAAGAACACGAACCCGGCGACAGGCCGCGCAGCCTCCGCACCCACCAACGCTAGTAGCGATGTGGCCATCTGGTAGAGCCAATCTCCGACGATGCCGCCAAAGCCGCTGCTAAAGGGCCAGCTTTCGGTCACCGGCACAGCAGCGAACGCGCCGGCCACTAGAAAGACTGAAACGGGAAAGAGCGCCATCTTCGTGCGGTTGGCGAGAATGCGCTCGGCAAGCATCAGCTCGATGCCCCAGAACATGGGTGCAAGCAGCACGAATACGGCCGCAAAGCCGAGCGTGGTCAACATGACGTCGGAGAAGACGGCGCCCACAGGACCCATCAGGTTTCTCGTCGACCCATCGGCCGCATGTGTGAGACTAGGATCGGTAAGCGACCACGTGAGCAGGCTTGCCCAAGCGGCAACGACGCCGGCCAGAAGCAGGGCTCCGGCAGCGCGGCTAAACCATCCAAAAAGCCTGTCTTCCAAGGACGCGGAAAGCAGGCGTCTCGGGTCTCCGTGGGACTCGAGGGACATCGGCAGGAACGAACTCTTTACGCAACAACCACTACGAAACGCTCGAGCGCTTCCTCGACGGTGGCTGCGTCATGCACCAATGCGAGTCGCACATAGTTTGCGCCCGGATTGGTGCCATCGCGGCCGTTTTGCGCCAGGAAAGCACCTGGCAGCACCTTGACACCCGCGCGTTTCCATAAGGTTACCGTTACGTCACCAGGCTCACCAAATTCGCTCACATCGAGCCAGAGGAAGAAACCTCCAGCTGGCCGCTGGTAGCCATATCGGCCAGCAAGAACTGCGTCGCAGACGTCGTATTTGGCCCGGTAAGCCTCTCTATTGGCAACAACATGGGCCTCATCGGCCCAAACCGCGGCAGACGCATGCTGCACCGCGCCCGGCATTTGCGGGCCGATCAGATTGCGGATTTCGGCAAACGTCTGAATGAAGTCTTCATCGCCCGCGCAAAAGCCTGAGCGCAAGCCCGGCAAGTTGGAGCGCTTGGACAGCGAATTGAAGACGACGAGGCTTTCGAACCGCTCCGGCGTTGTTGCGGCGACTTGCAGCGCACCAGGCGGCACCTGATCCGAATAGATCTCCGAGTAGCACTCGTCGAAGAGCAGCAGGAAGTCATAGGTGCGCGCCAACTCAAGCGCGCGGGCAATGTAGGCCTCGCTGGCGACCGCGCCTTGCGGGTTGGCGGGCGAGCACAGATACATCGCGATGGTGCGGTTCAACAAAGGCTTGTCGCGTGCGATCTCCTCCAGGTTCGGGAGGTGCCCAGTTGCATCCGTTGCATTGAGAAACACGGGCTCCGCGTTAACGGCCAACGCTGCCCCGATGTAAGCGCTGTAGTAGGGGTTGCACATCAAGACAGCCGGCCGGCAGGAGACCGTCTTTCGCCCGGCCGCCTGCAGAACGGCCAAGAACAACCCTTCGCGCGATCCGTTGAGCGGAAGCACCTCGCGATCGGGATCGACACCTCCCGCCAACCCATAGCGACGGCCGAGCCAGTCGGCGATCGCGGTCCGCAATGCGGCCGTGCCGCGGATTGGCGGATACTTTGCGTTGGACTCCGCGCCCTCGACCAGTTTGTCGACGACGAAGCGCGGCATTGCCTCGCGCGGCTCGCCAACCGTCATTTCGATAGGTCTGTCGTGCCCCGGCGCAATGTCGTCCAGTAGCTGGCGCAGCCGCGTGAAAGGAGAGAGGATCGCACCGCTGGCGAGGGCCTCAAGGCCGGATGGAAAGGTCATGGGCGAACCTTCGTGCCGCAAAGGAGCTCAACGGATGCCCAATAGCCGCGACACGCCGATGCGTCCACAGGCGCGCCTAGTTTCCCGGCGACACGCTCAATAGTCAAAAAGCGAAGCGGGCGTTCCCCCTCTAAGGTTCACAGAGGGGGAACGCAGCGCGCAGCCCTAGACGTGTCCGGCCCGAAGCTCATCTTCCGGATTGGCCCGGATGTTGTGCATCGAAATGTCGGCGCCTTGATGCTCTTGCTCACGAGTCAGGCGAATGCCTGTCGTCGCCTTGAGCGCCCCGTAAACGACAACACCGGCGATGAACCCAAAGGCCGATCCCAAGATCGAACCTGCAAGCTGCGACGCGAACGTCACGCCGCCCAGGCCGCCCAGAAGTTCCAACCCGAAGATACCGCACGCGATGCCGCCCCATAGGCCGCACAACCCGTGCAACGCCCAGACGCCCAGTACGTCGTCGATTTTCCACTTGTTGGTGGAGATCTGGAACATCTGCACGAAGATAGCGCCGGCAACGCCGCCGACAACGAGTGCTCCCAGCGGATGCATCACATCGGAGCCGGCACACACCGCTACGAGGCCGGCCAAAGCGCCGTTGTGAACAAAGCCCGGGTCATTGTCGCCGACGAGGAAGGCAACGATGATGCCGCCGCACATCGCCATCAACGAATTGATAGCAACGAGACCGGAGATGGCATCCAGCCTTTGGGCACTCATCACATTAAAGCCGAACCAGCCGATGCACAGCAGCCACGACCCCAGCGCGAGCCAGGGGATCGACGAGGGAAGCGTTGCGCTTCCGCGCCCGTTCTCATAGCGGCCAAGACGGGGCCCAAGCAGGAGTACTGCCCCAAGCGCGGCCCAGCCGCCGAAGGCGTGCACCACTATGGAGCCGGCGAAGTCCTTGAATGGCGCTCCGAACCACGCCTCAAAAACGTTTGCCTGCAGACCGTAGTTGCCGTTCCAGTAGACGCCTTCAATGAGCGGATAGAAGAAGGCCACAAGCAGCGCGGTTGCCATCATCTGTGGGACGAATTGCGCGCGTTCGGCAATGCCCCCGGAGATGATGGCGGGAATGGCCGCGGCAAACGTCGCCAAGAAGAAGAAACGAACGAGCGTATAGCCCTGTCCTTGGAAACCGTCCGCACCGCCGGCAATTTCCGCCGCACTGGCAAAGAAGTTCGCCCCATACGCAATCGTGTAGCCGATCACGAAGTAGCAAATCGCCGAGGTCGCGAAGTCGACGATAATTTTGACCAGCGCATTGACCTGGTTCTTGTGGCGAACCGTGCCGGTTTCAAGAAAGGCAAAACCGCCGTGCATTGCGAAGACGAGGATCGCCCCCATCAATAGAAAAAAGACGTCCGGTCCTTGCTGCATCCCCCACCCCCGTGGCTATCTGGCTATTTGTTGTGCAGTTGGCGTCGCCGACTTTGCCGAGCGCCTAGGCAATCGGCTTAATCTCGCGACAATTTAGCCAGGAAGCAGAAAAGAATGCGCACAGTCAACGATCGCTGCGCGCTCTACACAGGGGTATCATCCCGTTTTCCGCACAAATATTGGGCAATTTTGATCAGCCGGCCCGAGGCGCCTGACACCGCTTATGCCCTGCCCACTTGTTGAGCAGATCAGCGAAGCCGGCGGGGGTTCATGTAGAGATCGACTTCTTGGCTTTCGATCTTCGGCTTGATCTTGCCCTTCCGCACGTCCCGCCAGAGCTTCTTCAAGTGCCGGCGGCAGCCGCCGTTGAAAATGATCATCGCACTAAAGAGCTGCATCACCGTCAGCAGCCTGCGGTCGGCATGCTCGACGAGAAGCTTGCCTTTCCATTTGCCGCCGATTGAGAGCACCTTGCCATCGAGGTGGCCGATCATCTTGTCTTGCTGATCATACAGCGTGTAATCGCCGCCAAGATTTATGAGATCGCGTTTGAACCGGTAGAAATCGCAGCCGTCCTTGTTCATGATGAAGAAGGCGAAGTTTTCCGGCATAAACGGCCACTTATTGGCCGAGCGCTCCAAGTAGATGATGTAGTCGTCGCTGCCGTTGTTGATCGAGAACGCCATCACCGGCAGACCGCGCGACGCGATCGTCTGTTGCAAAGAGCGGCCGATCAGCAGCTCCATGGACGCGCGCCAATTCAGCGTCTCGGTGAACATCTTGAGCACAAGACGTTTGTCCATCTCCTCAGCGTTCTTCCAGAGGTCCTCGCGATAGCCGATCACCCCCAGCCGCTCGCCGCCCTCGGTCACCTCCGCAAAAATATCCATGTCGGACGTAAACTGGCGCGACTTGGCGCGATTGCGCGAGCGCTTGTAGATCCCGAACTCGACGCTGTTGAAGTTGGTAATCCAGACATCGAGGATGAAGTGGTACCAGCCATTCTTGACCGCAGCGGCCGCGGCCTTCTTGGACACGCCGTTGATCTTCGTCGTGGCTTCTTTGATTACCTCGGCGCGCGCATCGCGGGCGGCTTCGCTGGCTGCGGCATTTGCTCGGTCTTCAAGGCGAGCTGCGGTTGCGGTCATAAGAGCCTCCCAACGGGTTCAAGCGCCGCGCAAAGCGCGAATCACTCCGTGGCAAGCCTATCATTTGAAAGATTCCAGCAAGATGGCCGGGGCGAATTGGCCTTGGAAAACTCTAAGGTTTTGGCCGCGGACCGAAAATCGCGCTGCCCACCCGCACGTGTGTTGCCCCAAAAGCGATGGCCGTCTCATAATCATCGCTCATGCCCATGCTGAGGCCTGACAGCCCCAACTCGTCTGCGAGCTTGGCAAGAAAGGCAAAGTGAACGGCTGGCTCCTCGTCGACGGGCGGAATACACATAAGCCCGGCGATGTCTAAGCCCAGCTCATCCCGGCACAGCGCGACCAGCGCGGCCGTCTCTTTTGGCATCACACCCGCCTTTTGCGGCTCTTCGCCCGTGTTGACCTGCACAAATAGCTGCAAGCGCTTGCCCTGCCGCCCCATCTCCTCGGTCACCGCCCTGGCAATTTTGGGCCGGTCGATCGAATGAATGGCGTCAAACAATTCGACGGCTTCCCTGGTCTTGTTCGATTGCAGCGGACCAATCAGATGAAGTTCGCAATCGGGAAACTGCGCGCGCAGTTCGGGCCACTTGTCCTTGGCCTCCTGCACGCGGTTTTCGCCGAACAGGCGATGCCCGGCCTCCAACACGGGAACGATATCGCCTGCGCCGAACGTCTTTGAGACGGCGATCAGGTGCACATCGTCTGGATTACGGCCGGCGTTCTTCGCCGCTTTTTCGAGCTTCGAGCCGACATCGGCGAGCCGTTCGCCAACCCCGTGCGGCGGCGTCTCAATTTGTGCCATGCAACAGCTACCTTGACCCTCCACGACCTTTAAGGCTCATTACGGCGCTCCGAGCCGTAAATAAAGCACCCAGAAGATCGAATTTGCATGGCCACCGACCGATACGACGCGCCCGAACGAGAAAAACACTGGCAAGAGGTCTGGGAGAAGGCGGACATCTTCCGTGCTCCCAACGAGGATCCCCGGCCCAAGTGCTACGTCCTGGAAATGTTTCCCTACCCCTCCGGGCGCATCCACGTCGGCCATTCGCGCAACTACACCATGGGCGACGTCTTCGCCCGCTACAAACGCGCACGAGGATTTAACGTCCTCCACCCCATGGGCTGGGATGCCTTCGGCATGCCTGCTGAGAACGCCGCGATGGAGCGCAACGTCCATCCCGCCAAGTGGACGTATGCCAACATCGAGACGATGAAGGGCCAGCTCAAGTCGATGGGCCTGTCGCTCGACTGGTCGCGCGAAATCGCAACCTGCTCGCCCGACTACTACCGTCATCAGCAAAAGCTCTTCCTCGACATGTTCGAAAAGGGCCTCGCCTACCGCAAATCC
>Ga0315534_1000486_pt1 | contig 27524 bp, 20 predicted proteins | sample SalMarSW160240MG_FD_203094 | JGI IMG/M metagenome (GOLD analysis project Ga0315534, IMG submission 203094) | Salt marsh sediment microbial communities from the Plum Island Ecosystem LTER, Massachusetts, United States - Salt Marsh Sediment SW1602-40 ...
TGCTGGTAGAAAAGCAGACTTCGCCCGCGCCCAGCACGCCAAGGTGCCTGCCGATACAGGGCCCACAGCCGGCCGGGCCTATCGTGGCGCCAGCGTCGAGGAGAGTGGCAAGCGTACCGTCGGCCACAGCGCCTTGCAGTGCGGCGCGTGAGGCCGGGACCACGAGAAGGCGGACTCTCTTTGCGATTTGCCTGCCGCGCAGAATGTTTGCTGCTGCCTGCATATCTTGCAGGCGCCCATTTGTGCACGTGCCCAGGAAAACCTGATCGACTTGGACGTCGGCTAGGGCTCCTGCGGGGACGACGTCGTCCACGCGCGGTGGACAGGCGACCACGGGTTCTACACTGCCGAGGTCCACCGTGAGGCGGTCGAGATAGGTAGCGCCCTCCTGCACAGCCAGCCAGTCCGGGACGGAAGCAAAGGCACGGGTCCTGGCATCAGGTACAGAGATGCCGACTTTGGCGCCCATCTCTGTGGTCATGCTGCTAAGCGTCATGCGCGAGGCGATCGACAGGGTCGACACACCGTAAAACTCGACGGCACGGTAGGTAAAGCCATCGGCACGAACCTCCCGCAGCAGGTTCAGGGCGAGGTCCTTGGTGTCAACCCCCTCGGGCAACTGGCCTACCAGGTCGACGCGCACCGTCTCGGGAACGCGCATCCACGTACGCCCGGTAGCAAAAGCGAGGGCAATGTCTGTGGTGCCCATCCCGGTTCCAAAGGCAGCAATAGCGCCATATGTCGTGCTGTGCGAGTCGGAGCCGATGGCGACCATGCCGGGATCGACCAGGTGTTCTTCGACCATAAGCTGGTGGCAGACGCCACATCCGACATCGTAGAAATGCGGGATGCCCTGCTGCTGGACAAAGCGCCGCGCACGGACCTGCCCTTCCGCGGTGGCCAAGTTAGAGGCGGGTGCAACATGATCGATGAATACTGCGCAGCGTTCAGGGTAGGGCAGCTTGTCGACCTCTAGTTCGTTCTCGAGCACGTCGATCACCTCTGGCGCAATCGAGTCGATGGTCATCACCCGGTCCAACTCAACGACGACGAGTTCGCCGGCATGCACGGTACGTCCGGCCGCGTGGGACAGAATCTGTTCGCTCAATGTCTGTGCCATAGCTCCTCCATCAGGTGTGTTCGTTGTGGCTGTTTCCATCGGCCCAGCGTCGCAGCAGGCCGTCGACGTCATCCAGCGAGATCTGCTTCTCGTCGGCGAGGGCCTTGATGTGGGCGGTGATGGACTTGATGTGCGCATCGTCCAATGCCAGTCCTAGCTGTTCGGCACGGTTCTTGATCGCGTTCCAGCCCGTCAGGCGATGGGCAATGCTCACGTAGCGGGTCATGCCAAAGGCATGCGGGTCGAGGATCTCATAGGTCTCTGGGTTATTCAAGATGGCCTTGGCGTGGATGCCTGCCTTGTGGGTAAAGGCCGTGATCCCGGTGATATAGTTGTTGAAGGGGATGTCGACGCCCACCATCCGCGCGACGGTACTGTCGATCTGGCGCAACAGGGTCAGGTCGTATTTGTCGACGAGATGCGGATCGATCGCGTAGAGGCGCGCGATCAGCCCTCCAAGAGGCGTGATACCGTTCCGTTCGCCGATGCCGAGTACCGAAGTATCGACGTGGGTGGCGCCTGCGTCGAGCGCCTCAAAGGCGTTGGCGATCGCGCAGCCCGCGTCATTGTGTCCGTGGAACTCGATGTCGGCGTGCACGCGGCCTCGCAGCTCACGCACCAACTCGTACACCTGGCGCGGCGTGGCAATGCCAACCGTGTCGGCGATTCCCACGCGATCCACGGCGATTGCGTCTACCGCCTCATACACCCGGAACAGGTCGGCCCTTTCACTGCGGAACGAGTCCTCCGTGCTAAAGCGCACCTCGACGCCTCGGCTTCGGACAAAGGCGATCACTTCCTGCGCCAGGTCGACGATCTGGTCGATCTCTTTGCCGTGACTGAATTCGCGCAGCATGGACGATGTGCCGATCACGACGTCGACACCGTCCGCGCCAGCGTCGATGGCCATCGCCGCATCGTCGGCATGGCAGCGCACGTGTGTCAGTATCTTGGCTTTTAGGCCAAGCTTGGCAATGGTCTCGATGTCCTCGAAGCTCTTCGGCGAAGCGCAGGGGGAGGTCAGCTCCAGGCACTCGACGCCAAAGGCGTCGAGCAGCCGGGCGATCTCTACCTTCTCCGCCGTAGTGAAACTGGCGCCCACAAACTGCTCGCCCTCGCGGAGGGTCGACTCGATGATCTGGTAGTCGTGCAGGGGCATGATCTGCTCCTCTTGGTGGTCTGGTCAGGCTGCGCTATCGGATCGTCAACAAAAAAGCCAGTCTCCCGTATGCGCTCCGGCCCTGGGAAGCTGGCTTTGTGACTACGCTGGCACAAGCGGCACTACCCAGACCCGGGGTCCGGCTTGACGCTCCGCTTGCTCTGCTTCTGCTGATCGGGAATTCGTATACCCACTGGATCACCTACCGCGCAAATAAAAAGCCGGCTCCAGGTCGTGTCTGGAAGCCGGTTTCGATGTGCGCAAACAGGACTAACCAGACACGGGGTCCGGCTTCTTGGCGCTTTTCTTGGTCAGACGGGAAGCGTCCATGTGCGCTCCTGCTTGCAGATTGAGCCCAGTGTACCCGATTCGTGCGCGTTTGTCAAATCGGGTCTGCGGCTTTGCAGCGTCTTTTTTTGACATTTGCCCTCTCTCACGCTATAATGGTGCGCACGCCTGGGGCATTTGCCCTGTAATCTCAAAGTAAAGCCTCGATCGAGGAATAGGCCAGCGGTGACCTGTTTTCCCACGAGCATGTGGTAGGTTGAGCCGCTGGCTTTTGCTTGGGAAGGAGGTGGTTGGGCCGCTCGTTCGTCGTCGTTTTTGAGGAATCACAAATAGTCTTGGAGGAGATGATGTCTAGGAAGAGCATGTACGTCTTGCTTGCCGCCTTGCTGACTCTTGCTCTGGCTTCGTGTGCACAAGGCCAACCGACTGTGGCCCCGAGCGCAACGCCCGAGCCTACGCAGGCCAGCCAGCAAGCAACCGCAACTTCTGTTCCACCAACCGCTACAACGGAACCAACGACAGCACCACCTGAGCAAGTCACCTACCAGATCGGCACAAACGCCGAGTACCCGCCGTTCGAGTCAGTCGATGCGTCTGGCAACGTAGTCGGCTTTGACCCCGACATTATGAGCGCGATCGCCGAACGCGCCGGGTTTGACTATGAGTTCGTCAACACCCGGTGGGATGGGATCTTTATCGCACTCCAGTCGGGTGAGTTCGATGCCGTCATTTCGGCGGCGACGATTACGGACGAACGAGCAGAGATCGTCAATTTCTCCGATCCCTACTTTAACGCCGGCCAGATGATCGCGGTCCGCACGGAGGACGCGGATCAGATCAGCACCGTGTCAGACCTTGACGGGCTCAAGGTTGGCGTCCAGTTGGGGACGACGGGCGATATGTGGCTCTCGGACAACACCAACGCCGAAGTCGTGCGTTACGATGAGATCACGCTTGCCTTCCAGGCGCTGGCCAACGGCGACGTCGAGGCCGTGTTCAACGATGGACCGACTTCAGCCGATATCATCCAGGCGAACCCTGAACTTGGGGCGACGTTGGTCGGCGATCCGGTTACCGACGAGTTCTATGGTGTCGCCGTGAACAAGGACCAGGCAGAACTACTGTCGATGATCAACGAAGGCCTGGCGTCGCTCCGCGCGGACGGCACGTACGATGCCATCTATGACAAGTGGTTTGGCGCGCCGGAGGCCCCAGCGGCAAGCGAGGGCAAAGACACGCTGATCATCGGCACGACGGACAAGGTGACGGTCCTCGACCCGGCCGACAGCTATGATTTCCACACTTGGGAGATCCATCACAACACGATGGACACCTTGCTGCACTATGCGCCCGGGACGACCGACCTGGAGCCGGGCTTGGCGACGAGCTATGACGTGAGCGACGACGGCCTCGAGTACACGTTCCACCTGGTCGAGGGTGTCTCGTTCCCCGATGGCACGCCGCTCAACGCCGAGGCCGTCAAGTGGTCGATCGACCGCGTGGTCGCGCTCGAGGGCGACCCCAACTGGCTCGTGTCCTCCTTTGTGGACAGCGTCGAGGTCGTCGACGAGTATACGGTCAAGTTCGTCCTGCAGTCGCCGGTGAACTATTTCCCGCTGCTGGTCGCAACCCAGCCCTACTCGCCGGTCAGCCCGAACTGCTATCCTGAGGACAGCTTTGCTGCTGACAGCACCTGTGGCGGTGTTGGGCCCTACACGATCACAAAGTGGGATCGCGATGTCGAGATGGTGCTGGAGGCCTATGACGGGTACCCCGGACCGGCCCCCAAGACGCCCAAGATCATCGTCCGATACTATGCAGACTCGACCACGCTGCGCTTGGCGGTCGAGAGTGGTGAGGTGGATGTCGCCACCAAGACGCTGAACCCGACCGACTATGCTGATCTCGAGGCGGCGGGTGAGCTGCAGGTCATCGAAGGCCCTGGCGCGCAGATCCGCTTCCTCGGGTTTAACTCGACAACGCCGCCGTTCGATCAGCCTGAGATCCGCCAGGCCATCGCGGCTGCCGTGGATCGGGATGCGATCACGTCTATCGCCTTCCAGGGAACACATAGCCCTCTGTACAGCATGGTACCGATGGGCATGTGGTCGCACATCGACGCGTTTGCCAAGCGCGATCTAGACTTGGCAAAGCAGTTGCTCACGGACGCGGGCTATAGCGAAAGCAACAAGCTCGAGATGGATCTGTGGTGGACGCCGACGCACTATGGCCCCACCGAGGCAGATCTGGCGACCGTGCTGAAGGACAACCTGGAAGAAACCGGCCTGATCGCGGTCAGTTTGCAGAATACCGAGTGGGCCACCTACAAAGAGTATGCGAATGCTGGCTCCATGCCCGTGTTCCTGCTAGGTTGGTACCCGGACTATCTCGACCCCGATAACTATACGTGGTCCTTTGCTCACTCGAGCGCTGCAGACGACATGGGCTTTTTCTACGCGAACGACCAGATGGATGCGCTGCTCGAGGCAGGACAGACGGCAGCCACGCTGCGGGGTGAGGACAGGCTTCAGACCTATGAAGAGATCCAGCAGCTCTGGACAACCGAGGTGCCAACTATCCCGCTGACCCAAGGCTCGTTGCTGGTTGTGGCACAGCCCAACGTTGGTGGCATCGTACTCGACCCGAACATGCTGTTCCACTACTTCCTGCTGCAAGCAGAGTAGAGTCCGGCCTTCGATAGTCAGTCACTCTCAGAGGGTTCGGCGGGCCGGCTCGCCGAACCCTCTCTTTCCCGTAGCTGAACGAAAATGAAGAGTCTGCGCGCATATATTGTGACAAGGGCACTGCTCAGCTTGCCGATGCTCTTTATCCTGGTGACACTGGTCTTTTTCATCGTCCGTATCATGCCAGGAGATCCGGTCGAGGCAATGCTGCGGCCCGGCGTGCCCGAGGAATACAAGAACCAGATCAAACACAACCTGGGTCTCGATCGTCCGCTGTTCCTGAACTTTCGAGGGAGCACAGCACGGGTCGAGCCTGAGCAGATCTTTTTGCGTGCTGAGCCTGACGCGGCGAGCGCCAAGACGCTGCTGGTCTCGGGAGACAGCATCCTAGAGATCAGCGATCGGGCGAATGGCGACGCCACGTGGCTCCAGGTTGCCGTGCCCGAGGGCTTTGTGGGGTGGGTATCGCCAGACCAGATGGATTGGATGCGACAGGTCAATACGGAGATGACCGTGCTGGAGGAGGCCGAGCTCCCAGGCACCTCCGCGTGGGCACCGCTGCAGCCTGCTGATGCGCCACCAGGCGTCGAAGCCAACGCTATCTGGGCGCAGCCTTCTGGGCTGGTATGGGTGGGTACGGATGAAGGTGTCTCTCGCTACAGCGATAATGGCTGGGATCGCTTTGCCGAAACGGATGGCATGCGCGTGTTGGCTATCTGGAGCGGCCGGCCTGCCGACTTGTGGTTCGGTACAGACGGCGCGGGCCTGCTTCACGTTCGAAGCAACAAGTGGACCACCTTTAGCACTGCGGATGGACTGCCGAGCGAAACGGTCCTGGCAGTGTGGGGAAAAGGGTCGAGGACGCTGTGGATCGGCACAGAGCAGGGAGCGGCGTTCTACGACGGGGATGAGTGGCAAAGCTACACGACCTCGGACGGCCTGATCGGAAACGAGGTGCGCGCCGTGTGGGGCGATGGCAAGGGTACGGCCTGGTTTGGGACAGATGCGGGCCTGAGCCGTTTCGATGGGGAAGCTTGGATGAGCTGGACGCACGAGGACGGGCTTCCTGCGGATAGCGTGCGTGCCCTGTGGGGTGCCGACGGCGTGCTGTGGGTCGGTACCGACGCGGGCCTGGTGCGCTACGAGATGGATAGCGATGGAGGCCAGTGGAATATCCTGACCACGGTGGACGGGCTGGCCAGCGACCAGGTTCGGCTGATCCGGGGCGATGCATCTGGATCGCTGTGGGTTGGTACAACGTCGGGCCTTAGCTACTACGACGGAGCGTCTTGGGCAAGCTACTCTCTAGTGGATGGACTGTCTAGCGCAGAGGTGCGGGCAGTCGCGCAGGATGCATCGGGCCAGATTTGGGCTGGTACTGCCAATGGGCTCGATCGGTTGGATAGCCGGCCCTGGATCAAGTTGAGCGTGCCTGCCGGAGGAATGGATGGCTGGGCGCCGGCCGACCAGTTCGAGGTTCGCGTCAGACCGTTCGACAGCCAGTACTTTAACTATCTGTGGGACCTGGTACACCTCGACCTCGGCGTATCGATCTCCCCTACGCGCGGCCGGCCGGTGGCGCTCGATCTGAGACAAAAGCTCCCTGCGACGCTCGAGCTTTCGATCACGGCTCTCCTCATGACCGTGCTGGTCGGCATACCAGCCGGCGCCTTTGCGGCGCACAAGCGACGGAGCGGGGCAGACTATGCCTTGCGCATCTTCAGCATCGTGATCTGGGCCGTGCCTGTGTTCTGGCTGGGGATCATGTTCCAGCTCGTGTTTGGGGTGTACATGGCGGATTGGTACGAGACCTCTGCGATTGGCCAGAAAGTGCTTCAGCCGATCTTTGGGTCTTTCCTTCCGCTGCCGATCTCAGGGCGCATCGGAACCGAGATGGCGCCCAAGACGATCACTGGCCTGTACGTGATCGATGGTCTGCTCACCGGCAACTGGCAGGCGGTCAAGAGTGCGCTCCGCTACCTCATCTTGCCGAGCGTGACCCTGGGCCTCTACCTGTCTGGCGTTTTCACGCGGCTGACTCGCTCGAATATGCTGGATACGCTCAAAGAGGACTTTATCACCGCAGCGCGGGCGCGGGGAGTCAAGGAGCGCGTAGTCGTGTATAACCACGCGCTAAAGAACGCGTTCATCCCAGTTCTCACCATGATGGGCCTCCAGTTCGCCGCGCTGCTGGCAGGGGCGGTGTTGACAGAGACGACCTTCTCGTGGCCCGGCATGGGACTGTTCATGTGGGAGCGGATCGGGTACCGGGACTTTAACTCGATCCAGGGGGCGGTGGTCATCTTTGCCGTCCTCGTCTCCGCGGTGAGCTTGCTGGTCGATATCATCTATGCCTGGATCGACCCACGGATCCGCTACTAGCTGGACCGTGACGATTCGCTAGACCTGGAATGGATACGTGAGTCAAGCTGAGCAACTGGATAGGACGGCCGAACGCAGGGTCGGCCCTGTACGCTGGTTTCTGAACAATGCGAAATGGCACGGTGCCGAGTGGTGGATCACGGTCCTGGGTGGGGTACTGCTCGTTGCCATCATCCTGATGACCGTGTTTGCCGACCGGCTCGCACCGTACGATCCGATCAAGTTCGTCGGCGCGCCCTTTGCACGTCCGCGTGCGCAGCAGTCGGTGGTAGTACTGGAAAGCAACGTCACGATCGGAGGGTTGGCGGACATCGCTGAGGCTGCGGTTGGCGCAATCACGAACTCGCAGGCGACTCGCGAGTTGGACGAACGCGGCTTCGCCTACGAGACCTACAGTTCTCCCCGAGTCGCGGTCCGTGCGCTGCAGGAGGGCGAGATCGACGCGCTGGTCACAGATGCGGGGGACCCCAAGTTCCGGAAGCAGGTGCGGCTACAGGAGGTTGCGACCAAGGTGGTGGGCGATCCGTTTGGTACCGCGTTCTTCCTGGGCACCGACAACTATGGGCGGGATGTCTTCAGCCGTATCATACACGGTTCGCGCACTGTGCTGGGCATCGCCATCCTCGCCGCCGCAATGTCCGCCGCAGCAGGGATACCCGTGGGCCTGTTTTCGGGCTTTTTCGGGGGTTCGCTCGACAAGGCATTGTCGCTGGTGATGGATAGCCTCTATTCCTTCCCCGGGCTGATCCTGGCTATCGCGATGGCCGCGCTCCTAGGGCCCGGCATGCTGAACGTTGCAGTCGCGATCGCCGTGATCTACATCCCGGTCTACTTTCGGCTGGTGCGGAGCAAGGTGCTCTCGGTCAAGGAATCGCTGTATGTCGAAGCGGCACGGAGCCTGGGCGCCAAGCCTTTTACCACCTTGTGGCTCTATGTTTTCCCTAACGTGATGCCGTCCATCGTCGTGATCTTTTCCGTGAACGTGGCCGACTCGATCCTGACCGAGGCCGGGTTGAGCTTCCTGGGGCTCGGCTTGCCGCCGCCCGCGCCGGACTGGGGCTTTGACCTGTCGGCGGGCAAGCGGTTCGTGCCGAGCGGGTATTGGTGGATCATCACCTACCCGGGCTTGATGGTGGCCCTGTTGACGCTTGGGTTCAGCATGCTGGGTGAGGGACTGAACGAGATCCTCAACCCACGGCTGGCCGAAAACTAACGAACACTGTGAGCTGGAAAGTGGCAGACTGCGATATGTCGGAATCCGAGAAGCTGCTAGAGATCGAGGACCTGCAAGTGCACTACCCGGTGCGGACCGGAACGATCCGCGGCGTCGACCACGTGGACCTGACCGTCTACCGGGGCGAGACATTGGGCCTGGTGGGTGAGTCGGCGTGTGGCAAGTCGACCATGGGGCGCGCGATTATGCGCCTGGTATCGGAGCCAGGCGAGATCGTCGGTGGGGCGATCCGGTTCAACGGGCAGGATTTGATGCAGAGGCGCGAAGGAGAGATGACCCAGGTCCGGGGAAGGGACATCTCGATGATCTTTCAGGATCCGATGACATCGCTCAACCCGCTGCAGCGCGTGGACGAACACTTTGTCGAGACGATCCGCACGCACGAGAAAGGGACGGGCAAGCGGGCAGCAAGGGAGCGTGCGGGCGAGATGCTCGATCGTCTCGGCATCCAGCGAGAGCGCCTGATGGACTATCCCCACCAGCTCTCCGGCGGTATGCGGCAGCGGGTCATGATCGGGCTGGCCCTGATCCTGAACTCGCAGTTGGTCATCGCAGACGAGCCAACGACATCGCTCGACGTGATTGTGGAGGCGCAGATCCTGGACTTGATCAAGGAGCTCAAGGGCGCCTACCATATGACGTTGATCTTGATCTCGCACAATCTGGGCATCGTTGCCGAACTGGCGGACCGGCTCGCCGTCATGTACGCGGGCAAACTGATGGAGGTGGCGCCTGCGTCCGCGCTGTTCGATGCACCCTTGCATCCCTATACGCAAGGACTGTTGTCATCGGTACCTAACATCCGGCTCGACGATCAGGCACTACGCACCATGGAGGGTGCGCCGCCTGACCTCATCCATCCGCCATCCGGGTGCCGGTTTCACCCGCGGTGTCCGGAGGCGATGGAACGATGCAAGCGGGAGGAACCGCCCTTCCGGCACGTTGCGGATGGGCGCGCAGTGGCGTGTTGGCTGCACGCGGGCCAGGATGCCGGTGGTGTGTTGTGAGTGAGAGAACAGGGACGATGGAGAGCGCGGATCTGATCGTCGAGGCGCGCGACCTGAGAAAGTGGTTTCCGGTGCAGGGAGGTTTCATCGAGAAGCTGCTGACGCGTGAGAAGCAGCACGTGCGCGCTGTGGACGGAGTCGATCTGCGGATCCGGAGAGGAGAGGTCTTTGGCCTGGCCGGCGAAAGCGGCAGCGGCAAGACCACGACTGGCAGGCTACTCGTCCGCCTCATCGAGCCGACCTCGGGTCGCGTCTATTTCGATGGCCAGGATCTCACAGCCATGGGCGCGGGGGCGCTGCGGAGGCTGCGGCAGCGCATGCAGGTTGTCTTTCAGGATCCGTATGCTTCTCTCAATCCCAGGATGCGGATCGGGGATTCGATCGGGCACGCGCTCAAGATACATCACCTGGCATCTGCACGCGACCGGCAGGAACGCGTGGTAGAGATGATGGAGCGGGTGGGGCTCACGCCAGCGGCGACGATCTATCACAAGTACCCGCACCAGGTTTCGGGTGGTCAGCGCCAGCGCATCGTCCTGGCGCGCGCGCTGATCATGCATCCCGACCTGGTGATTGCGGACGAGCCGATCGCGATGGCGGACGTCTCGGTACGCGTGCTGTTGCTCGATCTCATGCGCAGGCTCAAGGATGAGCTCAACCTGACCTACGTGTTCATTACGCACGACCTGGCTACGGCGCGCTATATCTGCGACCGTATCGCGATCATGTACCTGGGCCGCATCGTCGAGGTGGGCTCGCTGCCAGAAGTGTACCGCCATTCACTGCATCCCTATACGGAAGCGTTGCTGGCTGCGGTGCCTGTGCCCGACCCGCGATACCGTCGTACGACGCCGATGCCGAGAGGCGAGATCCCCAACCCAATCGATCCGCCCACAGGCTGCCGCTTTCATCCACGGTGCCCCAATGCGGCGCCAATCTGCAGCCAGGAGGAGCCCCAGCTCGTCCACGTGGCAGGTGGACATCAGGTAGCCTGTCATCGACGTTCCTGAGCGAGAGAGACGGAGGAGCTCAATGACCACGATCCAGCGCCAGACCAAGCGTGCATCGACGGAGGCGGTCTTTAGCTTTCTGCGCACGATCCCCTGGTGGGGCGTGATCATCGCCATCGTTGGGCTGGTGGCGGCCTACTCGGTCCTGACTGATGTGCAGTACCGGGAAGCAATCTACTTCATCCTGGACTTGCCCTGGGACAAGGCTCTGGTGGAAGAGATCCCGCTGGAAGGCGATGTCTGGACGCATGCGGTGAGTGAGAATCTCCCCCTGAAGTCGGGCACCTATCACCTGTATGCGGTATTCTATGATGCGACGGCGGTGACGCAGGAGGATACGGTGCTGCGCGCCGAGCCGGATGCCGAGTCGTCCGAGACGGCGCGACTGAGTAAGGGCGAGCAGGCCAAGTTCATCCGCTGGCACATCATCCCAAAGCAGGGCTTGCAGATGGAACAGCGCTGGGTCCGCGTGGTGACCGATGATGGGCGTGTCGGTTGGGCACTGGACAAGCAGTTTGGGCAGCCTGATCTGGCGGAGGTAGCTCAGAGCGGCGCGTACGTCCTTCGTGTTCCCAAGGGCGCCGAGCCGGTCGCTGTGGATCCGATCGCCAGCCCAACGGATGGTGAGATCGTCGTCGAAACGAGCACGCCGGCGATCAGCGGCGAGGTGCTGGGCGGATCGTGGGCTCGGATCTACGACCGCTTTAGTTGGCTAGAGACGGTCGCTCGCATATGGTCTGCCAAGGGCATCATGCTTACTATCCGGGCGACGATTCTTGGTTACGGACTGGCGTTGGTGCTTGGGCTCATTGCGGGCTTGATGCTCGTCTCCAGAAGCCCGGTCACGCTGGCGATATCCAAGTTATACGTCGAGGTGATACGAGGCATTCCGCTCCTGGTGATCGTCCTCTATGCCGGGTTCGTGCTGTCGCCCTATATCCGGGAAGCGACGAACGGCGGGGTCGATCTACGTGGTTTCCCCGGAGCGGTGATCGGGCTGGGCTTTGGCTATGGGGCTTACCTGGCGGAGGTCTTTCGGGCCGGCATACAGTCGATCCACCGCGGACAGATGGAAGCCGCGCGTTCGCTGGGGATGAGCTATTTTCAGTCCATGCGTCACGTCATTTTGCCGCAGGCGCTGCGAGTCGTTCTGCCGCCGCTGGGCAATGACTTTATCGCGATGCTCAAGGACTCTTCTTTGATCTCGGTCGTTGCCCTGCCCGAGATCCTGCAGCAAGGCCGGCTGTGGGTTTCGCGTACGTTCCGCGCATTCGAGGGCTATAACACCGTGGCACTCTTTTACCTAGTGATGACGTTGGTGCTTTCGTTGATGGTGCGCGTGATCGAGCGCAGGACGGCGCTGCCCGGGCGATCGGAGGAGTAGGCATGGCAGAGCAGGAACGAGACCCGATCATCGTGATCAAGGATGTGCACAAGCATTTTGGCACCGAGGTGCACGCCCTGCGCGGCGTGAGCCTGGAAGTGTACCCGCAAGAGGTAGTCGTGATCATTGGTCCCAGCGGCTCGGGCAAGTCGACGCTGCTGCGCTGCATCAACCGCCTCGAGGCGGTGAACAGTGGGAGCGTCGTGGTCGATGGGATGGCAATGGATCGTCCCCGGAGCATCAACCGCGTGCGCGCCGAAGTCGGCATGGTGTTCCAGTTATTCAACCTCTTCCCGCACTTGACGGTCATGGATAACGTCGTCGTTGCCCAGCGGGTGGTCCGCAAGCGGAGTCGTCGGGAAGCAGAGGCCATCGCCATCGACCTGCTGCGCAAGGTCGGTATCCCGGAGAAGGTAGACGCCTATCCTACCCAGTTGTCAGGTGGCCAGCAGCAGCGTGTGGCCATCGCCCGGGCATTGGCGATGCAGCCCAAGATCATGCTCTTTGACGAGCCGACCTCGGCATTGGATCCAGAGATGATCAAGGAGGTGCTGGACGTCATGCTCGATCTCGCCTCAGAGGGAATGACCATGGTCGTCGTTTCGCACGAGATGGGATTCGTTCGTGCGGCAGCGGATCGGGTCGTCTTTATGGACAATGGCTCGATCGTGGAAGTGACCACGCCTGAGTTGCTGTTCACCGCGCCGCAGCAAGAGCGCACCAAGCGCTTCCTGGGGCAGATCTTGCACTAGCCGGGTCCACCAGGTCGGCTTCCAGTATGAGGCAGCCGGGAGCTCAGCGATCCTGGCTTTGCCAGGGAGAGGGCGCAAGGATGAGCAACGTGACTGGAGAGAGTGAACAGCAGGGACGGAAACGGCGACGCAGGGGCAGCGGGCGCGCCTGGCTCTGGGTGGGGGGCATCGTGCTGGCACTCGTCGTCGTGTGGAGCGCTGCTGCCTGTGTGCTCGTGGGTGCCCTGGCTGGCCGCCCAGGCCAGGCCATGCCTGTAGGCAACGACCTGGTCGCGGTGATCTATCTCGAGGGGAGCATTGGCACAGCGACTCCAGGATCAGGGGCGGCTGTGGATAGCCAGCAGATCATCGACTATGTCAAGGCTGCGGAAAGCAACCGCCGGGTAAAGGCGATCGTCGTATATATCAACAGCCCTGGAGGAGCCGTCGTACCCTCCGATCTGATGTACCAGACGCTGCGCGACGCCGAAAAGCCGGTGGTCGCCGTGATGGGGGACGTGGCGGCTTCCGGCGGTTACTATGTCGCCTGTGGCGCCGACCGCATCCTCGCTCATCCAGCCACGATCACCGGTTCGATCGGCGTCTATGGCCAACTGGTCAACGCGGCAGAGCTGCTGAGCACGATCGGCGTGGAAGGGATCATCGTCCGGAGCGGCGACAGCAAAGCGATGGGCAACTGGTTCGAGCATCCCACCGAGGAGCAGCTCGCGATCGAGCAGCAGATCGTGGACCAACTGTACGAGCTCTTTGTACAAGCTGTAGCTGAGGGGCGCAGTATGGCGCCTGACGAGGTGCGCAAGCTGGCAGACGGGAGACCGTTTACGGGCCAACAGGCGTTGGAGGTAGGGCTCGTCGATGCTCTGGGCAGCCTGCCGGACGCGATAGACGTTGCAGCCGGCCTCGGCGGGATCGTGGGCGAGCCGGGGGTGATCGAGTACCGGCGCACGCCCTCGCTGCTAGAGCTCTGGCTGTCGACACAAGGGCGCTACGATGGCGAGTTGGCCGTCCTTCAGTGGCTCGACGACCGGTTTGCCATCCCCTCGGCGCGCTATACCGCTCCGTAGCGATCACCGATACCTGTTCCGCAAAGGCGGCGTTCGAGCGCTACGCTTCGCCTGATGCAATCCGCTGCAGCTCGTACAGCCTGGTGAGCGCCTCGATCGGCGTAAGCGAGTTCACGTCTAGCGATCGGAGTGCCTCGAGCGCGGGGTTGGCTGCACCGAACAGCGAGAGCTGTAGCATCTCCGCCCGAGGAGGTGCCTGGCTGGGCGAACGCGCTGCGTCGCGCTCGAGCTGTTCCAGGATCTGCTCTGCACGATGGATGACAGGCCTGGGCATCCCCGCCAACTGCGCAACATGGATACCATAACTCTTGTCCGCCCCGCCCGGCACGATATGATGGAGAAAGACGACCCTGTCGCCTTCTTCTGCTACAGCCACGTTATAGTTGTGCACGTGCGGCAGGACCTCTGACAGGTCGGTCAGCTCGTGGTAGTGCGTGGCAAAGAGCGTCTTTGACCCCAGTCGCGGGTGATTGTGAATGTACTCGACCATCGCCCATGCGATCGAGATGCCATCGTAGGTACTCGTGCCGCGGCCGATCTCGTCCAGTACGATCAGGCTCTTGCTGGTCGCGTGGTTAAGGATGTAGGCTGCCTCGACCATCTCGACCATGAAGGTGCTCTGCCCGGCGCTGATCTCGTCCTGTGCACCGATCCGGGTAAAGATGCGGTCCACCAACCCGATCGATGCCTCGTCGGCTGGCACAAAGGACCCAATCTGAGCCATAAGGGTGATCAGTGCCACCTGGCGGATATAGGTGGACTTGCCGCTCATGTTCGGGCCGGTGATGATGAGCAGCCGCTCGTCCTCAGAAAAGTGCGTGTCGTTGGGAGCAAAGGGTTCCTGGCGCATGGTGCGCTCCACGACCGGATGGCGACCCGCCACGATGTCGAGGTCGCCGTCATCGGTCAGCCGTGGACGCACGTAGCGGCCGTGTACCGCGACCTCTGCCAGTGCGCAGACGACGTCCAGCCGCGCAAGCGCTCGTGCCGTGCGCAGCAGTGCCGGTGCAGCGGCCGCGACGCGGTCACATACCTCGCGAAAGAGGCGCGTCTCGATCTCTTGCATGCGCTCTTCGGCGTTGAGGATCAGGGCCTCGTACTCTTTGAGCTCGGGGGTAATGTACCGTTCCGAATTGACCAGCGTCTGCTTGCGAATGTAGCTCTCGGGCACGGCGTTGAGGTTTGCCTTTGTAACCTCGATGTAGTAGCCGAAAACCTTGTTGAATCCCACTTTGAGGCTCTTGATCCCGGTTTCACGCCGTGCCTCCCGCTCGAGGTTCGCGATCCACGCTTTGGCTTTTGTCACTGACCTGATGAGCTCGTCCATCTCTTCCGAAAAACCGGCCCGTATTGCCCCGCCGCTGGCGATCGTGCCTGGGGCGTCGTCCACGATGGCGTCTGCGATGAGCTCGGCCGTTTCGGAGCACGGGGCGAGTTCTGTCATCAGGTCGCCCAGTGGGGGCAATGGCGCTCCCTGTGGTACCAGAGCGAGGCGCAGCGCGGGCACCGCCTCGAGTGTATTGCGGATGCCAACGAGGTCACGCGGGCCGGCGATACGCTGCACGACGCGGCCCACGAGCCGCTCCAGGTCCGCAAGTCCCTTGAGCAGATCCCGGACCTGGGTACGGAGAGCCGTAGCCTGCTGGAACGTCTCTACCACATCGAGCCGCCCGTTGAGCCGGTCCAGGTCGAGCAGGGGCTGGTTGATCCACTGTCTCAACGTGCGCCCACCCATGGCCGTCGCCGTTGCATCTAGGATGCCGAGAAGCGAGCCGCGGGACTTGCCCTCGCGGATCGTCTGGGTCAGCTCCAGGTTGCGCCTCGTCGCTGGATCGAGCGTCATGTATTCGGAGATAGAGTACGTCGCCAGCGCATCGAGCTGGTTGAGGGCGGCGCGCTGCGTTTCCTGGAGATAGTAGATCAACGCTCCTGCGGCGCCAACGGCGAGCGGCTTGCCCTCACAGCCAAAGCCCTCCAGCGAAGCCACACCGAATTGCTCGTGCAGCACGCGCCGGGCATTCTCGACGTCAAAGTGCCACGCTTCGTAGGGTGTGACCTGGATCTGCACGTCCAGGTACTCTTGCTGCGCTTCAGGTACCAGGAGCTCTGCTAACTGCAGGCGTTCCAGTTCCTCGTGCACCGATCGCCAGATCTCGCGGCTCTGCATCTCTGTCGTGGCGAACTCGCCGGTGGTGATGTCGACATAGGCGATGCCGGCACGCTCTCCATCAACGCACACGGCACCGAGATAGTTATTGCGCTTTTCCTCGAGGAGAGCAGGCTCGACGATCGTGCCGGGCGTGACGACACGTGTCACCTCACGCGGGACAACGCCGTTGACCGGCTCGCTGCCCACCTGGTCCACAATCGCCACCTTGTGGCCAGCATTGATCAGCGTCGCGATATAGCTGTCGACTGCGTGGTAGGGCACGCCAGCAAGCGGAACGCGCTTGCCTCTGCCGATCGGGCGGGAGGTGAGGACGATGTCACACTCGTCTGCGACGATCTTGGCGTCTTCCTCAAAGGTCTCATAGAAATCGCCCAGGCGAAAGAGGACGATCGCCTCGGGATAGCGGGCCTTGATCTGCAGATACTGCCTGCGGGCTGGCGTCGGACCAGAGGGCGCCATATACTCCTTCCTATCGTCTAGCGAAACGCCCTTGCCTCGCCGGGCGGATCGTGTTATAATCGCTACCAAGCACCTGCTGAGACGGTGCCCCTGTAGCTCAGAGGATAGAGCAGTGGTTTCCTAAACCATGTGTCGTGGGTTCGAATCCCGCCAGGGGCTCTGTGTCCTCCCCCAGGCCGCCTATGGCCCTGGGGGTTCCTTTTCCCAGGCTGTATGGAGCGCTTCGATCGCAGGCCAGTCGAGCCCTTCCCACTGATATGTCTCCAGATCGATGCGTCCGTGCCGGTCCAGGACGATGCCTTCGTGTTCCAGCAACACGCGCTGTTTCTCTGCTGCGCCTGGGTGCTGGCGTAGGCTAATCCGCCCCCGTGCGTTGATGACCCGGTGCCAGGGGACTCTGGCATCTTCAGAGAGCCCGCTCAACGCCCAGCCTACCGTCCGCGCGGCCTGTGGATCGGCAACGATGGACGCGATCTGTCCATAGGTTGCCACCTGGCCGTGCGGGATCATACGCACCACTGCGTAGATACGCGCGAAAATGCCGCGATCGCGTCGACGGACCATGGGTCTGCTCGCTTTGTGTCCTTTCCGCCATCTCTATCTATGCTGGCTGCAGTGCCATTGTAGCACATCCCGGAGGGACGGCAAGTCAGATCGGGCAAGGGTGTGGCACAGTGCAGCGAGGTACAGACACTGTCTGGCGTCACCGGTTTGCAGAGGTTCGACTGCACATTTCCGGGGAAAGCGTTCGCGATGGCCCAAGACGAGGGCCACGGTGGTTCAGGGGCGCACGATAACAGGTGTTCCCTTGGGTGCCCAGCGGTAGATCCACTCGGCATCTTCATTGGTCATGTTGATGCAGCCGTGGCTCATGGGCTGGCCAAAGTTGTTGTGCCAGTACGTGCCATGGATAGCATATCCAGCGTGGAAATAAGAGACCCACTCGACGTTCGGCAGGTAGTAGCCGGGGCCGCTCATCACCTGCGAGCGCACCTTGCGGATGATCGTGTACTCGCCTGGGGGGGTGGGATAGCGCACGACGCCCGTCGACACGAGCGCGGTCAGGAGCTCGGTCTCTCCCTCGTAGGCCGTGAGGCGCTGTTCAGAGAGATCGAGCTCGATCCGCTTACTGCCGAGAGCAGTGACGAGCGGCGGCTCGCTTCCGATGGCTAGCGTTGGTGTGGCGGTCACGGTCGGCGGAATGGGCGTCTCTGTAGGAGGCGGTGTGAACGTCGCTGTTGGTGTTGGTGTCGCGGTCGGTGTCGGTGTCTGGGTGGGGGTAGGCGTTGCCGTCGATGTTGCCGTGACCGTAAAGGTCGGCGTAGCCACGTACACTGCGCGCACGGTGTCGGGCGCCTTCCAGGCCATGAAAACGAGGATGATGCAGGCAGCGACGCTCATGAGAGCGATGCTGCCCAAGAGCAAGCGATCGATGACCGGTAGAGTAGGCTTGGCCGCAGCAGGAGCAGGAGCTAGTTGAGGCGGCGCCGGCGGGCTGGCGCGCAGCTCCCTGGCTGTCCAGCGAAGCCCGGCGAGGGCTCGACGATTGCCCGGCGAGAGCTCGATCACACGGTTCAGGTAGCGGACGCTCTGCCTCGCGTCGCGTTCGATCGCCGCCAGCCAGAGCAGCGCTTCGATGCAATCCGGAGCATAGGCCAGTGCCCTGGCAAAGCGGGCTCGTGCCTCTGCCCGCTTGTTCTGCCGGGCCAATGTCTTGGCTTCCGCAACGAGTGCTGCGATCTGGGGGTCTTGGTTCGAGAGCCTTTGCATCGGGTCCGGGTCTCCTCTGGGTGTCCAGTCAATATACCACATAAGCCGTTCCTGCGCAATCTCTCGTTATGGCAAGTAGCGTGTGGCCTGTTGACGCGACACCTCGGAGCGGCTATAATGTGCCGACAAGGAGGTCAACTTGCGCGTCTCGATTGGTACGGCTGGTGTCCTGGGCCTGGTGCGCGTGCCTATGGCGGTCGCTCCAACGACGGCATACCTGATGGTCGGCCAACGGTGCGTGATGAACTGTGCTTTCTGTGCCCAGGCACGCGCATCCGAGGCGGACAGCGGTGCTCTATCGCGCGTAACCTGGCCCGAGTTCCGCACGCGCCGGGTGGTGGCCCACCTGCGTAAAGCAGAGCGAGAGGGACTCGTGCAGCGCTGCTGTATCCAGGTGACTGCGAGCCAAGAGTCGTATCGCGAGGCGTTGCGCACGGTCCGATACGTCCGGCGCAGCGTGTCCATGCCGTTGAGCATAGCGATCCTGCCTGCGAGCGTAGTGCAGGTAGAGGAGCTGATCGAGGCCGGCGTCGACCGCATTGGCTTTGGCCTGGATGCTGCGGTTGAGCGAGTGTTTACCGAGGTCAAGGGGCCGCACTGGCGACACATGCTGGAGATCATCACGACCACCGCGGAACGGTTCCCACGGACAGCGACGGTGCACCTGATCGTGGGGCTCGGCGAGACAGAGCGCGAGATGATCGAGCGCATGCTGTGGGCGTGGGAGCTCTCGCTCGGCATTGGGCTGTTTGCCTTTACGCCGGTAAGGGGAACGCCAATGGCCGATGGTAAACAGCCGTTCCTACGCAACTATCGTCGCATGCAGGCAGCTCGCTGGCTGATCCTGAACCATGGGGCGCAGATGGCGAGCTTTCAGTTCACCCGGCAGGGCACGCTGCAGGCCCTACACCTGGATGACTGGCGTAAGGCACTGGCAGGTGGGGAGGCATTCGAGACGCCGGGATGTCCAGGCTGCAATCGACCCTTTTACAATGAACGGCCTGGGGGCACGATATACAACTATCCTCGGCTACTGACTGTGGCTGAGGCAGCCGAGGCGATATGCGCGATGGAGCTTGACCGATAGTATGCCAGAGTTTAGTCCCCTGGACCTCCCGTGGGAGGAATGGCGACTGGTTAGCACAGGAGAGCACGATGGGCCGACGAACATGGCGATCGACGAGGCGATCCTGCTCTCGGTTTCTGAAGGACGGTCACCACCGACGATCCGGTTCTATGCCTGGCGTCCGCCGTGCGCGTCCATCGGGTACGCGCAGTCGATGCGCGATACGATCGATCTCGACACATGCCGCGAACGGGGTTACGACTGGGTGCGCCGGCCTACTGGTGGACGTGCAGTGCTTCACGTCGACGAGTTCACCTACAGTGTTACTGCGCCGCAAGGCAATCCGCGCGTGCACGGGGACATTCTGAGCTCCTATCGGCGGCTCAGCCGTGGGCTGGTTGCAGGCCTGTGCTATCTGGGAGCGGAGGTGCAACAGACACAAGGCAAAGAGGTGTATGGGAGCGAGTCGGCTGCCTGCTTTGATGTTCCGTCGCAGTACGAGGTGACGGCTCTGGGGCGGAAACTCGTAGGGAGTGCTCAGGTGAGGAGGCGAGGGATCGTTCTGCAGCACGGTGCGCTTCCGCTGCGAGGAGATATTGGTCGCCTGGCAGACGTGCTGCAGCTCTCAGAGCTAGCACGCAGTGCACTTCGCGCCGAGCTGCGGGGGAGGGCTATTGCCCTCGACGAGGTGCTGGGCAGGTCCGTGTCGTGGGGGGAGGCGGCTGAGGCCCTGAGCATAGGTTTCTCGGAGGCGCTGCGCTTGGTGCTAGTACGCGGGGACCTGACAGCGCACGAACTGGCTGCGGCAACGCGCCTTCAGGTTCGCTATGCGGGCGACGAATGGACGTTCAGCCGATGATGGAGGACGATGATGAAGATGGGTGAGACCAATCTGAAGGCCATCGAGGAGGAGCTGGTGCTGGGCTTTCATCCGGAGTGGGTCCATCGTACGGCCTGGATTGCACCTGGTGCAGTTGTCACTGGAGAGGTACACCTCGCCGAGCAGGCCAGCGTCTGGTACGCTGCAGTTCTGCGCGGGGATAGTGCGCCCATTCACGTTGGGGCGCGGACCAACGTCCAGGATGGGAGCGTACTCCACGTAGACCACGGGATGCCTACCCGTGTGGGCGCTGACGTAGTCATTGGTCACGGCGCGGTGATCCATGCAGCGACGATAGAAGATGGCTGCCTGATCGCCATACGTGCCACAGTGCTCAGTGGAGCAGTGATCGGTGAGGGATCGATCGTCGGGGCCGGTGCCCTCGTCACCGAGGGAAAGGTCATTCCGCCTCGCTCCCTGGTTCTGGGCGTTCCCGGCCGTGTGGTGCGGCGGATCGGTGATGCCCAGGCTGCCCTGGTGCGCGAGCAGGCAGCGCGTTATGTGGCATATGCCGAGCTGTACCGGGCCGAAAAAGGATGAACGCGGGGCGGCTTTCGTCAGCAACCAGCGGGCAACAGGGGCACGCGCCAGATCAGGCGAGATGGCAGGGGCGCCCCGTTGTGGGCTGCTATCTGGTTGAGAGGAAACAAGTCACGTGAGGGAGGGAGCCTGGACGCACCACCAGTGGTTCGCCGTGCTCGCCTGCATGGCTGCGTTCGGTGCGTCGGGGCTTGTCGCCGACCTGGTACTCGAGGGCGTACCACACCTCGAGGACGAGGTCGCTTACCTGTTTCAGGCACGCGTATTTGCTGCAGGCAAGGCTTACGTCGACGCGCCATTCGAGACCAACTGCTTCTTTGCTCCCTTTGTCGTCGACCACGATGGGCGACGTTTCGGCAAGTACCCGCCTGGCTGGCCGGCGCTGTTGGCCCTTGGCGTCAAACTGGGCCAAACGTGGTGGGTCAATGCTGCCGGCGCTGCACTGACTGTGGCGCTAGTCTACCGCCTGGGCGATGTAACACACAGCCGGCTCACCGGCTCTATCGCAGCGGCGCTGTCGGTCACCTCGCCGTTCGTGCTGCTGCTGGCGGGGTCGTTTATGTCTCACACGTGGTCGCTCGTGTTCGTGACGGCATTCCTGGGGTGCTACTACCGGGCGCGAGAGGCTGAACCAAGCAGCGATGGGTGGAGTCTGTCTGCGGGCATCGCACTTGGTGCTGTTTTTGCGATCCGCCCGTTCACCGCCTTGCTCATCGCACTTCCTGCTGCAGCAGATGCGCTTTGGCGCCTGGCAAAGAGACGGGCCTGGCGGACGCTGTGGTTCGTAACGCTTGGGTTTGTGCCGCTCGCACTGCTGGTTCCTGTGTCCAACGCGCTGTGGACCGGCGATCCCCTGGGCTCGCCCTACCGGCTGTTCTGGCCCTATGACCGGCTCGGTTTTGGGCCCGGTACGGGGCCGGCGCCGGGGGGCAATACAGTGTGGTTAGGGCTAAGTGGATCGCTGGCGGCGCTAGGACATCTGGCGAACGACCTGCTCGGCTGGCCAACACTCAGCCTGGCATTCGTGGTGCTACTCTTTTTGTTCAAGCCGCGCCGGTGGCAGGACCGGCTCCTGGCCTTTACGGCGCTGGCGCTGGTGTTTGGCTATGCGCTGTACTGGACGAGCGGCGATGTCTTTGGCCCGCGCTATGCGTACGAATCTGTATCTGCCCTTCTCGTCCTTTCCGCGGCGGGAATCCTCCGTGTTGGACATTGGGCACATCGCCGTGGCAGGCTGGGGCCGTTCATCGCAGCACTCGCGGTACTCGTGACCATCGATCTCGCCTTCTACTTGCCTCGCCAGCTACGAGCTTACCGCGGCTTGTACGGGATCACGGCAGAGCCACGCCAGGCAATAGACACGGCTGACCTGCACCATGCGCTGGTGATCGTGAAAGAGACGCGCGGCTGGTGGGATTATGCAGTGCTTTTTTCGCTCAACGAGCCTACGCTGGACGGCAACGTAGTCTATGCGAGCGACTGCGGGGCAAGCAACAGGGAGCTGATGGCGCACTATTCGGATCGAGCAGTGTATACGTTTGACACCGGGTCGATGACACTCGAGAGAGGAGCAAGCCCTTAGCCTGGGAGCTGCCTGGGATGCACAATGGCCTCCGCCTCTGTCCGAACAGAGGCAGAGGCCATTTGCTGGTCCGCGCAGTCAAGTGGCTGGTCTAGCGCTTTGGGATGATAGTTACCTTGCGATTGTCGCCCTTGCCCACGCTCTGCGTGGTGACAGAGGGATGGTCACGCAGCGCAATGTGGATCGCACGCCGCTCGTTGGGCGGCATTGGCTCGAGCGCGACGGGCTGCTGGGTGCGCGCTACGCGCTCGGCGATGCGATTGGCAAGCTCCTGCAGCGACTTGGCGCGTCGCTGCTTGTAGTGGTCTACGTCGACCACGAGGTTGACCCAGCGCTCTACTTCGCGGCTCACGATCAGCCGTGTGATGTACTGCAGGGAATTCAGGACCTTTCCCTGGTTTCCGATCAAGATGTCGAGACTCTCTCCCTCGATGTCGAGGGTCAAGGGAGCTGATTCGCTGTCCTTTCCTTCTGGTTGGCGAACGTGGACCTGAGCCTCGATGCCCATCTTGCCGAGGAGTTCTGAAAGCGTCTGGCGTGCCGTCTCGGCCACCTGATCTGGTGTCCACTCGACATCGACCGTGTCTTGTGCTGCCGGTGCAGGACGAGGGCGTACAAGGGCAGAGACTGTCTCGGTCGAAGCAGGCGGTTCGGGCGCCCCGGTAGGTACGGTCGAGGGAGCCGCCTGTGGCTCGTTGCTCTGAGCGGCAATAGGGATCAGTCGAACGATTGCATCGCGCGCACCTAGACCCAGCAAGCCGCGACTTCCATGGTCGACGACCTGCACTGTTACGCGGTCTCGCGCCAGTCCCAGGCGTGCCAAGCCTTTCTTGATGGCCTCCTCAACCGTCGCCGCGCTGACCTGAATGCTGTCATTTTCCATGCTATTGTCCCTTTCTGCAGGTATTGAGACTATCGTGTGGCATCGTGATGCAGCGGCCTCACCATCTCCTGCACGGCCCACGGAACTGATGAGAGTCCACTGCTACGAGCGAATCAGCCTTTCCGCCTGTATCCGCGCTTCCGATAGGTGGTCCCTCGGCCACTGTCTTTCTCCCGTTCATCCGTACCCGAGCCGTTGCTGGAGGCTGACCGGCGTGCCGGTTTGCCCTCCTCTTCTGCACCCGTGTTGAGCCAGCGGTTCGTCAGCCACTGGATGCCCATGCTCGTGACGTTGCTCACGATAAAGTAGATCGAGAGCCCTGCTGGCATCTGCATAGCCAGGTAGCCGAACATGAGCGGCATCGTGATCAGCATAGATTGGCTCATCTGCGCTGCCTGTCCATCTGCCGCGGCAACCTGCGTGGCTGCGGAGCCCAGTTTCTGCTGCAGCCACGTCGTGCCGGCGACCAAGAGCGGAAGGACGATCAAGTCAGGCCGAGCAAGGTTGAACCATAGCCAATGACTCGGCAATGGCACCAGGGACAGGAAACTGGGTACTGGCGAAAGGTACTGGCTCAGTACCAGCATCTCCCCTGGTTGGTATGCCAGAGCACGGCTGATCGACTGATAAAAGGCCCAGATGATCGGCAGTTGGATGAGCATCCATAAACATCCGGTCATGCTCGATAAGGGGTTGATACCCCGCTCCTGGTAGAGCTCGAGCTGTGCCTGTTGCAGCTTTTGCGAGTCGTTCTTGAACTTTTTCTTGAGCTTATCGATCTCTGGCTGTAGCTCCTGCATCTGCTTCGCGTTCTTTTTCATCGCGCGCTGCGAAGGCAGGGTCAGTGGCACGGTCAGCAGCCGGACAACGATGGTCAGGATGGAGATGCTCAGAACCATGCTCCATGGCGACCTACCCAGGAAATTGTACAGCCCGATCAGTGCCAGGACGAATCCTTGTATCAAAGTATTCCACACGTCTATTGGCCTTCCTCGCTGGCTTGCAGCGGATTAGTCTTCCATAGAACAGCATTCTGGCTTACATCGAGCGCATAGACTTCTGCATTTGTAGCGACGATGTACAGCCTTTGGCCGTCGTAGATGGGCGATGTATAGATAGATGCGTTCGCAAGTGCCTGTCCCAACGGCGATGTCTGTTCCGTACCGTCCGCTGCGCTCAAGGCATAGAGCTGCCCATTCTCGCTGCCAATATATACGACGCCATCCACGTAGGCCGGTGTGCCTCTCACCTCGCCCGCTACACTGTGTTCCCATACCGGCGATCCGTCTCGAGCGTCTCTGGCATAGACCACGCCGCTCAACGTGCCAAAGTAGAGGGCGTTCCCCTCTACCCGTGGCGTGGCCCATAGTCCCCCATCCACCTGAACCTGCCATAGCAGGGCACCGGTCGCGGCGTCGATCGCATAAAGGTTGCCTCCGAGAGAACCCAAGTAGAGGACCCCGCCGGCAAGCGCCGGTGCAGAGGGCAAGGCGCTCGTAGACTGGTCAAAGCGCCACATCTCCTCCCCGGTTCCTGCATCGACTGCATAGAGGCGATGGTCCATCGAGGCGACGTATACGACCCGGTCGGTGACGACAGGCCGGGCCCAAACCCAGTTGTCGGTCTCAAACACCCATCGCGCGTCATGCGTCTCGACATCAATCGCATACACATCATGGTCTGATGAGGACATATAGACCGTATTGTCAGAGAGGATCGGCGAAGCAACGGAGCGGGAGTCTGTTCCCTTGAACTCCCACTGCAGGATCCCAAGCTTGTTGAGCGCCCGCAGACCCGACGTATTCACGCTAGGCCTAAACAGAGAAGCCGTCGGCTCACCGGCTGAGCTCAAGTAGACGAGCTCGCTTCCAGGTGTGGGCGCAGCATAGAACGGCCCATCAGATGGGGCACGACCGGAACAAGCCGACAAGAGCCCCCCTCCGCTTTGCTCGATCTGAGGATAGGACCACAGTACGTCGCCCGTCGACGGATCGAGGGCAAAGACCTGCCCGTTGGTTTCTGCAACATACACCCGCTCTGACCCAGCGGTCAAGCCAGGCCAGTAGGGGGGAACGTTCCTGCCACAACCGGCTACAAGCACCGGTACTACTACGATCAGCAGCACCGGAAGCCAGCGCCGCACGCGTAACGTAGGCCAGCGCGCGCCCAGCGCGCTGGATATCTCTATCGTTCGTGTGTCCAATACCACTCTCCTCTTCCTGTCATCTGGTTGCGCCGATGCAGGCGCCTAGCCTATTACGGTACGGGATCGTATCCGCCCGGATTGAGCGGGTGGCAGCGCGAGATGCGCCTGATCCCGAGCCATCCTCCCTTGAGCAGACCATGCTTCTCAATTGCCTGGTAGGTATATACGGAACAAGATGGGATGAACCGGCAGGATGGAGGCAGCATTGGGGACACGAATCTCTGATATGTACGAATCAACCACAGTATAATTGCTTTCATTGTTACTCGCATACCACTATTCGATTGGAGCAGGAACCGCACGACAGGTGCTGTCCTGGAGCCCAGTTTTCTGTAGCAGGTCGGTTACGGCACGCCTAATCTCGGCGTAGGATGCGGTGGCGGCTGCAGTACGGGCAATAAAGAGCACATCCCAACTACCACTCACGCACGGTAAGCTATAGCGGACTGCCTCCCGCATGAGTCGCTTGATGCGGTTTCGTGTTACAGCGTTCCCGATCCGTCGACTGACAGCAAAAGCAAACCGGCTCTGTGGCTCTTGTCCCGGCAGCCTTACAATCACCAGCCAGTGGTTACTGACCGATGGGCCGGATCGCCTGACCTCCCTGATCCGCCTGCCGTTTCGCAAGCGATTCTGCTGCTCTAGCATATCATGTACAGACGACCGCCTATCGCAACGGTTCGCGTCTCCCGACAGCGACGTGGCGATAGGCGATGGCGGCTAAAGGCTTGACTCTTGACTATGCAATACATTCGGCGCCGACGCTATGGCTTCGCGATTTGTTTGTGGACGAGTTGCCTCCCACTGCTGGCTACGTCCCGACGACGGACCTGCTAGACCGTTAGCTGCTTCCGGCCCTTTTTGCGACGCCGCTTGATCACGTTGCGGCCACCCTGGGTTCGCATGCGGGCACGGAAGCCATGGGTGCGTTTGCGCTTGCGCTTTTTCGGTTGCCATGTTCGCTTTGGCATATCCTGTCTCCTGTTCTATGCTGACAGACGTGCGTTGTGAGCGCGTCTGTGCGTCTCTTACTCACAAGGCATCATATTATACCTTGATCAGGTGGGAATTGCAAATCACCGTCGCCAGGAAAGCCAGATCGGACCGGGCTAGGCACGGCTGAAACGGCGGTGTAGTTCATCCATCGAGATCGATACGATAGCGGGCCGGCCATGGGGGCAGGTTGCAGGCGACCATGCGTCGGCTAGGTTGTTCAGGATAGACTGCATCTCCTCGGTTGACAGCGGATCTCCTGCCTTTACGGCACCGAGGCATGCAGCCCTCATTGCGAGATGTTCGGCTAGCGCATCCTGATCCAGGGTAGAGCTGGCTTCGTCGAGCAACGCGAGGAGGAGCGCAACGGGCTCTTGGGTGTGCAGCGGAGCGGGAAGCGCTCGGACGAGGATGGCACGCATCCCAAAAGGCTCGGTATGTATGCCCAGCTCGTGCAGGGCCGTGGCGGATGTCTCCCAGACATCCATCTGGGGTAGGGTCAGGTCCACCCGTGCCGGCTGGGCAAGAGGGCTCGGCTCTGGGCTGCTGGATAGCTGTTCAAAGAGCACTTGCTCGTGCGCCGCGTGCTGGTCGGCGACTGCCAGACCATCATACGTCTGCGCGAGAATGTACGTATAGTGCAATTGAGCGAGGGCACGAAACGGGCTCGCCGTGTAGGTGCTTCCGGCTTCGCCAAGTTGGCCCGCCCCTGGCTCAGTCCAGCCAGCAAAAGGCCACATGCCTTGCTCTGCCTGAGAATGCCTGGGATAGTCGTCGAGTGCGGCACTGACGGCACGCACCAGGCTCGTGTAAACGGTGCGCTCGTGGGAGAGACGAACCTCCAACTTGCGGGGATGTACGTTCACGTCCACATCGTGGGGATCGAGGGTG
>Ga0315534_1000488_pt1 | contig 27478 bp, 19 predicted proteins | sample SalMarSW160240MG_FD_203094 | JGI IMG/M metagenome (GOLD analysis project Ga0315534, IMG submission 203094) | Salt marsh sediment microbial communities from the Plum Island Ecosystem LTER, Massachusetts, United States - Salt Marsh Sediment SW1602-40 ...
ACACGTTTGCCAAGCAAGACCAGCTTTTCGCCAAATTCAAAATCTCCGCCTGCAAGCATCGATCGGCCCGAGCGATCAAGCTCCGGGTGAAACCCACCGGCTTCCACAACAGCGCTCTTCAAGACACCGAAATTGCATCCTGGAATCTCGTGAGCCTGCTCTGGTGGCAGCAGTATCGTTTGCGTACCCCTCCGACTATAGGAAGATGATACCGATCGGATGACACTTGATGTCATCCACTCCGGGGGATCTACCTCGAACCAGGGTTCAACTGGACCGACGACGCAGTCGGCTCGAAGCTGAGCACCCACATTGGCGTAGGCTTCCAGCCATTTTTCATCGACGATGACATCGTCATCTAGAAAGACCAAGTGATCAAAGGCTGCGTCCTTGGCACCGCGGTTTCGAGCATGATTGAGCCCCTGCTTCGTTTCCACGACGCGACGCACGCGAAGCGGCCCTTGCCGGTCTGAGTCCTGCGCGACTTCACATGTCCGATCAGACGAGTTGTTATCGACGACAAGGATCTCGGCCTTCCAACCGCCGGGTAGCGTAAGCGCTTGCACGCTATCGAGCGTCCCTTTGAGCAGTTCTGCTCGGTTATAGGTCGGGACTATCATGGAAAAGCCGTTCAACTCTGGGCGTCGCCTTGCTGGATCCATCTGGGAAATGACAAGAATGAGCGGGACTAAGAATCAGGGCCCAATCTGGTCCGGCACGACCGGGTTCACGCTCCATTCGACCTTTGGGCACAGAATGCCGGGCCAGTCTTGATGTGACATCGATCCGCTGTTCGGGCTCCCCACAATATTCAATTGGGCCAGTTCGAACTGCTTCACAACGTTATTCGGCGGGATTCGGCAGCTGAGAACAACATTATAGGTTGCGGCATTGAACAGATTGGCCGGCAGACGACAGACGCTGCGATACACGCCCGGCGGAGAACCTTCGGGGTCGCGCTGGTCTTCATCGGCGGTGGCAAAGGCAACATCACCGAGGGGCGTGGTGAGCCGGAGTAGAATCCGTAATCCGCGCAGTCTCGCTAGCTGCTCATATTCGATGGCGATCGAGATGGCCTCATCCGGCCTGAACGTTGGGCCTGGCGACTTGTCGCCCTCGATCGTCACACCGCGGAACCGGATCTGTTCGTTGCCCGGCGCATCGGTGCCGTTCCATCGCCACTCGGTTTTCGCCGCTGCTTCCATGTCGAAATCCGAGAGATGCGTCGCGATGCCTTCATCAACATCGCCGTCAAAGATCGCCTTGCCGTCCTTGATGACAATCACACGCCCGCAAAGTTGGCGGATCGCCCCCATATTGTGGCTCACGAACAACACGGTGCGGCCGCCTGCGGCGACGTCTTTCATCTTGCCGAGGCACTTGCGTTGAAACTCGGCGTCGCCGACCGCCAGAACCTCGTCAATGATGAGGATCTCCGGCTCAAGATGCGCCGCCACGGCAAAAGCAAGACGAACCGACATGCCGCTCGAATAACGCTTCACAGGGGTGTCGAGAAACTTTGTTACGCCGGAAAAGTCGGCGATATCGTCAAACTTGCGCGTTATCTCCGTGCGGCTCATGCCGAGAATCGCGCCGTTCAGGTAGACATTCTCGCGACCGGTGAGTTCCGGGTGAAAGCCCGTTCCGACCTCGAGTAGGCTCGCCACGCGCCCGCGGATCTCGACGCGTCCCTCCGTCGGGGCAGTAATACGGGAAAGGACTTTGAGTAGGGTCGACTTGCCCGCGCCATTGCGGCCGATGATGCCGACCACTTCACCGTCGCTTACCTTAAGACTCAAGTCCTTCAAGGCCCAGATGCGCTCATCGGCATTCACAGTTCCGCTGAGGCGTTTCAGGCGCCGGAACGGCGCAGCGGTTATCGAAACGAGCATCTCCCGGAAGGTTTCGTAACCGGTCTCTCGGCCTCCGATCACGTATTCCTTGCTGAGATTGTCGACGGTAACGACGGAGCGGCTCATCAGCGAATGGTCAGATCATGTCGGCGAAGCGGCGCTCAACCTTCTCGAAATAGGCGACGCCGGCGACAAAGACGACGAACGCGACACCGAGCGAAAGGGCGAGTGCGGGGATGTCGAACGGGCGCCCAAGGAAAGCGGAACGAAAGCCTTCGATAAGCCCTGCCATGGGATTGAGGTAAAGCAGCCATCTCCAGTTTTCCGGTACCAGACTGGCCGGATAAACTACCGGCGTGGCGAACATCCAGAACTGGACCAGGAAGGGGATGACATAGCGGAAATCGCGATAGGTGACCGTGAGCGCTGAAAGGATCGTGCCGACGCCCAACGCAACAAAGACGACGCCGGCAATCAGCCACGGTGCCGCCAGCAGGTTAAGGCTCCATCCCACGCCGTACCACGCCATGAGAATGAGCAGCACGCCGGCTGAAATGGCAAAATCGACAAGTCCGGTCCCAACCGATGAGAGCGGGATGATGAGGCGCGGGAAATAGACCTTGCTGACGAGCTGCCTGGAGCCGACCAGCGAATTGCCCGAGGTGCTGATGGCGTTAGCAAAGAACGTCCAAGGAAGAAGAGCGGCGTAGACAAACACGGGATACGGAATGCCGTCCGACGGCATCTTCGCCAAACGCCCAAAAAAGATCGAGAACACGATCATCAGCATGACCGGCTGGATAATCGCCCATAAGAACCCCAACACGGTCTGCTTGTAGCGCACCCTCACGTCCCGGGCGGTCAGCACCAGCAGGAGCTCGCGGTAGGCCCACAACTCCTTGAGATCGAGCGACCGCCACCCTTTTATCGGTTCGATGATTGTGAGGTGCTCATGGCCGAAATAGTCGTCCTCCGGCACCTCCGCTCGACCCGGATCCTGCCGCGAAGGGGCCGCCGGCTTGGAGAGCTCGGCGATTGGCGCCTTATGGGAGGTCATGTCTATGGGAAATCGTTGTAGATTCAGTCACATGGCGCAAAGCTACCGCAGCCCGGGTGACTCGTCCCCAGTGCATGGGAATTCCTCGGCGCCCTCGCGGCCGTTCCATAGCGCCTCCCCTGGCCAGCGAAGATTCATGCAGCGCGTAGCTATTTGACACTCATCCCCTTGGAAGAGCGGCTCAGCAATCTAAACCGTCTGGCGCACGGCGCGAACGGCTAAATGGCTGGCTTCCGTCGCGGTTGCAGCGTCGGCAGGCGCAGCGGTTTTGGTTCCCTCTAAATCGGCCTGCATTGCGCGCACGTCGGACCCATTAGGTCTCACACCCCAGACGACAATTCCCATAGTACGGATCAAGATTCTCAGGTCCAGCCATACCGACGCATTGGCGATGTACCAAATGTCGAGCGCCGCCTTTTGTTCAGCCGACACGTGCCGTCCGCCATTGACCTGCGCCCATCCCGTCAGTCCCGGCCGGACAAGCAGCCGCACGGTCCGGTCCTCTGGTTGATCGACAGGCAGAAGAGGGCGCGGGCCGACGAATGACATTTCGCCGACCAGGATGTTGTACAGCTGGGGCAATTCATCGAGATGGCTTCGCCGTAAGAAGCGGCCGATAACCGAGGAGCGGAGATCGTCGGGGATACGGTCGCCCGCGGCGTCATGGGCTCCACGCATGGTACGAAACTTATATAGCTTAACGGGACGGCCTCCCCTGCCCGGACGCCACTGCCAGAACAAAATCGGAGTCCCCACATCGATCGCAACGAGAAGCGCCTGCAAGACTATAACCGGCGCCAGTACGATAAGCATGACGAGTGCCACGGCGGCATCGATCATGCGCTTCAAGCGATGATATCTTGCAGGCGACACCCGCTCACTCGTCTGTGCGGTTTCACTCTTCCCGCCGGCGGGAGACGGCGCCGTCTCGGTGACCTGAGGCAAAGCATCGAGCGGAGGCGTGTTGCCTGAAGCTTGCTCCCCGCGCAAACCAAGAGTCTCGACCAGCCAATCGACCTTGATTGCCGACGAACGTTCCACCGTCTGCAGGGCTTCCCGTGCAGCTCCGGACAATCGTTCGAACGGTTGAGTCACGACGATTCGGTTGACCCTGACGCCATGGATTTCAAGCTGGGCCACGACTCGTTGCACGTTCTCGGGTTCGCTCAAAACCTTGTGCATGCGGAGGAACCGTCCCTTCAGCTGTTTTGGGCCAGTTGAAAGGATGCCTACGACGACAAAACTGTCCGAGGCGAACTCGGCAACCGAACGCAGATAGAGCTCGGTAATATCGTTGACGCCGACAATCAGAACATGTTGCGTGTCTTCCAGCGGTTTGGTGCGTCTGTCATTTCTGCGCTGTACGCGCTCCCCGGCCAAACGAACCGCAATGCGCGATCCCACCAAGCCTCCAACCAAGAGAAGCCATTGGATCACCGGGACCGCACGAGGGACGCCCTCCAGCCGGTTCCAAATGAAAACCGCCAGGAGCGCCAACAGGAGCGTGACGGTCACGGCGGCAATGACGTGGAGCACGTCGGTCAAAGAAACATAGCGCCAAAGAGTGCGTTGGAGTCCGGCCGCCCGAAAGACAATGGCGGCGCTGATGACGCAAACCAGCGCATAGGGGACGATTCCTTCGACCCTGCGAGGCGATAAGGTGAAGTTGTCGCGGATGACGAGTGCCAAAAGCACCGACAACGCGACCCAAGTCAGATCTATGGCCTGGCGCGCGTAGCGACGCCCTCCCCCGTACCACACGTGTTCCTTGCTCCCCGAGGGTTTAGGCAAGATTGCATCACTTATGCTTGGCGTGTCAATCTGACCTAAAGATCAGCCTACAAATTATACTGCCGGCAAATCGGTCTAATAAGGTCTACATGCTGTTTTGAAGAAGAGCGTCCCCTAAGATCAAGTATCTTGTCCCGTGGAGTCTATCTCGAGCAGAATATCTACAGGCTGAGCCGACACTAGCGCTTTTGTTTTCCTTCGGTTGAAGGGCGCTACTCTGGCGGAGACGGTTGGTCCTGCACGATTGCTAGGTCATCATACCAAATCGTTCCCGAGATGAACTGCTCGGATGCCCAGCGCGCGTCGAAAGCAAGCTCCACATATTGGGCCCGGCAATCTTCGTCAGGGACCGTGAACGGAAAGGCGAAACTTTCCCAATCCTTGCTAAATCCCCTGGCCACGGGACTTTCGGCGATCCGAGTCTTTGCCTTGTTTGAGCAGGTGATCCGCCACTGCAGGCCGCGCTGGCTGACGACATCTATGTTGGTCCGCCCCTCAAATCGATAATGGCCGGGAGGCAACGTAACGAGTTGCGTGACGCCAAGCTCGGACACGCGGCCGGCGCCGAAATCCAACACCAGCGCCTTGCCGCCTTCGCTATCGGATCGCTCGTCAATCTTGATTGAAACTCCAGCACCCTCCTTGAATGTCCAATCGAACGGCAATCCAGAGGGTGTGCTCTCAAAGTCTCCATTGTACAGAAGGCCCACCTTGCCGAGTTCTTCCGGCGGCAGGAACTGCAGCCATGCATAGTAGGCGAGTTCGTGAAACCCCTTGCTGGTGAGGAAATTGAGATAGCGTTTGAGGTCGTCTGCCGACGGGGGGACTGGCGAGTCTTTCAAACCAAGCATGATCTTGAGCGGCGTGCGCGCATCCGTAATATTGGCCGGAAGCCGATCGAGAAACTCGCGCCGCCAGGGCGGATTGGCGGCAAGAAGCCGTTGCAATTCGCCGCCGTCGTTTTCCGTCTCGGCAATCTTTCCCAACACCGGCACCACATACTGGGCTGAATTGGGCCGTGTCCTCAGCAGAATGTCGGCAAGATCTATTGCCGTGCGATAATCGCGCTCTTCGTAAGCCTTGAGCATAATCCAGTAGATGGCAGCACTCTCCCGCAGCGAGCGGCGCGACGCGGCTTGCATGAAACTCCCGGTAAGCTTCTCGTTCGATTCGCTGGCGGCGACTTGGCCGAGGATACGAAAGGCTTGCGCATTGAGCGGATCCTTTCTGAGCGCCGCCTTGGCCCAAGCGCTGAGTTGAGCCTGCTCTTCCGGTTTGGCGGAAAGCTTTGCGATGATGTTGGTATCGCCGTCTTTGGCTGCCGGCGCGCTTTGGCCCGGGACCGGAGACGCAGGCGCTTGTGCCAGTCGTTTCATTTCCAGTTGAGCCAAATTCAAGAACGCAGCGGGGTCGGCTGAAGTCACTCTGACAGCCAAAGCGGGATCGGCGTCGGAAAGATAGGCGACATAACTTTTGGCGAACACCGCCCATATCAGAATGAGTGCAAGCGGCACCCAAAACAGGAACAAGCCGATCGGAGACTGGAGCCCCCGCCGCCAGGGCGACTGTCTCGCCACCCCCGTGCTTGAGGTCGCCGATCCTGGACGATGCGGCGCGTCAACGCGGCCGCGCAGCTCCTCCCATTTCTGTTGTTCAACCGTCAAAGCGCGGGCCTGCCTAGCAAGAATGTAAGAATGCGGTTCACAAGGCCTCCCCGTTGGCGTGCCCGGACGGAGCCGCGACGCTTGTCAAAGCCGGACCCGCTCTGCCGTCTCGTCCCGCCTCTAAAACCGGTGCGGCCGCCGGCCGAGCGGCGATGAAGGGCTTTGTCCGCCTCCTTCACGCGTTGCAAACGGTCATATGCGGCACGCCGCTCTTCGGTTTTTACATCGTCCCAGGCGCGGGTCACCCGCGCGGCAAAAATCGTGCGTTCGCCACAACGATCGCGGTCTGGATGCAGCCAGCGCAGGAGGATGGCCATGTTCCGCCTGAGTTCCGCGTAGGATGCATCCGGCTTGGTGGCGAGCACCCGGTAGCTGTCAGCGCCCGGATAGAGGAGAATTTGTTCCACAAAGAAGGCGGCGGCCTCGCGAACCGCTTGTTGGGACCGGGCCGACGATGCGGCTCCCGCTCGTGCCGCTTCCTCGTCGCCCGCGGCGATGCGAAGCACGACCAGCACGTCGTCAGGCAGGGGGGCCGATCTCAGCGTTCGCACTTGCGCGGGGAAATTCATGAGATCGATGGCAAGCCGCAACGCGCCTCCGCGTCCCATGACGCCTCACCCGCCGTGAGTCAGTTGCGGCTGATCCTGCGCAGAGTCGCGGACCCTTAATCCGCCCGGACCATGGGTCGCTCCGCGTCCATAACTGTAACTATAGCCGTAGCCATAACCGTAGCCGTAACCAGAGATCTTGGGGTCGTATTTCGTCAGCGCCACGCCGATCACGACTGAACGGGATAACTCCAAACGCTTGATGGCACCGCGGACGAGACTTTTACGGGTTATGCCCGCACCGACGACGAACAATGTGGCAGACGCGGCACTCGACAAAAGCTGCGCATCGGCAAGCCCCAGAACCGGCGGTCCATCGATGATAATGAGGTCGAAAATTTCCTGCCCGATCGAAAAAAGCGAAACCAGGCGGGGACCGCCCAGAAGGTCTGCGGCGTTCGGCGGCAGCGGACCCGAGGCGATAAACGCCAAGCTCGGCATAGCCGTTTTCTGCATCACCTCGGGCGGCGTGCACGCCCCGGTCAAGCAGTTGCTTAGGCCGACCGTATTGTCACATCCAAGCTTGATATGCTGAGAGGGATTCCGCAGATCGGCATCGATCAACAACACCTTGCGGCCCATCGTGGCGAAATGTTTCGCGATCGAAAGCGCGGTAAGGGATTTTCCCTCTCCCGGCCCGGCGCTCGTGATCGCAAGCGTCTTGGGAACGCCGCTTTCAGTCGTGAACTGCAGCGCCGTGCAAAGCGACCGGTGTGCTTCGTTCAACGGGGACTGGGGATCAGCCAGCTCCGCTTCGACGTCGCGCACCTTAGGAATGACCCCCAAAGCCGATAGGCCGGTGACCATCTCCGCGTCCTCGGCGGAGTGCACCTTGTCGTCGAGGCGATCGAGCACAAACGCAACGGCGACACCCAGTCCCAAACCGAGCATGAGAGCCTTAATGAGCGCGTCGAGCAACGATGTCGAAGCTGGTGTGCCATATCCGGCCTTATCGACGACATACACGTTATTGACGCCTACGCCGCTCGCGACATCAACCTCCTTGTAACGTTGCAGCAGGCTTGCATAGAGTTCGCGGTTAATATCGGCCTCGCGCTTCAAGATGTTGTACTGGATGCTTCGCTTCTGGAGGTCGAGAAGCTCGGCCTTTAGCCCTGAGACTTTGGTACGCATCCCTTCAGTCTCAGCCTCAATTTGCCGATTGATCTCGTCGATCTTGGTCTTGATCTGCACCATCGTAGGATAGGCAGGCTTGAACGTTTTCAGTTTTTCTTGGTATTCAAGCTCAAGCTCGTTGCGCGTCTTACGCAAACCCTCGATAGCCGCAGTGCCCACGCTGTTCGCGGTCGCCAGGTTGGTCTCGACGATAGACTCTTTTTCCTGAACCGCGACGATCTGCTCTTGCTGCGCGAAATCAACTAAGGCTCGCTCGGATTTTTCCAGCCGAAGCTTCAACTGCTTGATTTTGTCATCAAGAAAGACCTTAGCCGATTCATTTGCCTGAAAGCGCTTGTCGATATTGGAAGCGATGAAAGCGTCGGCATACGCATTGGCGACGCGTTGCGCCATCCGCGGATCAGGGTCGGTGTAGGTTATGTCAATCAGGCGCGAATTGGGAACCGGCCGCACCGAACTGTTTCCCCATACGATCCCTGCCGCCTGCCGCTGGGCAGCCAAGCTGTCGCGTTGATCGCCGTCCGAAGGAGTAACAAGCCCCAGAAGCTGCATTGCCGACCCGGTGATTGAGAATCCCTTCGGGTCGAGGAAGTCAGGGTTGTCGCCAAGCTTGAGTGCGGATGCCACTCTCTCGGCCATCGCGCGGCCTTCAAGAAGCTTGTATTGGGTCTCCATGAAATCCCATTGGGATGATTCGGGGATGACGCTGCCGCCCTCGACGATCCTCGCTTCTTGATCGACTTGTATTCGCACCGTCGAGGAGTAGACGGGCGTCTCCATCAGAACTCTGACTGCGTTGATCACAACGAAAGCGGCGGCGATGCCGAGAATGAGCCATTTGCGCTTGTCCAGAATGCGCAAATACTCGAGCAACTTTAACCCGGGCTGTTCGGCCTCATCACCAACGCCGTAGGGCGCCAAACGGCCATAGGGATCGCGCAGCGCGGGCACGGTGTCTGCCACCGGCACCAGCTGCCGCGCCGTTCCTCCATCTCCCTGTGGCAGGTCGTTCACGGTTTAGCTCCCGCGTGTATGTCGCATGGGCCCAAGATCAGAACAGTGCAAACGCACCGGCGATAGGCAAGGCCTTCAGGAACGTTTGATACGTCTTTTTTATCGCCGACTCGCCGGCGATCAGCGTATCGCCCGGCTGGACCAGGGGATCTTCTGTCCGACCCCTCTCGATCTGAGATACATCAAATCTCGCGGCCATGCGTTTGCCGCCGGTCTGCCTCAACACAAGCACGGTCGAATCGGAGGCCTCCTGAAAGCCTCCGGCCATTGCGACGATCTGTAGAAGCGTCGTGTCTCCCGTCAGCGGATAAACCCCCGGCTTGGCGATGTGACCGGTCACGGTCACGATCCGGCTCTTGAACTCTTTTACGGTAACTCTGACCTGCGGATTCTGAAGGTAGTCGGCGCCGAGTTTTGCCGTTAGGTCTCGTTGAAGCGATTCCACTGTATGGCCGGCCGCGCGGGTTTCGCCGAGAAGCGGCAGCTGAATATTGCCGCTATCGCTGACCTCCAATTGGCCGGAAAGCTCAGGAACACCAAACACCGAGATCTCGATGACGTCGTGCGGGCCGAGGCTATAGGCACTGCCGCCTGCTGCCTGGACCGCTGGGACGCTTCTCGCCGCCGGCCCCGAGGCGTCTGGCGCCGGCGTCTCGTCTTGGATCTTGAACCTATCCTCGGCCGGCTTCGCGCCGCCGCTGAAGGGACTGCTGAAACCCTGGGCGTCAGCGTCAAGGGCTGGAGCCAGAAGGACACCAACCCCGATCAGAATCCAAGCCCAACGGGTCATTCATCGTTCTCCCTTAGGCCGCGGACTGCGCCAATTCCGTCAGTTGGAGCGGTCCGTCGCGTTACCCAAGCTTTAGTGCCGCACGCAATCGCCGCGCAAGGCCGGCACGCCCATGAGCGGCATCGAACTCCGGGCTGCCCTGCCTGTCATTATATCCGATTTCTGACGAGGAAATCACAGATTGCGGCCCCGGCAAATTCGAGGGGTGTTCGTTATTCAGCACACCAAGCGGCCGTGTAACGACCAAATGCTCGGCTTCGTCGTCGCCGACGCGCTTCGCAGCGCATTCCCGCCCCACGCTGAGATTCGGCGGACGCCGCCTTACGTCATGTGCGTCCGTCGCGATGACATGGACCAATCCCTGATCGAGCATGCGCTCGCCCCAGTATTGCGCCCTTCGGCCGAACGCACCTGCGAGCGAGCCCGCGGTGAGCTGCATCCACACGCCTGCTTGAGCCAACCGCTGCACCGTTTGGTAATGTACCTCAATCCAGGTGAGACGCTCCGGGTGAGTGAGAATCGGTACGAAGCCCGCAACCAACAGGCCGAAGAACAGGTCTTCAAGACGCGGAGGCGCCACATGGTGCGGCGGCTCGACCAGCACGTAGCGCGTATCGGCCACGGACAGCAAATGGCCTGAGCGGAGCTGGGCCAAGAAATCCGGCGTAACGTGGTTGTCGGCGCCGGTGACCAGCTTGAGTGGAATGCTTTCGCCCTCGAGGACTTGTTGCAACTCCGCCGTAGCCTTGCGGATTTCTTTTCCGGAATTCTGATAAAGGCCCGGGAGGATATGCGGGGTGCATGCGGCAACCTCCACCCCATCCGAGACAAACGCCTTTGCCATCGCGATTGACACCGAAAGATCAGAGGCACCGTCGTCGAGGCCAGGCAGGATGTGGCAATGCAGATCGAACATGCGACTTACGTCCCTTCGCCTGATCCGCCTTGAGGCGTGTTGTCGCCAGACGGGGGCGCCGGCGACTTGGACCACTCCTCGGGCCAGTCGACCTCGGCTCCCCACCGGCGGTCGGAAGAAAGCGACCCTGCTTTCGGTGGCTGTGGATGTGCCGGAGTAGGACTTGGTGCCGGTGGTTCGCTCGGTCCGGGAGGTGCGATCCTTCGAAAGTCCGGAGAGGGCGCCTGCGGAACAGTCACGGAGACCGGACTGAGCTTGGTTGCGAGCGCAGGAGGAAGCAGCTTGGCGAATTCGGTGATTTTTGTTTTCGCGTGTGCAGCGAGAGACTCAAGTGCCGTCCGGGGTTGAGCGGCGACCGGGGGCTCGACCAGCAGGCCGCAGGCAAAAGCCAAGACCGCCATCATCGCGCCCGTGCGGAGCGGGTAGTCCACGAAGGAATGCACCGTGAGAACGGCGACGACAATCGTCGCCGCGCGCGCCAGATTCCAATCGAGCTGGCTTGCTCCTTCGGCCGGTCGCCTCTGCCAAATCTCGACCGACCGCAAGGCAAGCCAAACCATAAACATCCCGAACAGCGCGAGCCCAAATACGCCGGTATTGAGCCAAAGCTCGGCAACATCGTTGTGCGCATGGTTGGCATAGATGCCCAAAATTGTGTCCTGAGGTTTCTCGAACATGGCATAGACGGGAACGAAGGTGCCAAGACCGGACCCGAACGGCATATACGCGATGGCGGCTTCGATAGTATTGCGGGAGAAGGCGCCGCGCGCGCCCTCGAGCGGATCTACGACAAATCGTTCCATAACCCGGTAGAGGGCAAACTGAACGCTGAAGATCACGACGAGAAGGACAGCGCCGGCCAGCAATTTACCCGGCCCAACCGCAGATCCGATGCGCCGGTCTGAAGCGCCAAGAGCCAAGCCCCCGAACAGCGCCACAATGGTGAGACCAAGGCCCATACGTGACCGTGCCATGATTTGCCCGGCCAACAGCACGACCAGGAGGGTGAAGGCCGCAATCATCGCCACGATGAAAACCGTATCGAATTTACGTTCGCCTTGAGCGAATTCCGCGACCGTGGCCTGCAGAGCCCAAACCGCAGCGAAAAGCGTCAGGCAATAGAGAAACGCTGCGAAATGATTGCGGTTGGCGAAAAAGCCGACGGCTTCGGTGGCGTTGGTGAATTCAAAGAAGCGCCACGGGCTTTCTTGCCCCTGCGCGACCTGGACCATGCCGATAAAGACGCTGAGCACGCCGATCGTAAGGAAAACGAAGGTTAACCAGCGCCGGTCACGGTAGGGGAGCATCATCGTCGCCAGAAAAATGGCAAGCGGAGGAATCAGGGAGAGCATGCTCAGCCAGGTTTCATAGGGAACGACGCTGATCGGCATCCAGGGCGTGTTCTGTCCAAGAATCTCGAACGTTGCCGCCGCTGCCTCCCGCCCCGGCAAGGCGGTCCACAGCCATGGCGGCAGGGGGATGAGTTGGACGAGCGGAATGGCGACGATGGCAATGCAGAAAAACAGCGCTAGGCGCATCTGCCGGGTCAAAGGAATCTCGATCAGCCGCCAAAGTGAAACCAACAGAAGAGGAATCGCCATCAGCTGCAGGATCGCATCGGAAAGAAACCCGCCCCGCGTGCCGCCTCCCAAGATGAGGCTGGCGACGATCACGAAAGCGCAAAGGAAAAGCAGGATGCCGGTATTGGCTGCCGCGATGCCGCGGGACGGCGCACGTCGCCCGGCGGATATGTTAGGGGCTGGCTGGCCTCCCTGCGGCGTCATTAAAGCATCCCGCAGCCACACAGACCCTTATCGCGCCGGTTACCGGTGCGGCGAGAAGCCGATTGGGGAAAGGAGCACTCTTGCATTCCTGCCTTTTGCCCGTGGCACGCCAAACCTCGGCCACCCCAGGGCGATCCTCGACGGTATAGACCGTTCCCGGCAAAACTTCGACGTTACAGTCTGAGGAGACCAAAAGAGCCCCGGCGGCGCTTGCTCGCTCTGGCCCGATTGCCCGGGGTCCCCGGCGCAATTCCGTGCCTTAATTTAGGTAGGCCCCGTTCACGAGAGCTGCGCCCGGTCATTCCGAGCGTCAAGATACGCTTCCGTGCTGGTCGTGAATGGCCCGATCGCTTGTCCTTCCGGCAAAGACCCCGGCAAGCGCCGGTGCCAAAACCAGCCATTCTGCTGCCAGAAAATCTCAAAGGATCGGTCTCCGTCCCTTGAGTTGAGACAATGATACCCTTGATAGCGTCCAGCCATTTTAATCCACTGGTAGTGTCTTGATTGCGAAACAACTAATCACTGTACTGACCAACACGTCAAATTAAGTCCAAGCGGGGCCGCAGTGCAAGTCCGAAGGGGCATGAAAAGGAGCGTCCAGCCCGGCGCCGCGCAAGGGGCAAGACTGGTCATCGGCTAAACGGCGGCCGGATCCTTCCGGTCGTCACCGGCCGTCTCTGCGGAGCGCGCTCGCCGGTGCCAGGCCCAGGCGGTCCGAATGATGCTGCTCAGATCCGACAGGCTTGGGGCGAAGCCGAGCTCGGTTTGGGCGCGGGTTGCATCGGCAATCAGAACGGGAGGATCGCCTTCGCGCCGCGGCCCTTCTACAGCCGGCAGAGGCTGACCCGTTTCGGCAGCGATGGCATCAAGGACTTGCTTCACCGAGTAGCCACGGCCTGTGCCGAGATTGAACGCGCCGCCCGCGCCGCCGGCGAGCAGGCGTTGCAGAGCCTGTATGTGGGCTTCGGCCAAATCGGCAACATGGACATAGTCTCTAATTGCCGTCCCGTCGGCCGTGTCGTAGTCGGTCCCAAACACTGCGAAGTCGCTGACTTGACCTTCGATCGCCATGAATGCGCGGGGGATGAGGCGCGTCTCGACATCGTGCAGTTCTCCGACTTCGCCGTCGGGATCGGCACCGCTGGCGTTGAAATATCTCAGAGCGATCGATTGCAGTCGGTCGGCCATGGCGTAATCGGCAAGGATGCGCTCGACCATCAGTTTCGAGGCGCCGTAGGGATTTACTGGATCCGGTCTCGTCGTTTCGCGGATCGGCATTTCGCACGGCTCGCCATAGATGGCGCAAGAACTCGAGAACACGAGCGTGCGACAGCCCTTTTCCGACATGGCTCTTAGCAGAGACAGCGATCCTGCGACGTTGTTCTCATAATATCTACCCGGATCACTCACCGAGTCGCCCACCGCGGAAAGCGCGGCAAAGTGCAAGACCGCCTCGGGCTTGCACCGATCGAGGACCTCAAGGAGCGCGGCTTGGTCTCTGATGTCGCCCTTCACGAACGGCCCCCAGCGCACAAAACTGCTATGCCCGGTGGAAAGATTATCGAACACCACAGGTGTGTAACCTGAGCGCCGCAGCGCCTTGCAGGTATGCGCGCCGACAAAGCCGGCACCGCCCGTGACAAGAATGACATTGCCCGTGTCGCTCAAGCCCTCAAGCAAATCATCATGCTCCCACGATTGATGGGATCTTTCCGTTGGCAATCAGACCCTCAAAATAGGGGATGGTCTTGGAGAGGCCTTCCCTCAGCGCAATCGTCGGACGCCAGCCGAGCAATCTTTCCGCCTCGCTGATATCGGGACAGCGCTGCTGCGGATCGTCCGCCGGCAGGGGACGATGGACGATCTTGGAGCGAGACCCGGTGATCTCCAGGACCAGCTCAGCCAGTGCGCGAATACTGAGTTCGTCGGGATTGCCGAGATTGACCGGCCCGGTGATCTCAGGCTCGGTCTCCATCATCCCGATCAGGCCGCCGATCATGTCGTCGACATAACAGAAGGATCGCGTCTGCTCTCCCTGACCAAAAATGGTTATGTCCTGATTGAGCAAGGCCTGCATGATGAAGCTCGACACGACGCGACCGTCGTTGGGATGCGTGCGCGGGCCGTAAGTGTTGAAGATTCGGACCACCTTGATGGGCAGACTGTGCTGACGCCAATAGTCGAAGAACAGCGTCTCGGCGCATCGCTTCCCTTCGTCGTAGCACGAGCGCGGGCCGATCGGGTTGACATGGCCCCAATAGGTCTCGTTCTGCGGGTGCACGACCGGGTCGCCGTAGATTTCGCTGGTCGACGCCTGTAGCACCTTGATTTTGAGGCGCTTGGCGAGCCCAAGCATGTTGATGGCGCCGATCACGCTGGTCTTGGTGGTTTGCACCGGGTCCTTTTGATAATGAATCGGCGACGCCGGACAGGCCAAATTGAAGATTTCGTCCACCTCGACAAAGAGGGGGTGGGTAATATCGTGACGCAGCAGCTCGAAGCGCCTGTCATCGAGAAGATGATCTATGTTATGTCTTGCTCCGGTGAAGTAATTATCTACGCAAAGCACTTGGTACCCGAGCTGAAGCAGCCGTTCACATAGGTGCGAGCCGAGAAATCCTGCGCCGCCGGAGACGAGAATTCGCCGTTCCAAATGCATCATTCTGCCGAACCCTTGAGACGCCACATCCTGGCCTCCGCTCATCATCATACTATGCGATGCGCGCCGGAGTAATTATGCTACAAAGACTTGTTTAGCGCTTTATGAGGGCATATCTAGCCGCAAAGAGGTCAGGCCGGAGGGAGGACACTAATGTCACCGAAGCCGCTTTTCTTACGGTTTTTTGCGATGGCCGGTCTCGGCCTCGTCCTGTGCGGTCCGGCGGCAGCCCAGACCGTGGGGTCCGTCACCCGGGTCCAGAACCAGGCGCAGGTCGGTTCCAAGACCGCCGCAGTTGGCGTCCCTGTGCAGATGAACGATGTGTTGCGCACCGGAGCCAATGCGCGGCTTCAGGTTACCTTCCGCGACGGAACCTTGCTGACTCTGGGAGAAAACGCCCGCGTCGGCATCGACCGCTATGTCTACGACCCCGCCAAAAGCAAGGGCGTCATGGCCCTCGACACTAAGGGCGCAATTCGCTTCGCCACGGGCAAGCTGAACCAGATGCGCGACAAGGACGTGACGGTGAAAACGCCTGCCGCCGCGCTCGCCGTTCGTGGCACGGAGTTCTGGACCGGGCCGATCGATGGGCAATACGGGGCGTTGCTCCTGAAAGGAAAGGTGCGGGTGAGTAATCGGGGCGGCGCAGTGACCCTGTCCAAGCCTGGTTACGGGACGGATATCGGCGGAGGGCCAAGGCGGTAACAATCGCTGTTATCGTCAAACCCCGTTTATCCGACCCTTCGGCTGCCTGCTTTTCGGGCAGGAACTGTGGTTGCCCGGCCACAGTTCAATTAAAACGCTCGAGAACTCAGCTTCCCGCTTGTCCCTGACGGACCTAATCCATTAGCCTTCCAGCAAGGGATTCCCCTTGGGGGGCACTAATGAGCCGATATGACGAGGTGGCAATCGCACGTGCGATTGCCGCAGGGTCTGCTTGGCGCGTCGCCTTGCGGCGCGGTCTGGATTTGCATGGTCCGCGTCCGTCTTGGACTTGGCGGCGGTGATCCTGATGCGCGCACTGTCCTTCATCGCAATTCTCGCCTTCACTTTCGTTGCATCCTTTTCCGTCGAGGCCGCCAACGCCGCAGCGGTCGGCAATGTCACGCGCGTACAAAAGGACGCACAGGTCGGCAATATTGCTGCGGCCGTCGGCACGCCGGTTCATATGGGCGACCAGCTTCGCACCGGACCCGATGCGCGGCTACAAGTGACGTTCGTCGACGACACCGTGCTGACACTCGGAGAAAACGCGAACGTGACCGTCGACCGGTATGTTTATAAGCCCGAACAGGGCACCGGCGAAGTCGCGTTGACGGCAACGCGGGCTGCGCTTCACTTCTCTACCGGCAAGATAAAACAGCTCAGCAACAAGAGCGTCACGGTCAACACGCCCGTTGCGGCTCTTGCCGTCCGCGGAACTGTTTTCTGGGCAGGGATCGTGGATTACCATTATGGCGTCCTGCTGGTGAACGGGAATCTGAATGTCAGCAATGGAGTGGGAGGGGTCGACCTGCTTCCCGGGCAGGGCACAGATTTCGTCCCGTCCTTGAAGGATTCCTCAGGGCCCGGGAAACCCTATGAATGGCCTCCCGACAAGGTGGCACGTGCTTTGAACACCACAAGCTTTAACGTGGCGTTTGGGCCTCAGAATCTCGCGCCAGCGTTGGTTCCCGCAGCCATCGTTGTCACGACCGATCAACCCGCGTCCCCCTGACGGTTCTCTCGTCGCGGCCTTTATCGTTCTGACCGGAAAACCGGCGGGCGGTCTTCAATTTTGCTTTTTCCGACGCGGCTCAGACTCACGAGCAGGAGCTGCAATAACTGACGGCAGATCGTCCCGTTGCCGATGCTCGACCTTTGCCAGCAGTTCCTCGTAGAGCTCGGCATGCGCCTCCGCACAGCGATCCATTGAGAACTTCTGATTGACACGGTCCCGGCCGGCGGCGCCAAAGCGGCGGCGTAGCTCCGGATCGTGCGCCAGCCGCAGGACCGCCTCGCTGATGGCATCGGGATCATGTGCCGGAACGACGAGCCCGGTCTTCTCATTCTCGACGGCATCTGGATTGCCGCCGACATCGGTGACGATCATAGGAAGAGACGCTGCCATGCCCTCAAGGACGGCATTGGAGAATCCCTCCTCATGCGAAACCAGCAATCCGAAGTCAGCGGCCGCAAGCATACGCGGGACATCCGAGCGCTCGCCCAGGAATTGGATATTGCCAGCCACTCCTCCTTTCCGCGCGAGGCCTTCAAGCTTGGCACGCAGCCCCTCATCCCGGCCGACGATAAGGACTCGCCATGGCATGTTGAGCTGTTCAGCCATTTTCTCGAGCCCGCTTATGAGATCGCGGTGTCCTTTATACCTCATGAGGTTGGCAACCATCACGCCGACAAGAGTGTTTTCATCCAGGCCGAGTTCTTGCCGGGCCTCGTGCCGATCGGCCTGCCGTTCCGGCAGTTCGATGCCATTGTAGATTAATCGGACCTTCCGCTCAGGAGCACCTTCCGCCAGCAGCTCCCTGACAACTGCCTGCGAGTTCCCGACAAGGGCGTCCATCCGCTCGTGGAGCTTTCGTTCGAAAAAGGCGGTGGTCGGCCACCTACGTTGGTAGTTCGAAAGGCTCCTCCGACTCATGATCTTGACTGGTGTCCGGTCCAAGATCGCCATCGGCGCACCTATCAAGTAAGGACCCGGAAGATAGAAATGCGCAATCGCAGGACTCCATTGCCGCATGAACGACAACAGGTTGCTGGCCGCGCGCGCCAAGAAAACCGGGTTCCGGCGACTGAGGCTGTGCGCGAGTGAGAATTGACGCGTGGAATGAACTTCGAGTCCTTTCGACTCGAGTTCGTCCGCATGCGCGCCCCGGTCCGATAAGCAAAAAATTGCGCCTTCCCAGCCAGAGACGGAAAGGCGTGGAAGGAGCCGGCGGAGATGGCTCTCCGTGCCGCCGGTGCCTAGAGACTCTGTGACCACCAATAAACGGCGATTTCGTAGCATCGGTTTGACCACGATAGGCTAAGCGCGCGTTCCTAAATCTTCAAACTGATGCGTAGCACTCTCGGTTTCACCAACGTATTTCATCTATTCTGGGGAAGGTCCTTTCGCGCCTGGCCGCCCAGCCCGTCTCCCCTCGTCACGTGCGTATTCGTCAAATCCTCAATCCCTTCATCATTTGCCCCATATTTGAGGCTGTGACTCAACACCGCAAAGCAGGCCGGCCCAAGCTTACATCCTGCCGTTGCCGAGTTTGTTAACTCAGTGATAAAATTGGCCCTAAGTCGGGGAGGTATCCACTTTGTCGCTGTCGGCCGACAATGGACGGCTTAAAAGCGTGCCTACACCTCCAGGCCAACGGTTAACGCTGCGAATGTGAGCACACGGTGGATAAGCCCAGCACTCTACATGGCCCCATAAATCTCTACAAGGAAACGGTCGACGCCTTTACCTGGCTCGCCCGGGTCATTCAAGCTTTCTGGCGCGCGCAGCCGCGCATTACCGCATCGGTGATTGGCGCGCCGGTTCTCTCGCGCTTCACCGGTCTGGCCGCGTTCCTGCTACCGCTCAAAGTTCTGTTGCTGGCCGGTTCAGACGGTGTGCCGCGTTATTTCCGCGCTTTTATGAGTGCGGAAGACAAGTTTTTCTGGATGATCGTATTGTCGGTCATCGCTGCCTTACTCTATCTCGTTACGCAATACCTTAAATCGCTGTCTGACCGATTGGCCGAGGCCGGCAGCACTGAGGTCATGAACGAGGCAAACAAGCTGGCGTTGTTCGGCACTCAAAGTGTTATTGGGCGCCGTCACTTCAAAGACATCACAGCGCTTTGTGCTAATCTGGTGTTCGTAATCCTGGCATTCGTTACGATAGCGATTATCAATCCGATCCTCTTTTTGTTTTTGGCGACGTTATTTGCCATTCAGTATGTTTTCACGGCTATCACGCTCCAGAAGCACGCTCAAAGCAAATTGGGCGTTAGCATCCAAGAAGCCGCACCGAAATATCTTCAGCAGCTGCATACGATCGATTTTTGGCTGGCCTTCTCCGTTATTCTTACTCCATTTATCGTTGGTGCTGGCGGCAATGTCCTTATCGCAATTTTCTCACTGATCCTTACGCGGCTGTCCCTCGGTAGTCTGATGTCGGCAGTCAATTCCGTTCTCAAGTTGGTTGATCAAAAGCATCTCATCGACGCTCTTACCTTCTCATCCCATCAATGGCGCCGCGCGGAGTCTCCTTCAAGTCGCAATCTTCATTCTCTATTTGAGAAAAGGGCGCATTTGGCGAAACTCGAAGACGCACTTTCTGAGGATTTCGAAACACCCCGGCCGACTGCAATCCGATGGAAGGATTCTTTTGTCGGAGGCGTATCGACCTTCGTTCTGACTTTTCGCTCCGGCATCAAGCGCCGTTTCTGTCAGGAGCAGGTCTTTTCACCTTATCACTTGCATTTGTTGAAGAACGAAGAAGTTCTATTCAGTCACATTGACCGCCAGCTCCTGAATGCACCAACAGTTCTTCGGGACTTCGCTCACGGCCCGTTTCAATGCCGGGTTTGCGACTACGGCTCAGGAGCGCCAGCCTCGGCTGCCGTCTGGAGCGCTCGTTTGCCCGAGCTGCTTGAACAAATTTGGAGTGTTGAGCCGCCAGAGGAGCTCATTCAGATATATGGCGCTTCCCATGTCCTTTGCTACGACCGGCTTACTCCCGACTCCACTAGCAAGCTGGAACTTGCCGTCGAAACCGATAAGCAAGCCGCGACCCTTCATTCGTTTGACAAAGCTTTGCCGGCGATTTGCGACGTATTGTCAAGGATGCCCCTCTACATCTTTAATCGCGACATGATGCGGTCCAATACGGCAGCGCAAAAAGACGGTAGCGTATCGATAATGTTGTGGGGACGCTGGGCTTTAGAACCGATCGGTGCGTATTTGCCCGGAATGCTTGGAAAGGATCAGCTATCGGCAATTCTTGACCGCGTAGGCCAGCGCCGGCCGAAGTTCTCGGACATGCTCAGCTTCGATCACGTGCAGCTCGCTGCAGCCTGCCGGCAGCTTGAGCTGGCTATAGCCGAAACCAACTATGAGGCTGCGCTGCATATCCTTTCCACCATCGTTCGTAATCCGATCCTCAAAGCGGACGAGGACGGCGAGACACCAACAGTGAGGGTGACGTCGGATCAGGATGTGCGTGTAACGCCGTGAGGTCAGGAAACGCGCCGGCTTGCCGCCTTATCAGGGGATAAGCCTGTCAAATAGTCGATGAGGCTTCCAGCTATGTCTCTGGGCTGTCCGGACCATGGGTGATGATGGGCGGCAAATCCGGGCCCGCAGTTCAGTTCGATAAAATGATGATTGTCGTCAGCAGCCGGGGCGTTGGCATCCCGGATCGCGACATCCGCGCCGCAGAAGACAAGACCCGGTATAAGGTTCACTGCCCGTTCGACCAATTCGACATAGGAGGAGTGCACGCTTTCTGTAGCGTCGATGATGTCTCCTCCTTGGTGCATGTTCGACGCGCTGGTGAGAAAGACCAGTTCGCCAGCCTTGGGGACGCCATCCGGTTCAAGTCCGCTTCGTTCAAGAAACGACCGCTCTCTTCGGCCCAGCTTTAGGAGACGTCTGGCATGAGATGGATTAAGCCGACGTTCCACATTTTTGAGCATCACCAAATCGGCAATGGAATGGATGCCATCCCCCTCGACGCTCGCGGGGCGGCAGAGCTCGACGGCAATAACGCGACCGGCGAGGTACAGGAATCGATACGCGATACCTGAAACTGTTTCCTCGACCAGGATCCGCGCGTGGTTCTTACCGGCGGCTGCAAAGGCCGTACGAAACGAGGCTAGGTCACGAATCCCAACATGGACCTGCCTGCCCTTCCTGCTATCCGTGGGCTTGACGCATGCGCCATTAGGCAGCGAAGGCAGGAGCTCCGTAAAGAACGCTTCTGCTTCGGGCTGAGCATCCCGCGGAAAGGCGGCGCCCTTCGGAGCGCTGAAACCGCGTTCGCGCAAGAATGCGGTGACCAAATCTTTCTGTCTGACGAATGTTGCCGTTTCGCCGTCGATAGCCGGTCCTGGAACCATGGCCCCGTCCGGATCCGGAACACACAGGCGTATGTTGTCGAAATAGTAGATATCGTTATTGATACGAAATGCGATGACGGTTTGGTTCGCCACCGCGGGGTTGTTGATCCGATCCGGCGCCAGGTACTCATAGTCTATGCCGCGCGCGGCCAGCGTCTCGATCAAGCATTGACCGCTGCTGCCTTCGGAAAAACCGGAGCGTCGCTTACTAGCACCTCGTGACCGCGAAGAACCGCGCGATGCAAGATAATCGACGATCGCGCCTGCGACATCGCGAGGCTGTCCACGCCTCGGATAGTGATGGGGTGCGAGACTCGGCCCTCGATTCAGACCCAAGACATGATAATTGCCATCAGTCGCCGGCACGCCGGCATTCTCGATGACGACATCGGCGCCGCACAGAACCAGATCCGGTATAAATTTGACGGCCCGCTCGACTGACTCGACATAAGATTGGTGTACCGCATCGGTGGCGTCGGTAAATTCGCAGCCCCGATGCAGGTTTGACGCGTTAGAGAGGATCGCAATCATGCGGCCGTCGAGACACATAAACCGGTACACGCCGCCCGGCACCGTCTCTTCGACCAAAATGCGCTCATGAGTCTTGCTCACTGCAGCAAACGCCGCACGGAACGACGCCAGGTCGCTCAGTCCGACATGGACGTCTCTGCCCTTCTTGCCGCGGACGGGCTTGACGCAGACACCGTCTGAGCAAGACGCAGATAGTTTCGTGAAGCACGACTCCGCTTCCTTTAGAGCATCGCGCGGAAATGCAGCGCCGTGCGGAACGCTGATGCCGTGCCGCCGTAGGAACAGTTTCAGCAAATCCTTCCGCTTGACGAGCAGCGCCGTCTGACCGTCAATCAGCGGCCCGGGGACCTTATCCGGACGCGGATCGGAAACCCGCAACGACCCTCCATCGAAGTAAAAGGGCACGCGCTTTATCTCGAACGCGAGGATCGTTTTTCCTTTCAGCGGAGGATTGGTCACCTCCTGGGGCGATAGATACCGGCGACCGATACCTCGCGCCGTCAAAGCCTCGACAACACAGCCGCCGCTGCTTTTCTTCGAAAAGGGCTTCGGAGAGCCCGGCGCCCGAGCCATTGGCACTTGACGTGTCAATACAGCCATGAGGTTTCTGCTCGCCTTGAGTCGATGATACAAACACTAGCCTTGTGGCCTTAGCGTGTCTTCTGCTTTAACATCACCGATGGCCCCGCGGGCAGAGCGCGGATGGCCGGTCGCGCTGGCAAGCGCGTATAGTTCTTATCATATCGAGAAGCGAGCGACTTTGGTGGGGCAACTCCCGCGAATGCGCAGCATGATTTCAGAGGTAGGGCGCGGCCTGATAAGACGGACTGGACTGGCGCCGATTGTGCGGACGTTGTTGCGTCCAGCTCTCAGTCATTCGATAATCCGCGACGAGACGTCGTTTGACGCATTGGAGCCGGAGTGGGAGGACCTTTTCGGCCGGGCGATCGGTCGTACGCCGTTTATGCGCTACTCCTGGTTACGGTTGTGTTGGGAGCACCGGCGAAAAAAATCGCGTCTCCACATTGTAGTCATGCGTAAGCATGATCGACCGGTTCTGATAGCGCCGCTCATTCGGCGGGGACGCTCGCTGACTTTTTTGGATTCTGCCACGCCGCAATATAATGACGTGCTGGTCGAAGAGTCTGCGGAGACACCGAAGTACCTCGATTCCCTTTTTCGTATGCTTTCGAACCATTCCGCTCAGCACCTTGTTTCGAAATGGGTGCGCGACGATTCACCAATTGCCCCGCTTCTCGCCGCAGCACCCCAGGAAATTGCGCCTGCGTCCTATCAGACCGCTTTCATCGATCTAAACGGATTTGGCGATTGGGATGCATACCTGCAAAGCCTGTCTTCCAAACTACGTCAAGGTTACCGACGGCGGCTGCGAAATTTGCAAAAGCGAGGAGCCGTCGAATTCCGCATGGCAAGCGCGAGCACATGTTCGAGCGACATGGCGTGGATTTTCGACCAAAAACGCCAATGGCTCGACCGGATGGGCAAATCCGGCAAGTGGCTCAGGGAGGCGGCAACCGAGGAGCTTTTCACCGCAGCGGCACGGCAAGGGATTGACTCGGGCCAGACCTGGCTCACGGTTCTATCCGTCGATGGCGCCACGATCGCGGCAAGTCTTGCCTTCCAACAAGGAAAGACTCTTTACGGGTCCAAAGATGCCTACGCTCCCGACTGGCATGAGTATTCACCGGGACGCATGCTGAAACTCATGACTTTCGAGCGCGCGTTTCAGCATGGCATCCGCGTGATTGATCTCATGACCGGCCGGTATCCTTGGAAAGACGAATTTGCAACGGGGAAAGCTACGGTCACAAATCGCAGGATTGGGCTTGGTGCAGGCGAAGCATGAGCCCCAAAAGAGCGCCCGCGTTCAATCGCCGCTGCGTTGCAGTTGGCTTGAGATTGCCCATCGTGTACCCGGGGGGGTAGAATTTAGCCCAGGCCGCGCTCTGCCGGGGTTCAGCGGTCAAATCCACAGATCGAGGAAAGCAATACGGTGAAATCGGCGAAGGACGTACGGACAACCCCGCCCTCCAAAGCAAAGGAATTCACTTTCAGAGCGCTGGCAATCATGCTGCCGTTCGTGGCGCTGCTTTTGCTCGAATTCGGCTTCCGCCTGTTTCCCTTGGAAGCCCGCGACAAGTATATCAACATCACGCCGTTTTCGCTCTTCACGCGTGAAACCATCGATGGCGTAGACAGCATCGTCATCACCAGCCGCTTCGGCTACAATCAGCGAACCGCTTTCCCAGTAAAAAGACCGGATGATGGAATTCGCATCGTTCTTCTCGGCGGATCGGCTATTGCTGGCTGGCCCCATCCACCGGCCGAGACGTTTGGAGCTTACCTTCAACAGGCGCTACAGCGTGCCTATCCCGATCGCCCAGTAGAGGTCATCAATGCGGCCGGGCATGGTTTTGCCTCTTACCGGGTCCGTCGTATTTTCGATGAGATCGTCGAACTCGATCCGACGGCAATCGTCATCTGGAGTGGAAATAACGAGTTTCTCGAGAGTCGGGAATACGACACGGGAGCGACCGGCCTTCTCGACGCTCTGTCGGACCGCTCGCAGTTGGTCAGCCGGATCCGGTTAGTCATTCGGCCGGCACCGACAAAGCTTCGCGGAGAGGAGTTGCATGACGTTGCTGCATTCTTCTGGGCCAAGGTACAGCAGGAGGCATTGAAGCTGCGAGGCGACCCGCAGCTTCTGTCGCGGGTTGAGGAGCACTACGCTGACAGCATCCGCTATATGGCAACGGAGGCCGCACGGAGGAATATTCCAGTTCTGCTGTGTACCGTGCCTTCAAATCTCAGAGATTGGCTGCCTACGGTTTCACATAACAGCCTGAAAGGCGCGCGCCTCGATGAGTGGACTCAACTGACTGAGCGCGCACAGAGGGATCTTCTCGAGCAAGATGCACAAGCGGGCATCAGCGTGCTCAAGCAAGCAATTGAGATGGAGCCCGAACACGCAGAGTCCTACTTCTGGCTTGGCCGGCTCTACGAGGCAGCGGGCCAAAAAGAAGAAGCTCTGGAGGCCTATCGTTTAGCCAAGGACCTCGACTACAATCCGTTCCGCGCGCTCTCTTCGTTTAACCGGTCCGTGCGCCAGATTGCAGCGGAAACGGAGGGTGTGTTTCTCCTCGACATCGAACGAATTTTGCAGGACGAGAGCGACTATGCCGCGCCTGGCTTTGATATGTTTCTCGATTACGTCCACCTTACGAAACGTGCCAATTTGATCGTCACTAAGAATGCGTTCGATGTCTTGATGGATCGCGAGCTTTTGGGGCCCGGGCCAACCGGAGCCGCTGTGGCCGACCTCACTGATACCGACAGTTCTTACGATGAGACGCGCGATCTTTCGATACAACGGCGATTGTTCTACTTATTTACCTTCAATCATCAGTATGAGGCTGGACTCAAACAAATTTTCCGCCTCCACGGGCTCAAGACCGGCGGACCGGCGGCCAGGGATTGCGAGGAGCTGTCGCCCGATCTGCCCCGCCTGGTTCGCAAAGGCTGCCGCGCCTTCAGTCTTGCGCTCGGCACGCATCGCTCGAAAATTCTAGGTCAACCGGCCAACACGGAAATGGCGGACACTGAACTTCGTGCCTTCTATCATAGCTACGCTCCTAGCTACGCAGCCATGCAGCGCAGACATGAGCCGCAGCATCATAAGAAGGACTAACGCCGACGGCGGGGGTTTCAAGTGAAAGTCGTATGTGTTGGCGCTGGCCCGGCTGGCCTGTATTTGTCGATTCTCCTGAAGTTGCGCAGTAGCGATTGCGAAATCTCTGTTTTCGAACGCAACGCGGCAGGCGCCGCCGAAGGTTGGGGAATCATCTCGGTGGGCAACAGCCTCATTCGGCAGCTGCGTGCCCACGATCCGGTCAGCGCATCGACCATACTCACACATTCGACAAAGTGGACCGGCCAAGCCCTCCGAGTTCAGGGCAGGACGACCGCATACCGCAAGAGCTTTGGGTACAGCATCGGCCGCAAACGATTTTTGGAGATCCTTTCTGCGCGTGCTGCCGAACTCGGGATTGAGCTCTACTTTCAGACCGAAATCACGCGTCTCGATCAGTTCGATGCCGCGGACTTGATTGTCGCTTCAGACGGCGCCGGCAGCATGATCCGCGAAGCTGGCCGGGACGTGTTCGGCGCAAAAATCCAACTCGGCCGGAGCAAATATATCTGGCTCGGAACGAGTAAGGTTTTCGAGACCTTCACGTTCGCCATAGAGAAGACTGATGCCGGTTGGATTTGGTTCCACGGATATCCTCACGCTAAGGACATGAGCACATGTGTGGTGGAGTGCTCGCCTGCGACGTGGTCGGGCCTGGGCTTTGATCGAATGGATACGGATTCATCCATTCACGCACTCGACGGCATCTTTGCCGGCGCGCTGGACGGTCGAAACCTCTTGGGCGGAGGGTCAACGTGGCGTAACTTCCGGACGATCACCAACCGGACATGGCATCAGGGAAATGTGGTGCTGTCGGGCGACGCTGCGCACACCGCGCATTTCTCCCTGGGATCGGGCACGAGACTTGCGATCGAGGATGCTATCAGCCTTTCCAGGAATTTGCTCTCACAAGAGAGCATCGAACAGGCGATTGCAAACTATGAAACGGAACGCATGCCCGAGGTTCGCGCGTTTCAGCGGAACGCCGGATTCAGCGCGGCTTGGTTCGAGAATATCGAGCGTTACCTCGACTTGCCCGACCGGGAGATCCTCGCATTGCTGCTCAATCGGCGATCCCCTATTGTCGCGCGAATGCCGCCCCGCCTGTATTACTGGCTTAATGTGATCGCAAAGAACGTGCCCTTCTTCAAATACATCAAGGCAGCAGTGTTGCCTAAACCCCGCGTGGGCAAAAACGCCCTATAGGAGCCGCGGCAACAGTCAGCGATCTTTGAACTGCACAGAAGGAAGGACCTTGCCGCGGTCGAGTTATAGCTGTCACGATGGCCGTTCAAAGTGACGAGGGCGTTTTGCCGGACACACCAATCGGGCAAGTACCTCAATGAGGGCGCTGATTCTGACCTCCGGTGGCGTCTTTGCGGGAAAGATCCTGAGCTCGTGGCTCGCCAGCGGCAACTCGGTCGCAGCCCTATGGATTGGTAAAGGCCGGTTCGCGAGAGAGGATTATCCCCTCAGTTTCGGTGCGCCGCTGTGGTCGGTCTCGGCAATGGCACGCCGGCATCGCATTCCTTTTTTTCGGAACCCGAAGCTCGTTACGTGGAAAGACGCTGGTGCCGCAGTGCGGGCGCTTAAGGCCGATGTTCTCATCACTGCTAGGACGGCCCAGATCGTACCGGAGAGTGTCTTATCACAGTTTCCCGGCCGCGCGGTTAACCTCCACGCCTCCATCCTGCCGCATTACCGGGGGCCGCATCCGGCCATTGGCATGATTTTGGATGGCCAGGCCGAGCGCTACGGGGGCGTTACAATGCACTGTCTATCCCTCAAGATCGATAGAGGAGACATTATCGGAATAAGAAAGGTACCCTATGATTCAGGGCGCGATTTCATTTTTCTGGAAACATGTTTGGCG